>Ga0116188_1003143_pt1 | contig 12285 bp, 9 predicted proteins | sample AD_JPNTR2_MetaG_FD_89807 | JGI IMG/M metagenome (GOLD analysis project Ga0116188, IMG submission 89807) | Active sludge microbial communities of municipal wastewater-treating anaerobic digesters from Japan - AD_JPNTR2_MetaG | ecosystem: Engineered > Bioreactor > Anaerobic > Digestate | place...
CCAGTTCTGGCGCAGTGATGCCAAAACCGGCAAACGCCAGGGGAGCCAAAGCGGGCACGGGGCCGGAAAAGAGAGCGACATAGTCAGACTGGTGCTTCATATGGTGAGTCTCACCGTCCAGGCTAATGACAAGACTCGTAGTGGGACCTACCTCAACGCTGGTTCGCGCTTCAAACTCGTGGAAATAGGTGTCGTTGTCTCCCCCTGGCGCCAGGCCATAACGTTCGAACCAGTAAGCGATGTAATCTGCCGCCAGGTCAATTTCAGGTCTGTCATTTCCTCTTCCCCTCATCTCATCTGAGGCGAGGTGCGAGAGATGTTGAGAGAACTCGTCTCCGTCACCCGGCCACTGGGCCGGCACGGCCGGTGTAACGCAGAAAAGCGCTACAATCAGCGATAGGGCTACGAATTGTCTTGGCCCCAACGTTCGGTTCATTCGGAGCAACTTTTCTCAATTGCGGCACTGAGTTCTTCCAGTGAGAGACTCAGAACCGGTATCGAACAGGTCTGGTAAGCCGAGAGCGTAACCACACCTGGGCTCGGATTAAGAAAGTAACGTTCGATTTCCTTGTTTAGAAGAGCCGAGATCCGTTCGCACGCATCCAGATACCCCTCGAACCCCTTTTGTCCTTGCCCTTCGGCGTCGATGTTGACTTCAAACGAACCCTTGTTGTCTTCCTTGAAGAAGTTACGAAAAACCTTACGCAGACCCCTTGCGCAGTCCTTGATTCGCCTGGCTGCGGAACGAAGTTGGGACGGCTTGGGAGATCCAACCTCGGTCAAACGGCGTGCATCTTCCAGTGCCTTATCAAGTTTGGCGTTAAGCTGAAAGACTTCCGACATCCGTTCCAGCACTCTTTTTGGTTTCGGCATCGCAATAAACCGATCAATGTCTAGTGCGTTGAAGTAAAGGTGTCTGTAGTTCAAGCGAATGAGCTGTTCACATTCGAGGGTGGAAATGCCTGTGCGCTGTTGCTGGACCGCCTTGACAACCTCGCTGACATCGGCCTCCTCCCAGAACTTGTCTTTCCCATCCCAGGCATAACTCGGCAGCTGTATCGCTGCGAACTGAACGAGGAGCAACAAAAACACGGCCACGTTGTGTTGGCCCTTAAATGCAGCCGGCCTGCTCGACTTGGTCATATTGTCGCCCTGATTGTTAAGTTCTTAAAGACGCCGGGCCTCGCAACCCTCCAGAACGGTAGGCGGGCCGCCTTTTGGCCCGTAACGTACCGGATGATAACATAGCCTGCAAGAGTAGCGGCATGGCTGATTTGATCACAGCGATAAAGTTTCGCAACCTGGATGAGGCACGATCCGCTCTGAAGGAAATTGGGCACGATCAGCCGGATGACCTCTTCAGCGACGATGGGGCAGAACCTCAAGGACTATTGGCCGTGATCCCGGAGGACAGGATCGGGGAGGAGCTTTTCTACAAACTCTTCGATCAGAAGAGAGGAACGGCTGTGAGGGTTGAGAAAATCTCCTATTCAGGTTATGGTCCCCCGGCCGAGGAACACGATTACATGGGTTTCGTGAGCGAGCAGGTCGCGTATGTCCTGGAAGGTTGCCGGCTCCCTATCGAGATTTCCGACTGCCCGCAAGGAGCGGTCGATATTCACCATCTGGAAGCCCTGGTCCTGGACCAGGTGCACGGGCTGAATCGGGAGGATCTTCAAAAGCGACTGGATCTGCCCGAGGACTGGGACTTCGAGGATTTGTTCGAGCTAATCTGCGACCGCGAGTTAACAGCCCAGGAAATAGACCGGCTAATCCACCAGGGAATTCAATGAATGCCAGTGGTCAGCTCTCTGCTTTACTCTGACCTGCTGATCAGGGCGCCTTTCTGCAGCCTTGTCACGGTTTTATCCCGCCTGTATAATGACCGCTTCACCTGAGCCAAGAGCACGCAATCATCTGATTGTCGTAATCCTAAAGCCGGTAAGTGATAAGAAGGAGGATAGTTTCATGTCGTACAAATGGGTGTACTTATTTGAGGAGCTGGACGAAGCGGAGAAGAAAGTCGGCCCTGGCAGCTGGGATCGGGTTAAGGCGCTGCTTGGAGGAAAGGGCGCTAACCTGGCCGAGATGACCCGACTGGGTGTCCCCGTTCCGCCCGGTTTCACCGTTACCACTGAAGCCTGCAACGCATACCAGAAGGCGGGCGGGACCTTCCCGGAAGGCATGTGGGACCAGGAACTGGCCGCTATGAAACAGGTTGAGGCCAAGACCGGGAAGAAGTTCGGCGATCCGAGCAATCCGCTCCTCGTTTCTTGTCGCTCTGGCGCCAAGTTTTCCATGCCCGGCATGATGGACACGGTCCTGAACATCGGCCTGAATGAGGATACCGTGCAAGGCATGATCAAACTGACGGGTGACGAGCGGTTCGTGTACGACTCCTATCGTCGCCTGATCCAGATGTTTGGAAGCGTGGTTCTCGGCATTCCGGACGAGCCGTTTGAGGATGCGCTGGACGAGCACAAGAAGAACCGCGGAGTAACCTCCGATACCGACTTGACGGCGGAAGACTGGAAGGAACTCGTCACCGTTTTCAAGAAAATCGTCAAAGAAAACAAGGGATTCGATTTTCCCCAGGATCCCTATGAGCAACTGCGCCTGGCAACTGAAGCCGTTTTCAAGAGCTGGAACGGCAAACGCGCAGTCGATTACCGCAACGCCGCTGGAATACCGCACGATCTGGGAACCGCCGTCAACATTCAGACGATGGTTTTCGGGAACATGGGATGGGATTCCGGCACCGGAGTAACCTTCACCCGCAATCCCGCGACCGGTGAGAAGGGCCTTTACGGCGACTACCTGCTGAACGCCCAGGGCGAGGATGTCGTCGCCGGCATCCGTAATACCAAGAAGATCGCCGAATTGCAGAACGACCTGCCTGACGCCTTCGCGCAATTCGTGGACATCTGCAAGAAGCTCGAACTGCATTATAAGGAGATGCAGGACGTTGAGTTTACGATCGAACGGGGTCGCCTCTGGATGCTCCAAACCCGTGACGGGAAAAGGACCGCAAAGGCCGCCGTTAAGATCGCAGTCGACATGGCGAATGAAGGTCTGATCTCAAGGAAAGACGCGGTTATGAGAGTCAAACCCAGCGATGTTGATGCCCTGTTGCACCCCGGGTTTGATGCCGACGCGAAGAAAGCAGCCGCCAAGGAAGGACGTCTGCTGGCCAAGGGAGTGAACGCATCGCCAGGAGCCGCAGTCGGTATCGTGGCTTTCGACGCTGACACCGCCGAGGAGTGGGGCAAGTCGGGTAAAGCGGTCATCATGGTCAGGCCTTTCACCAAACCTGACGACGTCCACGGAATGTTGGCGGCCAAGGGCATTCTGACGAGTGAAGGCGGCGCTACAAGCCACGCGGCGGTGGTCGCGCGGCAGTTTGGTGTCCCTTGCGTCGTCGGGGCCAGTGAAGTGAAGATCGATCTGAAGACTCGGCAATTCACGGCTGGCGGCATTGTCATTAAGGAAGGCGACTGGATTTCAATCGACGGCCAGACCGGCGAGGCTTTTGCCGGACAGATCCCGACTGTTCACCCGAAATTCGAAGAACAGACCGATCTTATCAGCCTCCTCTGCTGGGCTGACGAGTTCCGACGCCTGCAGGTCTGGGCAAATGCAGACTACCCGGAAGACGCAAAACGCGCTCGTACTTTTGGCGCCCAGGGCATCGGACTCTGCCGTACCGAACATATGTTCTTTGAAGAAGCTCGACTCCCGATCGTTCAGCGGATGATCCTGGCTAAGAACGAGGCGGAACGCGAGCAGGCCCTCTCCGAGTTGTTGCCTTTCCAGCGGGGCGACTTCGAGGGAATCTTCAGGGCCATGGACGGACTACCCGTTATTATCCGCCTGATCGACCCTCCGTTGCATGAGTTCCTGCCCAGCGAACAGGATCTCCTCGAGAAGGTCATCGAAAAACGTGTTAAGGGCATAACCGAGGGGCTGGCAGAAGAGGAGGCCCTGCTGCAGACTGTCCGAAGCATGCACGAGAGCAACCCGATGATGGGATTGCGAGGTGTCCGCCTGAGTATCGTGATGCCTGGAATCGTCAAAATGCAGGTTCGTGCGATTTTCGAAGCAGCCTGCAACGTGGCCAAGGAGGGGGTCCAGGTGAAGCCCGAGGTTATGATTCCGCTGACTGGGCACGTTAACGAGCTCAAACTCATTCAGCCCCAGCTCGAAGAGGTCGCCAAGGCCGTAATGGCAGAGAAGGGTGTAACGATCGAGTATAAGTTCGGGACCATGATCGAGATCCCGCGGGCTGCTGTTACGGCTGACGAGATTGCGACACTGGCCGAGTTCTTCTCCTTCGGAACCAATGACCTGACTCAGATGACCTTCGGCTATTCGCGCGATGATGCTGAAGCTCGGTTCTTGCTCGATTATGTCGAAAAGGGAATCCTTACGACGAATCCCTTCCAGACGATTGATCGCGAAGGCGTGGGTCAGCTGATGAAGATCGCGGTGGAGAAAGGGCGAAAAACCCGCCCCGACCTCGAGGTCGGAATCTGCGGAGAGCATGGCGGAGACCCGGCATCCATCGAGTTCTGCCACCTGATCAACCAGAATTACGTCAGCTGCTCACCGTTCCGTGTCCCGGTTGCACGCCTGGCAGCAGCGCAAGCGGCCATCAAGAACAGTTAACGAAAAGTTAACAAGCTGACGGATCAAAGGCCAACGAATCGAAGCATTCGTTGGCCTTTTTTTGTTTTCATCCGCGCAATCCGCGTGATCCGTTTTATCCGCGGGCCGCAGATCGCGCGAGCTAAATCCCAGCAAGCGCCTCAAGGGCCTTGGCGAGTGCCTGGGTCCCTTCCCGCCCAAGGCCCTGTATTTGAACCGACTTGAAGAGTTGCTGAACCAAGGCAGTGGCCGGCAGTGGAGTCGGGTTGGCGGTTGCAGTTTCAAGGACCAGTCGCAGGTCCTTCTGCATCAAGTCGACCATGAATCCCGGCTGAAAGTCTCGTTTGGCTACCTTCGGTCCGAGATTTACCAACTGCCAACTGGATGCCGCTCCACCGCTGACAGCGTCAATCATGGTTAATGGGTCCAGCCCATTCTTGCGGGCAAATACAAGTGCCTCGCAAACGGCTAGAAGATTGACGGATACCAGGATCTGATTGCAGAGCTTGGTCAACTGCCCGCTCCCGACCGGTCCACAGTAAGTGATTGTGTTCCCCATCACTTCTAAGATCGGCAGGACTCGTTCGAAAGCAGCGCGGTCGCCTCCAACCATGATTGCCAGGGTGGCATGGCGAGCTCCGACATCTCCACCTGACACCGGTGCATCGAGAAGATCACAGCCTTTTTCCCGAAGCTTCTGCTGCAAACGCCTTTCTAGCTCTGGAGAAACAGTGCTCATGTCCACTACCAGGGAGCCGGGCTTGATTCCTTCAAGGATACCTTGCGGGCCGGCAACAACCTGTTCGACATCCGGAGTGTCTGAAACCATTGTAATCGTGACATCAGAGGCGGTGCCGACCTCTTGTGGAGAATCCACGACAACCGCCCCCTCCCGACCAAGCTCTTCCGCTTTCGCTCTTGTTCGATTGAAGACGGTCAGAGGAAAACCAGCCCGTAACAGGTGCCCCGCCATGGGCCTTCCCATTATCCCGAGTCCCACAAAACCAACCCTGATCTTCTCCATGAAATTGCACTCCTCCTTCTTTTCTTAATGATCTTAATGATGGCAAATCACGATTGTCCCTTCCCACCACCCTTCTCTTCACTACTTGGCCTAGCCTACACCGGCAGCATACAATCGTCAGAGGAGAAAACAAATGAGCGGACGAACTCTTCTGCTGGTGATCCTTGGAGTTGTCGTGATGATCCTGATCATGATCGCCGCAGGGATTTTCTTTTTCTGGGCTCTGCAGCAGCCTGCCCCGGTAGCCGACAATTCCGTTCTCGAAGTGATCGTATCAGGCAACGTGCCCGAAGTGCCGCCGGCTAATCCGCTGCTGCAGTTGCTGCAACCAGAGGGCGCTGATCTGTTCTCGCTGCACCAGGCTTTCGACTATGCTGCCAGAGACGAAAGGATAAAGGCCGTCTACCTGGAAATCCAGCCCCTGGCCATGGGGTTTGCCGAGATCGAGGAATTACGCGATGCCATCAGGCATTTCAGAGAGTCGAAGAAGCCGGTGCACTGTTTTATGGCGCTTGATCTGCCGGGAGAAGCCGAGATGTACCTGGCCTCGGCATGCGACTCGATTACTTTAAACCCGGGCGCCGGGCTTCTGGTTAACGGTTTGCTGGCCGAAGTCAGCTTCTATAAGGGTACGCTGGAGAAACTTCGCATAAAGCCTGAGTTCATCGAATTCAAGGAGTACAAGAATCCCGGGACCTATACACGGGAGCGCATGACTCCCGAATACCGGGGAATGCTCGAGTCAATCGTTCGGGACTTGGAGGAACGATTTGTTACGACGGTGGCCTCCGACCGAAAGATTGACCCGGATCGGCTGCGCCAGCTCATGGCACAAGGCATTATCAGGGATGATGAAGCGCTTCGTGAGAAGCTGGTCGACCGGCTGGGTTACAAGCACGACGTGCGTGACAGCCTGAAGTTCGCCAAAGAGGGCCAGGAGAAGGCCTACAAGGGCTTAAACGTGGAGAAATATCGGAATGCGGCTGCAGATCGCTACGGCGTCAGGAGGGGAACCAGGGTCGCTTTCGTTGCCGCCGAAGGGATCATCACTTCGGGCAGCTCGGAGGAACTTAGCGGAATTGTAGGTGGAAACACCCTGGCAGCGCTTCTCGGGCGCTTGAGAGAAGACAAATCTGTCAAGGGCGTCATCCTTCGTGTAAACAGTCCGGGAGGATCGGTGGTCGGATCGGAGATGATTTGGGAAGAGGTCAGACTGCTCGAGAAGCAGGGCAAGCCGGTCATTGTGTCAATGTCGGGAGTCGCTGCATCCGGCGGCTACTATATTTCGATGAACGCCGGAAAAATCGTGACACAGCCCTCGACCATTACCGGATCTATTGGAGTCATCTTCGGCAAGTTCGACCTCAGCGGATTCCATGATTGGATTGGAGTAAATGTTGAGCAAGTGAAGATCTCCCCGAATGCCGATATTTTCTCACTGAACGATTCCCTTTCCGCGGAACAGAGAAGTCAGGTCGAAGCCTGGATGGCGGATGTCTACGAGACGTTTGTCGACAAGGTAGCCAAATCGCGCGAGATGCCGTTTGACAAGCTGGAAGGCAAAGCCCGCGGCCGTGTCTATACGGGTACCCAGGCGAAAGCCGCCGGGTTAGTCGATGAGATCGGGGGAATCAGGAAAGCTATCGAAGACATGCGACAAGCGCTCAAACTGGATAAGGACGAGAAACTTCAGCTGGTACTCTATCCGCGGCCCAAGACGCTTTGGGAATCTCTGTCGAGCGGAGATCTCCTGCCAGTCAGGCTTCCGAAGACAGATCTGCTGAAAAGCTGGATTGAAGAGGAAGCCCGTTCGCTGATGACTCCCGCCCCCTGGATGCTGGCACCAGAGATCAGGCTGAACTAGGCAACCGGCCAGCCCTCGGGATTGGAGACGTCAAACGGCGAAAGATACTGCCAATATGCTTAATCGCGATCCAGGCGCGTCCGTCTTCGCTTGAGCGGCTGGCAGGTCGGGCAGAAGTGCGTGCCCCTCTGACTGATCACAACCTTCTTTACCGGCGTCCCGCATCTCAAGCAACGCCGATTCTCACGCCCGTATACCAACAGCTTCTCCTGGTTGTTTCCTCGCTCCCCGTCGCTATTCACAAAATCTCTAAAGGTGGTCCCACCCGATTCAATCCCGCGCTGCAGAACCGTGGGAAGAGCGAAAAACAACCGTTCCTTTTCGGCCTTGCGAAGACTTGAGACTCTCCGGGCTGGGTGAATACCAGCTTCAAAAAGAGCTTCATCCGCGTAAATGTTGCCGACACCCGCCACAAAACTCTGATTTAAAAGGAGCGACTTGACGCGCAGCTTTCGGTTCCTGAACCTCGCAAGGAAAGCTTTCAGGTTATACTCGGCGGTAAACGGTTCAAGCCCCAGCCGATGGGCCCGGAAAAACCCGGCCAGCTCATCATTTGTCCGAGACAACAAATAGATGCGCCCGAATTTCCTGATGTCACGAAACAGCAACTGCCGGCCATCGTCGAAGATGATGTGCAGGTGCGTGTGGCGATCAGGCGCATGTTGCTCGCACCGCTCAAGGCCGGTTATCGTTCGCTGAAAGGCGCGTGAATCCGGGCGTCTGGGATCCCGAAGCGTCAACTGACCGGTCATGCCGAGGTGAAAGACAAGATATTGCCGAGTCAACTCCATCACCAGGTACTTGCCCCGCCGGGAAAGACCTTCAATCCGCTGGCCCTCGAGAGCAGCCAGCCTTCCTTCCCTGGCGGAAGGCGTCAGGATTTTCTGATCGGTGACGAGGATCGACTGCAGACGGAGGCCGATGATATGGGGCTCCAAGCCTCGACGAATTGTTTCTACTTCAGGGAGTTCCGGCATCGCGACGTGGCTCGGGGGCCAGGATTCGAACCTGGATCAGCGGCTCCAAAGGCCGCTGTCCTACCGTTGGACGACCCCCGAGCAAGGTTGAAAGAAAATCTTACCCCGGAAGTATGCGGAAAAGGAAGGGGGATGCGAGCCGGGACGGCAGGATATCGTGTGTACGCGCAGACTGGTTGGACTCGCCCGAGTCCGCCACGGCACGCCGGAGGCGTGCCTAACAATGCAACTTTTGTTGGTTATGCTTCCAAAAAAACGCTGCTTTGATATCCTTAGTCCCGACCTCGTTACTTGCCGGCCGCCTCCACCTTCTGCAACGGCGGAATCAGCCCCAGGGCTATTTTCACTTTCTGCGCAATTTCCTCCGTAACGGTCGGATTGTCACGCAAGAACTGCTTGGCAGCCTCTCTTCCCTGCCCCAGCCGTTCCTGCCCATAGGAAAACCACGATCCGCTCTTGTCGATAATCTTCTTGTCGACTGCGAGGTCCAGCAGTTCCCCTTCGCGGGAAATTCCGACTCCGAATGTGATATCGAATTCTGCCTCTTTAAACGGAGGGGCTAGCTTGTTCTTGACAACTTTCACCTTGGTCCGGCTGCCAATGTTAGTCTCTCCTTCTTTAATACTCGCCACCCGTCGGATCTCCAGCCGCACCGACGAATAGAACTTAAGCGCCCGGCCTCCGGTGGTTGTCTCCGGATTGCCAAACATCACGCCGATCTTCTCACGAATCTGGTTTATGAAGATCAGACAGGTGTTGGATTTTGAGACAATTCCTGTCAGCTTCCGCAACGCCTGAGACATAAGCCTGGCTTGCAGGCCAACATGCGAGTCGCCCATTTCGCCCTCAAGCTCCGCCTTGGGAACCAGCGCGGCAACAGAATCGACCACCAGGATATCGATGGCGCCGCTGCGGACCAGCATTTCGGCAATTTCCAATGCCTGTTCCCCACTGTCTGGTTGGGAAACAAGCAGGTCATCAATATTGACGCCGAGGCGTTTGGAGTACTCTGCGTCCATGGCGTGCTCAGCATCGATGAAGGCTGCGCTCCCACCTGCCTTTTGTGCCTCGGCAATGGCGTGTAAAGCAATTGTCGTCTTGCCGCTCGATTCTGGCCCGTAGATCTCTATCACGCGACCGCGCGGAAGACCGCCAACGCCCAGGGCGGCATCCAGAGACAGCGACCCGGAAGGGATTACAGGAACAGCTATTCCCGTCCGGTCACCCAGTCGCATGATGGAGCCTTTTCCGAATTGTCTTTCAATCTGTGTCAACGCCATCTCGATGGCCCGTTTTTTGTTCTGGTCCTCGCTCATTTTTCTTGTCTCCCCTGAGTCCGCGCAAAAGGTCATCGCAAACTCTGATCTGTCATTGGTAATCGTAGAATCCTTTACCGGTTTTGCGACCCAGCCAGCCTGCGTCAACCATCTGCCTTAGCAAGGGGCATGGACGGTATTTCGGATCTTTGAAGCCGTCATACAGCACATTCATGATGCTCAAGCACACATCCAGCCCGATGAGATCGGCGAGCCGGAGGGGTCCCATCGGATGGTTCATCCCAAGTTTCATGACTTCGTCGATGGCTTCCGCCTTGGCCACTCCCTCCATGAGGGCAAAAACGGCCTCGTTGATCATGGGCATCAGAACTCGGTTGGAGATGAAGCCCGGAAAATCCCGGACTTCAACCGGGGTTTTGCCCAGATCCAAGGCAAGCGATCGCGTCTTCTCGTACGTTTCATCAGTTGTCGCCATGCCGCGCACGATCTCAACGAGCTTCATGAGCGGAACCGGGTTCATAAAATGCATTCCAATCAGCCTTCCTGGCACCTTCAACCCCGCGCCAAGCCGGGTTATGGATATCGACGAAGTGTTGCTGGCAAGGATCGTCGTTTCTCCACAAACGCCTTCCAAGGATTGGAACACTTCCAGCTTGGTGGCAAAGTCCTCAAAGACAGCCTCGACAACGAACTCACAAGCACCCAGCGCCTCCCATTCTGTCGTGGGCGTGATTCGCTCCAGCGTCTGCTGGTACTTCTCCTCGCGATCGGGGATGTCCGTCTTATCAATGATTTTTCTCAGACTGCGGCGGATCGTCTGCAGGCCTTTTTCAACCAGGTCAGCGGAAACATCTCGTAAAGTCACTGCATGACCTGTAAAAGCGGCGACCTGTGCGATGCCGTTCCCCATCGTGCCCGCGCCAACCACTCCGATTTTCATTACGCTTTTATCTTCCCCTAGATAATTACGCTCGAAGTCAAAAATCTACGAAACAAAATTCGGCTTATCGCTCCTGTCACACGATCTCGACCGCCATTGCCACCGCGTTGCCGCCGCCAAGGCAAAGACTTGCTATACCTTTCCTGCCGTTACGGTGCTTAAGCGCGTAAAGAAGCGTGGTGAGGATTCTGGCGCCGCTGGCCCCAATCGGGTGTCCCAAGGCGATTGCCCCACCATTGACATTCAAGCGATTGACGTCAAGAGGTACTTCTGCGGCCAGCGCCACCGATTGAGCGGCAAACGCTTCATTAACCTCATAAAGATCCACTTCTTTGTCACTCCACCCTGCCTTCGTCATGACAGTCCTGATCGCGTCCAACGGGGCCATCATCACCATCGCCGGTTCAACTCCGCTGGTCGCAAAAGCCGCAATCCTGGCGATGGGGTCACGGCCGCTCTTTTTCAGGACCTCCTCGGAGACGACCGCGACGGCCGCCGCTCCGTCGCTCAATTGCGAGGCGTTACCGGCGGTCACACTTCCCGCTTCTTGAAAAGCCGGCTTTAGTCGCCCCAGTGCCTCCAAGGAGACATCCGCCCGCGGACCTTCGTCCATGGTTAGTGTGACCGGCTCACCGCGCTTCTGGGGCACTTCGACCGGGACGATCTCATCTTGAAACCAGCCTTCCCTTTGGGCGGTGACGGCACGTTTGTGGGATTGGCAGGCATACTGATCCTGAGCGGCACGAGAGACCCCGTATTGGCGGCATACAACCTCGGCCGTGCAGCCCATATGGTATTGCTCATAAGCATCCCACAGCCCATCATGAATCATCGAATCAACAAGTTCCGCGTTCCCCATCCGGTAGCCGGTACGAGCCTTAAACAATAGATAGGGTGCGTTGCTCATGCTTTCCATACCGCCAGCAATGACTGCACTGGTCTCGCCCAGGCGAATTCCCTGTGCGGCGAGAGCAACCGCTTTCAAACCCGATCCACAGACCTTGTTGATGGTGAGCGCCGATACTGTCACGGGGAGGCCGGCACGTAAAGCGGCCTGGCGGGCAGGATTCTGACCAAGTCCGGCAGACAGGACGTTCCCAATAATGACTTCATTAATCTGGCTGGCTTCGAGCCCCGACCGCTTCAGGGCTTCTTTTACCACCAGCGTTCCCAGGTCTGTCGCTGAAAGAGAGCTGAGCGCTCCCAGGTATTTGCCAATAGGCGTTCGGCAGGCCGACAGAATATAGGCTTCGCTCATATTGAAATCAATGATAGCAAAGCAGGGTGGCAAGGCTGGGGTGAGGGGTTAAAGGACATAAAGGACTCAAAGGACGTAAAGGACTTCAAGGACCAGCGCTTATTTGAGGTCTTTTAAGTCCTTTGGTGTCCTTTGTGTCCTTTATGTCTCTTAAGTCCTTTGAGTCCCTGGAACCCGCCCAGCCTGGGCGCACGCCTGGAAAGTTATACGAGAAGTGTTTGACTCTTGAAGGGAATTCTTCCTAGTATAGTAATAATACTAGGCGCAAATCATGACCTCTTCTCGCGCTGATCTCTGGAAG
>Ga0116188_1003153_pt1 | contig 12260 bp, 21 predicted proteins | sample AD_JPNTR2_MetaG_FD_89807 | JGI IMG/M metagenome (GOLD analysis project Ga0116188, IMG submission 89807) | Active sludge microbial communities of municipal wastewater-treating anaerobic digesters from Japan - AD_JPNTR2_MetaG | ecosystem: Engineered > Bioreactor > Anaerobic > Digestate | place...
AGAAATCCGAACTCATTCAGTCTCTGAAGGAAATGGATATCACCAAACTCGACGAGAAACAACTATCCAACGCTACCAAGTTTCTAAAAACCGTTGGTGATGATGAATTAACAAGCTATCTACTCCATATCCTCGATAACAATATCGATGTTACTAAGGATAAGATCAAGAAATTCATGTTGGAGTTCAAAGACGTTCTCCAAACTGTGAAGAGGATCAACAAGGGTGGATCGAAGTAAAAAGAACGAGGAGGAGCAATCCCCCTCGTTTATATATAGGTGGTTATGAAGATTCAATTGAAAATCTTAACAGAACTTGGAAGTTTTAACGGACTTCCATTTGATGTTTCAGAAGAACAATACGAAGTCTTAATAAAGAAATCCAGTAGTTATTATGAAGATGGTGGATTTGAAATGATAGATGAAGAAAAGAATTTATTAATTATTTCTCCAGAAATTGTTAAAAGATCCATACTAAAAATAGATGTAGTAAAAGATGTTCAAGAATAAATTTAAGAGATTTGGAGGGGAATATATCCCTGACATAATTGAGTATATAAAAGAATATACCAAAAATGATCCGTCTACAACCATAAGCGTTGGATGTGATTCTATTCAGAAGAGAAAAAGAACCACCTACGCGTGCACCATTATGATGTATAATGGTGATGTTAAGAATGGAGCACACGTTGTATTCTTTCGAGAAAACCATCTTAAAATCAGAGACAATCATGAGAGGCTCCATAAAGAGGCTCAATATGTCCATGATATTGCTACTTACCTAGATAATGAACTTCAAGGATCATATGTTAGAAAGGATCTAAGTGAGTGGGAAAGAAAGAGATACAAATATCACCTTTCGCGATGTGATGGACAAAATGGACACCTTCTTCCTCACCAAGAAGAATCATTCATCAAACACATCAGCTTAAGCGAATATGAATCTACAAATCCACATAAGCTTGTTGATATACATGTTGATTTTAATCCAAACGAAGGATCAATAAATGAAAAGGGTGTCTCTAAAAATAAATCCTATTCTGCGTATAGAGCATATGTTCCATGGCTCAGAGGATTGAATTTTAGAGTTTTCGCCAAACCAAATGCTCCAGGAGCATCAACAGCCGCTGACCTATTATTGCAAGATTAGAATTGATCCTTGGAACAAGGAATATGCCATAATAAGGATATTTTGTGATAGATTAAATGCCAAAAAATGACACTTCGACATTGTAAAAAATTAACTATATTAGAGGAGGAGTGAAAGAACTGAACATAGATCTTATGAACAAAATGGGGTGGATAACCTATTCTCTCTCACGGGGAGTGGGCCTACCCCATTTGTTTGTAGATGATAAAATGGTCAAGTTCTTTATTAGAGACGAGAAGGACTTATATGTTATAAAAGAAACCAATCCAGATCAATATCTCTTTATTAAAGTCTTTAATGCTGATAATCCAATTCCAAAAATGGAAAAATGGAAATTCAATGATAATCAATCTATGTTTTCTCTGATTAAAGAGAACTTAGCCTGTAATAAAAAATATAAAAGAATACTTAAATTAAATTCGCTAGATGAAACGAGAAGTTAAAGTCATTGCAATGTCACAAGCCCAGAGTCAAATGGGATCTTATGTAGTAATTCTTTCTGAGATCAATGGATACAGAAAATTGCCTATTGTTGTGAAGACTCATGATGCTCAGCTAATAGCTTTGAAGATCGAGAATATTGATCCTCCAAAGCCAACTTCACATGATATAGTACATCAACTATCTAAAACATTCCATTTGGACTGTCAGGAGATCTATATACATAAAGTTTATGAGGGGATATTCTATTCCAAGGCCACTTTCTCTAATGGCATTGATGATATTGATATCGAAGTATCCTGTGGTGATGGAATTATAACCTCCCTAGGATTCGATTGCCCACTATATGTTAGTGAGGAAGTTCTTTCAACTTGTGGAATCACAACCACCGAAGATGGAGAACTTGTTGCTGATGATATGGACCAAGAAGAAAGGAGAGTGGTTTCATTGGAAGATCTTAAGCAAATGCTATCAGAGGCGCTTTCCAATGAGGATTATGAAATTGCAGCTGAGCTGCGAGACCAAATAGCAAAATTAGAATCGTAATCTAATGAAAAGAGCTAGAATTCTCTATGAGACGGACATAAAGAATCATGATTATAACAGCAATAATACCAAATTTGGAGTTTATGGAGTCTTTGATACTAATGATGTTAAATGGAAGTATTTCTTAATATCCTTCTATTATAGAGGAAAAGAAATTTCTACGAGCCCAGACCTATGTAAAGTTGTAGATCTTTCTCCATGGAATGTTGATTCTAATTGCAGAGAAATAGATTCTGTTGAATCTGGAATCACATTTATTCAAGAATATAAAATTAAATGGGAAACTGGATCAAACGATGTTAAGAGTAAAATAAGAGATGAGAAAATATCTAATATTCTAGATAAATAAAAATCAAATTACTAGTTGAGGTTATGAATTGGATTTCATTGAAGCCGATCATTTTATATACTGGAAAAAATGCCTTTGTAAATTCCTTTTTAACATTTTCCATATATAATTTTCCCTCTTCAAATGAATCAAAATAGATATGTAGCCCGTGTTTGCCTTTTTTATCACATGATGGTTCTAATATAAGATCACAAGCCATTGCATTGTGTTCATAGTTAAAATCAGGATAGTCTCGATAGTCTTGGATCTTTGGAATCTTTCTTATGTATTTTTTTTGTATCCAAGCAAACTGATACATCATAGAGTCATTTTTCCATCCATGCGGGGTGGGAAAACTCTTCTCCAATGTAAGAGGCTCCCAGCATATTCACTTTTTTTAAGATTATATGGCCCCGATCGGGCAGTAGCCACGCTGGGAGCCATCACGGGGACAGCCTTCCATCCGTCGGTGTTCACGTGAGCGGACCATTTGCGGCACACCGAACATTCATACCGGACGGAGATCGTTCTGTCCATGTAGTGCTTTGCGAACAGAAGTCCATCCCTTTTCGCATCGCCACAGTGAGCGCAGAATGGGCCGTCTATGTAGGGGCTGATCATGGCAACTCAGGATCGTTCGTCAGGGCGTTGCGTATAGCTGTTGTTACCGGCAATGCAGCGACAGTGCTACCAACAACTGCTCCCCGATATATTTAGTGTATTGTGGCGGTATGCTTTGAGCCAATTCACCTTGCCCCAGCCAATACAAGCCGGTCATTTCCTGCACCAATCCAACACCGGAAAAATGCCCAACGTATTGAATAAATTCTCCGTCTTTTGGCCTTCTGCCCATCTTTGCATTTGGTGCAGTATGTTCCGGGTGTAGCGGTGCTTTCAGTTCAATGTTGCTTTCAAATAGCCGATGCCTATAAGTTCTCATTCCAAACATTGAACCGCACAATTCAATAGGGTTAATCAATGGGCTGCCCGGCACATTTTCAATTATGTAAGGCTTCCCGGTTTTAATCAACTCCCGCCTTGTTGCTTCAATCAAATCAACATACTCCTTTCCGGCTTTACGAAACTGCATTGAAGCCATACTGTAAGCTTGACAAGGCGGGCTTGCGTGTATCACGTCATATTCGTGAAAATGTGCTTTTAAGTATTCAATGGCATCGGCTTGTATGAAGTTTCCCCGGTGTTTTGGTTGCGGTTCAATATCAACACCCGTAACATCATATCCGGCTTGCTCATACCCATATCCTGCCCCACCGCCACAACAAAACAAGTCAAGCAGTTTGGGACGAGAATGCACTGCCGGTAACACTGCATACCCGGCAATGGGGGCTGACGTGCTACTTTCGGCATTCGTACTATTATCAAAGTTCAGTTCTAATTTCATCATTTGTGCTTTTAATTCCCCCTTAGTCTCGAAGAATCACCAAAATCGTATGTATGCATAATTTTCCTCTAAGAGACCTCGGGATTTTAAATGTTTCATTATCTATATATTAATCCCACCAAATTCTTAAATATTCACTTTCTTAAATATTCACTTCCAATATTTAGCGTCCGCATGAGAGAAAGCATTCGTAATGCCACATTACCAATAATGGAAACTCTTTTTGAAATAAGTTAATTATGCGAAGCAATACAATCAACGATCTTATCGTTTGTCACGCTTTGGTAATTTCGAATAGTTGGCATTGCATCTCTTAAGAAATCTCCACTAATCTTTTCATTTAGGTCAAAAATAGATTTGAATTTCTCTGAATCCCAGAAAATTATAAAATCCCATTTTTCCTTTGGGAGAATTACCAAAAATCCATTGAACAGGAAATGCTTCAATCCGCTATGATGACACTTATACTCTAAAAGGCTTCTTTCAAATTGAGGAACCTTTAACTCTTGAATTGTCGAATTTCCACTTTTTGCGTAAATAACGGAGATTTTCATAAGCTATATATCTAGCTTTGCTCCATCCTTAGCATTCTAAGACTCCCTTCAACCAATCGATTTTATCTTTAGGTAGAATCAGACATCCGGAATTTGTAAAGAATTCATATCCTTTATTAAGAACTTGCTCATTTGTGGAAATTGTTCCAGGTAACGAGCACATTATTTCAAAAAGATCTTCAGAAGGAACCTTGAATCCCTTTTCATATTGTTTCATAATAAATAGGTCATCTGAAAATTTGGCCTTTACTCTAGACATTATCGCTATGTCTGGAACAGGAGCAAAAACTATGTTTGCATTATTAAATGGTATAACCAATGCGATTTTGCCCATTCCACCATATCCGAAATATTCTGCTCCTTCTGTGGTAGTTGATCCAATCAAGCTTTTATATCTTGGAACAGGATATTCTTGTCTCATATCAAAGAAATCCTTGTAGCTGTAATTTCCAATCGTTCCTCTTCTTCTAGATTCTTTAAAAAGTTGAAGACCAACTTTATCTTTGCTCCTCCATAATTGATCATTATCAAAAGAGAAATTTGAGCATTCTCTAAAGAATATATCTAAGAATTCATTTTCTACTAGATCCTGACATCTAGAATTTCTGTGAGAGTTATATTCTAATATAAATTTACTCATTGCCATTTTCTTTTGTTCCGTATGGGAAGTTTTCTAGAATAATTCTAGTATTTGCATTATCTGCAAACACCATAAATTTAGCATCATCCCCAATAATATATTGATTTAGAATTGAATTGTGTTGGTTCTCAGGAATGATATCTCTGAAGAGCCTAATATTGGTTGCTTTAATATCGGATGACATAATTCTGCCATCAACTCCCTCCAATTCATATTCTATTGGCTCCATATCCATTGATTCAGTATATAGTAATCTTAGTTTTGTAGAATTTAGATCACGAGCTATATCCTCATCATCGTCATCCACATCTCTCTTATAAATCCATTGCTTTATGTTTCTCTGTCTTTGATCAACATTCAAGACATAGCAATACCAAACGTCTTCTAATAGAGCATCAACCCCACCTGTTCCAAAATCAAAGCTATATGTTGATGAATTCAAGGTAAGGTTCATTGAATCATTCACTAGATTGACCTTCCATCCTAAACTGTTTATTGAGTCATATAGCTCAAATAGATTTATACTTTCATCTTCTATATAGTTGTTTATTCTAAACCAGACCATATATCCGATATTGTCAGAAACTTTCAATTGCGATGGTACATTTTTATATGTCACAGCAGGCACAGATTGTGTTAAAGTTATGAATCCATCCGTGAGTAGATTTGAGAAATCATAATGTTGTTTAGATATAACAGTTGATGAATTCTCTATCAATTCCTTTATTATTTCTGCACTGAATTCCAATCGTATAGGATCTTTTGTTAGTGTTTGTTGTTCCTTTTTGTTTGCTACCGCATCCTTATCTTGTTTTACTTCTACTCCAAATAGTTCATCGATAGTTGTATTCTTTGTAAGTTGTTTGATGGCGTCCTCAATAGCTTGTGATCCAGCAGCAACATTGGCTCTGTTGTTGTATTTTTTCAATATAACTTTATAGTAAACCGCAGCATTATTAAAGTTTCTAAATTGCTGAGCATGATCTACGATGAAAATTCTATTTATATCACAGAACCATATTATATCTTCTTTTGAAGGTCTTCTTTGAACACCAAAGGCCTTTTTGAAATCTTGCTTAGTTATTTGTATCTCAAATGAATCAAACAAAGCTAAATCAAATGTATTCATGACTATTTGATTATCGGGAAATTGATTGTTATCCACAGTTGCCTTAATTTCTTCCGCACAGACTATGTTATATAGTTGAAATTCATTTAGAGTATGATCAATGCCTTTACCATCTGGATCAGTTGCAAAGTATTTTATCTTATGACCAAACATCGCAACTGCATCTGTACTTAGCTTATTAAACAAATCCATAGCTTGTGTCTGTTGATATGGATTGTATAGCTGCTCCTTATCCTCATCAGTCAATTGTGGCAATCCCTCTGATTGGCAATTGTCACCACCCAGCATAGAAGATTCTGCCCCACCAACCAATGATGATTGGCAACATTCTCGTATACCATATAGATTGGTCTTTAGATAGTCTTTACTGACATTTTGGAAATCGCCTATTAGATTTATATCTATGACTTTGATTGGAGAATTGGATAGGTTTTCAACCAAATATTCTATATGAAAGAATCTTATAGGATTGATTCGGACTGTGGATATATTTTCCACTGTCAGAGGTTCCCAATTTGACCAAGTTCTAGTATTATCTTGAGAAAATCTATATTTTACATCAATATTAGATAGATCATTTGGCGATATGATCTCAATATCATCTATCCTAAATATTTTATACACATATGGAGCTCTAATTATCTTCTTACCATATGATGGGATTATAAATGTTCCATCATTCTCTCCTCTGTAGAGTAGTCCGTCTAGTCCAAATGATAATAAACGAATTGATCCATTCGTTTTAGTTCCTTTTCTAACAAATTTGACATCGATTCTCATTAGATCAAGTGGATCAAATGGTGGAAAGTTATTTATTTCCTCGTTCAATTCTAACCATTCTGTCCAAGATACCCCATTTCTAGATATTCTATAGTAAGTTTCTAGATATCTAGTATTTATAATCCCCTCAGCGGAAAATGTAAAGGTGGTGAACTTTTCAACCAATTCAAGACTGATTGTTGAAATTACTAATTCTTGATCAACAGAATCGAAATAGGGTGTATAATCTATATCTGTTGAGTTTGTAGCTCCCGAATCCCACTCTTGAGTTATATGGACCACATATTCGGTAAAGTCATTAGTAACTTGGGGCATGGAATATATATTAAATTTTTTGACAACTCTGAATAATGTCGTATATTTGTACTAAGATCGGAAAAATAGCGATCTTGAAGAAAAGAACAATGGATATTAAACAAAAATTTTTAGAGTTAACGTCTCGGACTTATCCTCACGGAACCGAGCATTTTCTCTTTGATAAGATACCTCAAGATCTAGAAATAGATGATTTTGGGAATCTATTTGTGAAAATTGGGGAGAGTGATGTTATGTTTACTTCACACCTCGATACAGCAACTAGTGCCATTACAGAGGTTAATCATGTTATCGAAGGGAATATTATCAAAACTGATGGTAAATCTATTCTTGGTGCTGATGATAAGGCAGGTGTTACTATAATGTTGTATATGATTGAGAATAAGATTCCAGGACTCTACTACTTTTTCCTTGGTGAGGAAGTGGGATGTGTAGGATCTAGGAAAGTTTCAGGAGCTCATGCAATCGAAAAGCTTTCATATATCAATAAAGTTATCTCTTTTGATCGACGTGGAACTGATTCTGTAATTACCTTCCAAGGGGGATCACGATGTGCCTCTAACGAATTTGGTCAATCACTTGCTGATGAACTTAATAAGCATGAGACAACTTTCAAATATATTATTGATCCAAGTGGCGTCTATACAGATTCTGCTCAATTCGTTAAAATTTATCCGGAATGCACCAACATCTCTGTCGGATATTACAGCGAACATACATACAGCGAGCGCCAAGATATAGACCACCTCGTTAAGCTAGCAGAAGCTTGTCTCAAAGTTGATTGGATTTCTCTTCCAGTTAATAGAGATATGAACAAGACAGAATATGGTGGATATGGTGGATACTACGGTGGTGACTGCGAATATAATTGGGGAGGAGGCAATGGATGGTATGAGGACTATGGAATGAATCATAGATCAACCTACGTTTCATCAAAGCCATCAACGAAAAAGATTTTCTTCCACGATGAAAAGTTCAATTGCATGAGCAGTTTTACAATCAATTCCTCGACATTGGAAGTGATTGAAGTAGACCTCTCAAACGAAAGGATTCGTCATGAGGAAAGCGATATCTACGACATGTTGATTGGAATAGATTTTGAATTCGATGACCTATCATGGGATGGACTCACTCTTAAAATCAAGGATAGGGGAGTATCACTAATTCCTCTGAAAAGGGACGAATTGAAAGAGTATATTCCAGAACTTGATCTCAAAACTTGGATTCTAGAGCATGAAGAAGATGAGCGTAAATTTTCACGGATAAGGGAAAGCCACGGTGGATCAATGATAAAAATAGACATCTAAAAATTGACCCTCGGAAACGGGGGTTAATTTTTTGAACACATTCTGTTTTATAGATATAATGGATATGCCATTACCCGTATTTACTGCAGGATCATCAGGATCTGTTGGACCATTATCTAATGGATTAAAAAAATCGTCAGTGGTCAATTCTGAATTGGTGATAAATATTCCAAAAATATTGGAACTAACAGAAGAAAAGAGATTGTTCATTGTCAAATTAATCAATATGTATTTTGATTCCTTTAACGGAACATCGGGGCATATTGTGGCGGGTGGAATGAAATTAGATTCAATGTCTTCAAAAATACTAGAAGCAACATTAATTAGATATTCCTATCTCATAAATGAGAGGGAGTCAAAAATAAACGATATTATAGAATGATAAGTTGGATAGGAGGAAAGTCACAAATTTCCAAATGGATTATACCATACATACCCACAGATATAGAAACCTATTGTGAGCCATTTTCAGGAGCATTTTGGGTCTATCTTAAAATGGATTTAGCTAGTTACCCCAACCTTAAAAAAATTGTTTATAACGACTTTAATGACTATTTGGTGAATCTCTTTATGTCATCCAAAGATCATCAAAATTTTCATAAATTTTCTCTAGGATATAAGTCTCAGGATAAAAATCTATTCTTAGATTTCCAAAGGAGGTTATTTACAGATAAAGAAGAGTATCAAATGCCAGATTTTGATAGGGCTGTAGGATTTGCATACTTAGCTACCCAAACATGGTCTGGAATATCTCCAAGCACTGGAAAATTTATAGATCTTAAGGGAAAATATAGGAGTAAGTTTGATACATTCAGAGATAAACTTAAGAATGATAAGTATACTCATAATCTTTCCAGAATAACAGATTTTGAGAATTTAGATTTCCAAGATGTTATTATCAAATATGATAATAAAGATGCCTTCTTTTATATCGACGCCCCATACCATTTAACCGAACACTATTATTCAAATCATGAATTTGGTGGAGATGATCATGAGAGGTTAGCAAACTGCTTGAAATCCATCAAGGGTAGATTTGCAATGTCATATTACTACTTTGATAAATTAGAAAAATGGTTCCCAAAAAATGAATTTAAATGGGAGATTCAAGAATTCAATAAGGCTGCAATGGCCACAAAGGGAAAATCCCAAACCAAGGGAATGGAAATATTAATAATGAATTATTAGTCTAAGTAGTCTAAGAGGTTGTCCAATCCGTCCTTTCTATTTTTTAGAATTTTATATCTATCTTTAGTTTCATCATCCTTTCCCATATAATTTCCCCAATAGACTAAGGACCCATTCTCTAACTTATTCTTAGTGCATCTGTCACATATACCAATATACAAATAATATCCGTCCAGTATAGACCCATATCCAGCACTGATCGATGCAACCATCCCACCATCCCACGATTGCGTTTCCGGATCCCATTTGGAATCTGGTATATTCTCAAGATTTAAAAGACCATCTAGTTTTATTTTAAATCCACACAAAACACAATCTATGGATCGAAATCTTGGCTTGGGATACATACAACTATTAAAAATTATTAGATATATAAATATATGAAAGAAAGTTTAATCAAAGATTACGTATCAGGAATAGATTTCAGAGGAAATTGGGGTCTTTCTAAAATGAAAGAGGATATGAAAAGATTTATAGGTGAAGAACCAGGAATTGACGTCATTTGGGAGAAAGACGCCGTTTTAAATGAAGACACCGATGAACCAGAAATAATTGAGAGGGTAAAGAAATTGATTATTGTTTTCACTGATACAGATGAAAAGTATAAAAAATTGGAATTTTTAATACACTAATGGATTTGGAAAACTATTATCTTGATATATCCGAAGTTAGTAAACTTAGTGAAAATGATAGATCAACGATTTATGATTACTACAAAGAAATGCTATTTTGCCAAGAAGATCAAAGAGAAATAGTTGCTAAATCATTATTCAATACTCTACTTAAAAACAAATTTCTTATTTCTATAAGAGAGGAAAAAATAGATGGTATTATAAATGGAGATAACTCCCTCGATAATTGATTATTTAGGTAAATATGAGGGTGGCATTTTCGTGAAAATTGGACTAATGTGGCATGAAAAGTATTACGATGCCATGTTTTATTATACAGGAGATAAAATGATCTTGACTGTGGATGAGCCCATGATAAAAGAAATGGGCGCATTCATAGAAGAGCATCCAGAATATTTAGATCTTATGAAATCCATCATATCATCAGTGGAACCTTTTGAAAAAATATTTGATAAGTTAGATGATATCAATATTTAGACTTTCTTTTCATTATACATCCAATGTTTCCATATATGTCACCACATATCCATTCTAATTTATGCTCCAATATTCCACCTGGTCCCAACTTACTTCTCCACAATTCTCCAAATTGCCTACACGAATGGGTGACATTATTGTTTTTATTAACATATAGAGCAATTTTATCATATCTTTCTTCCAATGAATCATCTTCACACATATTGTATCCATGTAAATTAAAATATTTGATGTAATTTTCTAATGATGGAGATCTATCAATTTTGTCATGTGGCCAATTTTTCTGAGACGATCCACACCACTCATCGTAGATTTCCAGAGAATAAGCATGACAATTATACTTTATTGATTCTGATTTTTTTAGTACTCTGAATTCTTTGCCGATTAAATTTGGAAAATCTGATTCTATATCATTTGACATTCTCCAATGCCCATTTTTTCCAATTTGATATCAATTTCTCTGACTTGGTATCGTCAAAAACATTTCCAGTTATTTCTTCTAAGGCACTTATCCAGAACATAGCTGTATTACTGCTTAATTTTTCCACTAAAAAAGGAAGGCTTTCTTTCCCAAATTCAACTATTTTTCTATACGATTTATGGTTCGAAACATATCCCGTGTCTGATAGATACTTGCAGTCCACTTCAACATCATTTATCAAATTTGATATTTCAATGTTTGATACAAATTCGTTTAATTTTTTAATATAGTTCATATTCTATATATTGATTTTCTATCCATCCAAAATACAATATAAACTATGAAAACTAAAATAGATTTAAAAAAGGCAGCTGATGTAATGGGATTGGATCTAACTAAAAATTTACCAAATAGAATTGATTGGTTTTCTTTCACTGTGAATTAACTTAAGTAATCCAAACAAGATAGTAAAAAATCCATATAAAAGAAAAGAATTTTTCTTGAATGTTTATAAAGGAAATTGGTATTCGTGGATTCAAATCTTATGGAAATAATGAGCAGATTTTAAAACTGAATGAAGAGAAAGGAGATCTGATACTCCTAGTTGGTGAGAATGGTGCTGGAAAATCTGTGATAAAAGAAACTATTATTGAAATAGAATTTGATATAAATTCTCTGAACTTAAAAGATTTTAATAGTTTTTTAGAGATAATGGGTAGGGAAAGAATATTTATTGAACATATAAAAGAAAATAATCGCTTTTTATATGAGCAATATATCAATCAATCAGAATTGGATCAATGATTATCTTATAGATTTTCACCCTCTTAAAAAAGAAGAAATATTGAAAATTATTGAAAAAGAGAATTTTGATAGGGCTCCAAAGTCGTTTATTGGGCAAATAAAAAGAATTATATCTATGCCAAAAATCGGCAAAAGCACAATAAGGTA
>Ga0116188_1003159_pt1 | contig 12239 bp, 11 predicted proteins | sample AD_JPNTR2_MetaG_FD_89807 | JGI IMG/M metagenome (GOLD analysis project Ga0116188, IMG submission 89807) | Active sludge microbial communities of municipal wastewater-treating anaerobic digesters from Japan - AD_JPNTR2_MetaG | ecosystem: Engineered > Bioreactor > Anaerobic > Digestate | place...
GGTGCGGTTGGGCAAAATTAAATGTGCTGCAAAAGCGTTGGCTTGTGTGTCGGCTTGCAGCTCTTTTAATTTTGCGAAGGGTTGGCATTTTGTCTGTCAATTTTAGCACTATCGTTGATGGTTTGCACGGTCGTCATAGCCTTGCAGGTAACGGTTTGCAGATTTGCGATGGGCGGGATTTTTACCACTGAACTTTATGCGGAGCACAAAACTTTCGGCTACCATTAAACTGTCTGCGGAGCACGAAACCCCGCCTATTGCAAATGTGCTGTTAGCTGCTGCTGTGCTGTTCGTTCGGAGCACAACTGTTTGAGGTTCGCACAAAGGTTGTTCAAGGAGATTTACATTCATTGCAATGTCGGTTTGAGTTTGCATTTTAGTTCTTGAATTTGTCTTTGATTTTAGATGAATGTGCTTTTAATCCTTGTCCCGCGATTGAATTTGTTCCAAGCGAAAGGTCAACTTTCTTTTGGTCATTGTCAAGCCAAAGAATAAGTTTTCCGTTTGAGAAATAATATTGGTTACTAACAACACTTTTTTTGTTATTGTCATAACTGTAGTCAATAGCAAAGAATAATTGTCCGTTGCTGAAGTAGTAATCCACACCGTTTTTCTCGCCTTCACCAAACACAATTAATTTAATCTGATTACCCTCATAATATGCAGTTGCTGGTTCGTCAATCTTTGCTGTGTCGTAGGATTTAAGATTGTCTTGAATGAATTGACATTGTTTATTTACACTATATATAATTGAATCAGTGGGAGATTCTGTTTGTCCATAAGAGGCAAACGAAATGGTTAGAAAAATAGTCATCAAAAAATTATGCATTGCTTATTTAAGTTTTTTTGGTTATAATTATAAATGTCACTTTATTAAACGTTGTCATTTTCGTCAGCATTTCCATTAATGTCAAAGAAATAATTTTCGCCTGTTGGAACTCCATCTTTATAGAAAACAATTTCCTTTATTACACCGTTTTCAAAATATTCAATATTCTTTCCCTGATACTTCTCTTCCACAATTTCACCACGTTTATCATAACCCAAGTAATAGTAAAATCCTTCTGCTCGTTTTGTTCCGTTCTTAAACAAGTATTGATAAGGTTTTCCTTCTCCATCAAAATACTCTTCAGTCACCGTTTCTAATTCTTTGTTATGCTTTTCTATTTGCTCAAGCAATCGTTTGGCCTCTGTACTATTTTTAAATGCGTCAGAGTTGGTGTTTTTGCTACGTTTTAAGAAGTCAAAGAGTCCCACGATTTTATTTTTATGTGTTTGTCAAAGTTAAATTCTTGCAGTTAGTTTCAAGTTAGCACTGTTCCAACAGTTGCAGCTAACTTACTTATGCTCGAAGGTTTTTATCCCTTTTACACAACCCTTTGTTGGATTGGCGAAACTTTACCTCTTTTTATCATTGTCAAAAATAGCAGAAATTTTAATTTGATAGTTTATTGTATTGGATTTTAACTTTCAATCACTATAAATCGTCAAATGGACTTTTTATTTTTTGTATGTCTCTTGTACTCACATGTGTATAAATTTCAGTTGTTCGGGAGCTATTATGTCCCAATAATTCCTGTATATATCGGATGTCAGTTCCATTTTCCAACAAATGCGTAGCATAACTGTGTCTAAGCCAATGAAGTGTTGCAGGCTTTTTGATTTTTGCTTTTATCAGAGCTTGTTTCAATACCAATTGCAAACTTCTTGAACTGTACTGTTCTCTCAATTTCTGTCCCTCAAACAACCAAACTTTCGGACGATAGGCAACATAATATGCCCTCAACATCGCTATCGTTTTATCACTAATTGGTACTACTCTGTCCTTTTTTCCCTTAGATTGCTTAACATGTATTAAATGTCTGTCTGATTGGATGTCTGATGCGCGCAGATTCAGTAATTCACTTCGTCTCAATCCACATGCATAGATTAAACTCAACATAGTACGGTGTTTTATGCTCGTTGGTGCAGTTAGTATTGCTTTTACTTCTTCTTTACTCAATACATTAGGCAAACGATGTTCTCTTCTAGGTCGTTGAATTAAACTAACTATCATTTCACGGTTCTCTACCGTACTAAAAAATAGCTTTACACCATTCACAAATTGATTTTGGTATGATCCGGAAAGCTGTCGCTTCAAAATATAATCGTTGTTAAACAAAATGATATCATCATTGGTGATCGCTTCTACCTTTTTATCTTTGAAATAATTCAAAAAAATATAAACAACCTCTAAATAGGTTTTAATAGTGTTATCACTATAGCGGTTACCCAATAGCCAGCGTTTAAAATAAGCAACTTTAGCGATGTTGTCTTCTGACAAAATCTCATTCTCAAAAGGTGAAAGACCAAATTGCCTACGATATTCTTTTGTATCAGGAAGATGCCATGTTTTTAAGGAAGCACTCCATCTGGCTCCGGCCAATTTCTTAAATCGGTTGATGAGCTCCGCTTTTTTATCGAAACTAACTGCAATGCGGTTTTCTGTTTTGTGGATAATTAGTCTCGCAGCATACATCACTTACAATACTTTTATATTAAAACCAGATTATCATACCAATAAATGCACTCTACAATGTTAATTAAAATTTTGATTGTTCAATTTATTTAAATGGTTTTGATTGTTTTCTATACCAACAATACTTCTTTTAATTGGCGAAAAACCTGGGTTCAAATAAAAAAAGGCTGTCTGAAATTATGACAGCCTTTTTTAAACAGCAAAGGTTTGGTTTTAATCAATTTCCTAATTCACTCATAAATTTTACGCGCATCATTCGAATTTCGTCAATAGTATAGTCGTTTTCGCCCAGTTCCATGAGCGCATCTTCTGCACTGTCACTTTCTGCTGTGCGGAAGTAGTCAAACACGTCTTGCTGCCTATCGGCATCAATAACTTCATTGAGATAGTAATTCAAATCTATTTTTGTGCCTGAAGCAACAATGCTTTCTAATTCTGTGATGATATCACCTAATGGAATGCCTTTGGCCTCTGCCATGTCATCAAGAGAGATTTTACGGTCAATGTTTTGGATGAGATAGACCTTGAGTCCCGATTTGTTGACTACAGATTTTACGATGAAATCTTGTGGACGCTCTATTTCGTTTTCTTCTACATATTTTTTTATGAGGTCAACGAATGGTTTTCCATACTTGCCTGCCTTGCCTGCACCAACACCTGTAATGTTTTTCATTTCCTCCATGTTTATGGGGTACTGTATGGCCATTTCTTCAAGTGAAGGCTCCTGGAAGATTACAAAAGGAGGCAGATTTTTTTGTTTGGCAATTTGTTTACACAAATCTTTGAGCATGGCAAACAATGTTTCGTCAGCCGCTGCACCACCACCACCTTCGGGTTCATCGTCTTCGTCACTGTCGGCACTTTCATAGCTGTGGTCTTGTGTTATTTTAAAGCTATGCGGCTTGTCCATAAACTTTTTACCTTCGTCACTGAGTTTAAGCAATCCATAATTGTCAATGTCTTTGAAAAGAAGACCTGCCAGTAAAGCCTGACGTACAACAGCCATCCAGAATTTAGCATCCTGATCCATGCCTTCGCCAAAGACTTCTAATTTATTGTGCTGATAATCTTTAATTGCTTTGTCGTCTTTTCCGATAAGGACGTTGATGATATGTTCGGCAGCAAATTTCTCTTTAACAGCCTGAACGGTTTCGAGCAACAATACTACTTCGTCTTGTGCTTCAATTTGTGTCTTTGGATGCAGACAGTTATCACAGTTGCCGCAATTTTCTTCTTCGTAGCGTTCACCAAAGTAGTGTAGCAGATATTTTCTGCGGCATACAGATGTTTCGGCAAACGAAACAGTTTCGAGAAGCATTTGTTTTCCTATTTCCTGCTCGGCAACAGGCTTGCCTTTCATAAATTTTTCGAGCTTTTCAATATCTTTAAAAGAATAAAAAGTTACGCAACGCCCTTCACGTCCATCGCGTCCGGCACGGCCTGTTTCCTGATAATATCCTTCGAGAGATTTTGGAATGTCGTGGTGAATGACAAAGCGTACATCAGGTTTGTCAATTCCCATTCCGAATGCAATGGTAGCAACGATGACATCAATTTTTTCCATCAGGAACTTGTCCTGTGTTTCGGCACGAACGGGGGCATCCAGACCTGCATGGTAGGGTAGGGCTTTGATACCATTTACGTTGAGTGTGCTGGCAACTTCTTCAACTTTTTTTCTGCTGAGGCAGTAGATGATTCCTGATTTGCCTGAGTGGTTTTTAACAAATTTGATAATCTCTTTTAGTACTTCAACTTTTGGTCGTACTTCATAATAAAGATTAGGTCTGTTGAAGGATGCTTTGAACAACCTTGACTCCATCATACCTAAATTCTTCTGAATGTCGAGCGAAACTTTTTCTGTGGCTGTTGCAGTAAGCGCAATGACAGGAATGTTTCCAAGTGCTTCTATGATTGGTTTTAACCTACGGTATTCAGGGCGGAAATCATGTCCCCATTCTGAAATACAGTGAGCTTCGTCTATGGCTAAGAAAGAAACTTTAATTTCTTTAAAGAAAGCAACGTTCTCTTCTTTAGTTAAAGATTCGGGCGCAACATAAAGCAATTTTGTTTTGCCTGACTTGATATCTTTTTTTACCTGAGCAATCTCTGTTTTGTTGAGTGATGAGTTGAGGAAATGCGCCACAGCTTCATCGGTATTAAATCCCCTCAATGCATCAACCTGATTTTTCATCAGTGCAATTAATGGCGAAACTACAATGGCAGTACCACCCATCATCAATGCCGGCAACTGATAGCACATAGATTTGCCGCCACCGGTAGGCATAATAACGAAACAGTTTTCACCACGCAACACGGTTTGAATAATTTCTTCTTGCTCTCCCTTAAAAGTGTCGAACCCAAAATATTTGAATAAAGCATCCTTGAGTCGCGCATCGGTAGGCTTCTGCTTATTAGAGGCAGCAACTATGGTTTTTACAACCGGCTTGGCTTTTTCGGTGCCCTTAGTTTTCTTTTCAACTACTTTTTCTTTCACCTTCACTTTAGTCTTTGTGTCGGTTTTTTCATTCTTGTCTTTTACAGATTTTTTTTTCTTTGTGTCTGCTAACATTTTATTTAATATACCAATTAAAAATTTGAGTTAACTAAAATAGATATTTTTGTTCAATAATATTGCAACAAATAATAATTTTCAAAATTACATCAGAAATACATCAGATTGAAATCAGCTCAACAAATAATTAAAATTGCCAAAAAGACGCTTCAGATGGAGTCTGCGGCTGTTAGTGGCTTGCAACAATATATTGACCATGATTTTTTTGAGACTGTAAAATTAATATATTTATCGAAAGGTAGGGTAGTTTGTACAGGAATTGGTAAAAGTGCCATTATAGCTCAGAAAATAACAGCCACGCTAAACAGTACGGGCACACCAGCCGTGTTTATGCATGCTGCCGATGCCGTTCATGGCGACCTTGGGGTAATCCAAAAGGACGATGTAGTGATTTGCATTTCCAAAAGTGGCAACACACCGGAAATAAAGGTGCTGGCACCCTTGCTAAGGTTGGCCGGAAATAAACTTATCGCTATGGTTGGCGACACTTCTTCTTACCTGGCACAACAGGCGCATTACATTCTTAACACTACCGTAAGCCGCGAAGCATGTCCACATAACTTAGCTCCCACAACAAGCACTACGGCACAATTGGCTATGGGCGATGCCCTGGCTGTGTGTCTGCTCGAAAACAGGGGGTTTTCAAGTAAGGATTTTGCACGCTATCATCCCGGTGGGGCATTGGGAAAAAGATTGTACCTGAAAGTTGGTGATGTTTATAAAAACAATGCCAGTCCGCAGGTAAAGCCCACCGATGACCTAAAAAAGGTGATTGTCGAAATATCGGGAAGCCGCCTTGGGGCAACTGCCGTTGTAGAAAAAGGTAAGCTTAAAGGTATAATTACCGATGGCGACCTTAGAAGGATGCTTCACAGGAGTGGTGACACGCTGGCAACAAAAGCAAAAGATATTATGACCTCAAAGCCTAAAACCGTTAGCCCCGACACCATGGCTGCCGATGCTTTTGTTCTGATGAAGTCAAATAATATTACTCAGTTGGTTGTGGCTGATAAAGGGAAGTACCTTGGTTTTGTTCACCTTCACGATTTGCTTAAAGAAGGCATTTTCTAATCTTTAATCAAAGAAATGTTTTTTAAAAGGAAACCCGACCCTAACTCAGAAATGAATTTTCTGGATCACCTTGAAGCCCTGCGTTGGCATTTGGTGCGTGCAACATTGGCCATTTTTGTTTTAGCCGTTGTAGCATTTATATATAAGGACATCTTGTTCGATAAGATAATTTTCGGACCCAAGAACCCTCATTTTATTACGTACAGGTTACTTTGTATGCTTTCGGAAAAATGGTCAATAGATTTATGTATTACCGATATACCATTTCGCCTGATAAGTACCACCATGGCCGGGCAGTTTACTACACACATGGTAGCTGCCGGAATTGCAGGCCTGATTTTAGGATTCCCTTATTTGCTTTGGGAGATATGGCGTTTTGTAAAACCTGCATTGTCTGCCAAAGAGAAGAAATATACCAGAGGTATAGTCTTTTCTGCTTCGTTTTTGTTTTTCTGCGGAGTGGCTTTTGGATATTTTATTCTGGCACCGTTGTCTATTAACTTTTTGGGAAGTTATAAGGTGAGCGAAGAGGTGCAGAATGCCATCACACTCGATTCGTACATCAGTATTGTAAGCATTATGACATTGGCTTGCGGAGCAGTTTTCGAGCTGCCGATACTTGTATTTTTCCTTACCAAAATAGGTATCATTAGTCCGCAGTTTATGAGGCGCTACCGCAAACATGCTTTTATTGTAAACCTTGTTGTTGCTGCATTAATAACACCATCGCCAGATGTTACCAGTCAGATGCTGGTGGCTATTCCTTTGTTTCTGCTTTACGAATTCAGCATATTTGTTTCTGTTGTAGTAGCAAGGCAGGAGCGTAAAAACGAATAAAAAGAAATCACATGAGCAAAAGTATAGATGAGTTTAACAGCTATCGTGCTAAAATGAATAAGCGCATTCTCGAATCTGATAATCTGGTTCTGAAACGCCTCTATAATCTTGATGCCAATACCTATATGGATGGAGCATTGCCGGTTCAGACCAAAGAAATGCTTGGACTTGTAGCCAGCATGGTGCTGCGCTGTGATGATTGCATAAAGTATCATCTTATTCAATGTAAACAAAATGGTGTTACTACAGAGCAGATTTATGAAGTGTTTGCTGTAGCCAATATTGTGGGTGGAACCATTGTGATTCCACATACCAGAAGAGCTGCCGAATTTTGGGATGAGATTTAATGGTGTCGCTTATCTTTTTTCGTTCAATTGGAATGAAAGATAGAAGATAGGCTGCTTAGCTGCTAAATATTTTTTTTCGTAGGTGGTTTGTATGTCCATGTCAACGGGCATCTTCGATTCTTTATATAAATCTGTTGTTTTATTTAATATAATATGACCGGCATTATTTACGGTTTGCAGTGTAAATTCATACAAATCTTTGTTGTCAGTCTTTAAATGTACAATGCCATTGGGTATTAAGAAAGTGCTGTATCTTTTTAGAAAAAGGGGGGAGGTTAATCTTTTGTTTTCTTTCGATTCCTTTGGCTGCGGGTCGGGAAAGGTTATCCAAACTTCACTTACTTCATTCGCGGCAAAAAACTTTTCTATGGTTTCCATTCTTATTCTCAGAAAAGCAGCATTCATTATTTTTTCTTCGTTAATGGTTTTTGCACCACGCCATATTCTTGCACCTTTTATGTCAATGCCAATAAAGTTTTTTTGCTGATAGCGTTGTGCCAAAGCAACAGTGTATTCACCTTTGCCGCAACCAATTTCCAAGACTATAGGTTGTGGTTTTTGAAAGATTGTTTCGTTCCACTTTCCTTTCAGCTCAAAATCCGGTGAGTGGTAGTTTATTTCCGGTTGAATTACTCTCTCAAAAGTCTGCATTTCTGCAAATCGTTTCAGCTTATCTTTTCCCATGATATTTATGTCAGGATAACGGTAATGGTATTGGCGATGTTATAAATTTATTTATCCTGACCGGAGGGTAATGCAATTAAATTAGAAAATAAACGGTAAGCACCGGGCACACCTGCCGGCAATTGCCTGAAAAAAGCAAGCCCCGTATAAACAAAATGACCTTTGCCTGATTGTGCAATTATCAGACTTCCATTCAATGGACTTTCGCCTTTGTCATTGCAGCTTAAAGGTGTCTGATACTTTGGGTCAATCTCTTCTGCAAAATATATTCCACGCTCCTGAACCCATCCTCGAAAATCATTTGCAGTTATTTTATTTGGAGTATTTAATGTTTTGTTAGCAGGTTCTGTAAAACGCATTTCTGCAAATTCATCAGTAACTCTTTTTCTTGAAATTTTAAAAGGATAAGGTCCGATGTTATTGCCAAGTTTACCTAAGTTGTTGTTGGTATTGTATTGAACAATGTAGGTGCCTCCGGACGAAACAAAGTCCATGAGTTTGTTTTTATAACCTATCAGCCAGTCGTTGGTGTTATAGGCTCTTATGCCTGCAATAATTACACTGTAATTTGACAGATTATCATTGCGAAGATTTTCTTCATTAAGAACAGAAATATTATAACCTGCATTCTGAAGACACTGCATCACTTCATCGCCTGCACCTTCAATGTATCCTATTCTATTGGAAGAGGTCTGCAATTCCAGTGGCACAATTTTAACTTCCGAAGGTTTGAAATAATATTGGTAGGGGATATGCTCGTAATTGATTTCCTGCAAAGAATATGCTTCTGAATTAGTTGGTAAAATGCTGACTTGTAAATGTTGATTGGCATTGATTTGATCAACATCAGCTTTTACGTCTTGTTGTATAGTAGTATTAAAAATAAGTCGTTCGTTTTTTAATAGTTCTGTAACTGCAAATTCAGAGGGATTAGCTATATAACCGGAAGGCACGTTTAATTTAATTTTACCAGTAAAGGATTTACTCAGACTTCGTACTGTTAGTTTCAGTTTACCGGGTTTGTTGTTTATTAAAAGGCAAACATTTTCATTAAAGTTTACAGCAATAGGAGGGACTACACTGGTTGTCCTGTACTTTTCTCCTTCTACCGGATCAATCCATTTGTATCGAACAGGAACATTGAAAGTTAATGTATGGTCTGAAATTTTTACGCCTACAGAAACAGAAAAAACGGCATCGTTAACAGGCTTCTCAATTATGTTTTGACTGTCTAAAACATAACGACCCGATTCAGGTATGTTTTTCAACCAGTAATGAAAACTGTATGGAATATTTTTTGGCACAACAAATGATTTTTCAAGCGACCAAATTTTATTGTAATCAAGTTTTGTATTCATGCTTGTATCCGAAAATGGTAAGTACGAAACTGATTCAATTGTTGTAGGAGTTTGTGAATATACAATAGAACTGAGTTTAATATTTATGCTGTCACCATGAGTTACATACGGTTGATTCGAGGTAGCATCAAACCACAAACCTGCACATGCCAAAATAAGCTGTTCTGTCTCTTTAATTTTTTGTTTTTTCCAGTGATTATCTTGTAGTTTTTTTAACTCATCATATAGCTTTAGCAAGTCGGGTAAAATAGCAGATGGGTTTTTCATATCGAATTTAACCAAGGCTGTTTCAGTAAGGGACTTTATTGTTTCTGCTCCTTTAACTCTTGTCCAACTGAAATTGTTTTTGCAAAATAATGTTGTGCATGAAGTGTCGCCATCAATGTTTTTTAAATACTCAAGCATTGACCCTCTGATAATTTCTACACCAAACCCTTGACTCTTATGCTGACTCCGGCTTAATGCTGCAATTTCGCCACATCCTTTTCCCCACCAGGTATTGAAAAATCCGACATCTGTTTTCAATTGGTCATCACGCTGTGTGTTATTGTTTCCAAAATTAAAAGTGTTCCAATAGAGTGTTTTTGCTTGCCAGGGCTTTAAAGATTTAAGTTGCTCAGGAAGATATTTAGTATCAGCAGCCAATTTAAAAGCCTCACCTGCTAAAATTGCACTTGCTGTATGATGCCCATGTCCGCCTTCGCCAGTGGTCGGAAAACGGGTTATGATAACATCGGGCTGCAACAGCCTTATGATATATACTACATCAGCAAGCACACTGTCATGATTCCAGAAGGTAAAAGTTTCTTCAGGCGATTTGCTGTAGCCAAAGTCAATGGCGCGTGTAAAGTATTGTTCTGCACCATCAATTTTTCTTGCCTGCAACAATTCATTCGTTCTTATAATTCCAAGTGCAGCGCCCTGTTCTTTTCCAATCAGATTTTGTCCTCCTTCTCCTCTGTTCAGGCTCAGATAGCACGTGCGTAAATGTTTTTCTTTTGAAAGGTAGGTCAGCAATCTAGTGTTTTCGTCATCCGGGTGGGCTGCAATATATAAGACCGTTCCAACAGTATTCAGTTTTTCGAGGTTTAGTCTGATCTCTGATGGATTAAAAGACTGTGCAGACAACACACTGCACCATAGAGTCAGCAAAAAAATAAAGTGAATTTTCCGAACCATAGATTTTAAAAAAAACCGAAACTACAATTTTTATCAGTTCATTTTGTTTTATAATGTAAAAACCGGATTAGAATAGGGGGGGCTGTATTTGTTTTTTGGAAGATGTTAATGTTCAAAAGTGATTGGTTTCTATAGCGGAAAAATCACAAATAGTGTTTGGATACTTCAGCATCTAGTGATAGGAGTTTGTATTACCTCGGTTTTACGGCCACAAGATTTTAGCATTACAAACAGGCAATAAAAAGCAGCCGCTTTGTTAAAAGGCAGCTAACGAGGTCGTTTTACATCCCTTTTTACCCTTTTATTGGGTTGTGTAATGTTGACTTTATGTTAGCGGCTGTTATACTTCTCAATTGAAACATTGTCGTTTGAGTTATTCAACACAGCTTGATAGAATTCAATATGTGAAAGATTGTATTTGCAAATGGAAATAATTTCTTGCATATCCTTCTCATTCATCTTTGCACCAAAAATTATTTCTTTATATGCTTCTGATGGTAAAGTAATAGTTCTATTCTGAACAGTTAACGGCTCATATGAAAACTTCTGTGTTCTGTATTCTTCTTCAAAGCTCCACTTTCTAAGTTTGTAATAAACTTGTTTCAAGTGTTGCATATTATAATCATCCCAAGGAGTTGGCTTAATGATTGGCAACTCATCGCAATAATTTACTGCACCACCTCCACCCAAAAACTTAAACATTATTTCGGAATGAAAACCAACGCAAAAACCGCAATGGTTCTCGCTATACTTTTCCCACATCGAATTATTGATTGGATTTGTGGTTAAGCTTAAAATACCAAGTCGCTTATCTTCTTCAATAAAATCTTTTTCCTGTTGCTGCTTAATAAAATCTTTGTCGTGAAGCGGACTTCTTTCAAACCAATATTGAGCAAATCCTTGATGCTGCTCTGGAGTGAACCTTGGATTTCGCTCAAGTGATTCTTGATGATACTTCCAAAAGATTTCATTTGAAGTAAGTAAATCGTAACGAATTAAATTCTTACAGTCGTGTGGGTCTTCAAATCCCAAAGGTGGCGACATGAATACTTGCAAGTTGGTCAAGATTGTCTTATGGTATTTGTCACTCCATGTTCGGTATTTGTAAACCGCTTTGGGCATGTCAATTTCACCCCAATCAACGAAATTCATATCTGTTTTTTTCGAAAAAGTTGTCATGTGTTACTGTTCAATAGAACCACAAAGGTTGGCGTTAGCACTGCCGCCAAATAATAGCTGGCAACGTCAGTTTATGAAAAAAATATTTCAAAAGCATTTACAAATATAAATTAATTCCAATAGTTTTAAGGAGAAAAACAGCAAATAAAAATGCCACAAATACAAGGTGTCAGCCGCTAAGCATGCGACCCGTACGCTTAGTGGTGTGAGATGCCGATAGCTATCGGCAGATCTCCGTCAGTTTCTGGTGGAGCTGCCTATTCGATTATGCACCGTTCTTCTATTTTTCATTCTCATCAATCAATTCAAAAATTAATTCTGCCAAAGTTTTTACCTCACTTTCAATTGTTCCTTTCATATATCGTTCGTAAACACTTTTGTTATCTGGTGGGTTGAGATTTAGTGTTAAGCCTTTTTCCAATGCCAACAGTCTTAAAAATTCTCTTTGCGTTCGTCCGTTTCCTTCTCTAAATGGATGTAAGTAGTTTAAGTTA
>Ga0116188_1003164_pt1 | contig 12225 bp, 9 predicted proteins | sample AD_JPNTR2_MetaG_FD_89807 | JGI IMG/M metagenome (GOLD analysis project Ga0116188, IMG submission 89807) | Active sludge microbial communities of municipal wastewater-treating anaerobic digesters from Japan - AD_JPNTR2_MetaG | ecosystem: Engineered > Bioreactor > Anaerobic > Digestate | place...
AGACAGTGGTGTCTTATGTTTGAAACCTGTCGTTATTGACAACCTCTATGGGATGTACAAAGATGTCTTGAGAGCTTTGGCTGCTTAATCCTTGGGGGGGGACCATCTCCCTTCAGAGATCATATTTGTTCCTGTAGTTATTTGCCCTTCCTTTGTGCTACAATGGTGCAATGTCCCTCAATTGGAAAGAAATCAACCTTGTTCTGGAAGAACTGGACCTCCCGGGTTCCCAGATTCAAGGTATTGTCCAGAGTACCTTTGATATTCTTACGCTAAACCTCTACAAGGGGGGAAAAGCTCGAACTCTGCTCATTGCCCTTACGCCGGGGGCCTGTCGTATCCATGAAACAAGTCGGAGCATCCCCAAACCAGAGAAGCCCCTGCGGTTTACCGAATTTCTTAAGTCCCGAATTGTAAATGGCTGGATTCAAGAAGTATACCAACTAGGAGAAGACCGGATCGTTCGTTTTTCGATACGCCGGGGAGAACACCGTTATTTCCTCTATTGTCGGCTCTGGTCCAATGCGGCCAACGTGATTCTTACCGACGAGGGAGGTACTATTCTTGATGCCATGCGGCGTCTTCCCAAACGGGGGGAAATAAGTGGGGGAACCTATCAACAAGAAAACAAGGATAAGAAGCCCTCAGAAAACGCCACAGGGACCACCGGGGAAAAGGAGCCAAGGGTCCCCGGGGTCCATCGAACCTACGAGGTCCGAGAGCTTCCAGGGGAAGGTTCCTTTAACCAGAAAATTGATGACTATTATGCCACCGAAGGTGGAACCCTTTCGCTGGAACGTCTAAAAGAAGAACTCCGCCGTTTTTACGAAGGGCGCTTAAACCGTCTTGCGGCCACCATCGAAAATCTTGAACAAAAGCAGGAATCCTATAAAAACGCGGAGCAATGGAAACAGTATGGGGATATTATCATGGCCCAGATAGGGTCTATCCAGAAGGGGCAGGAATGGCTTGAAACGGTTAATTTTTATACCAACGAACCATTACGAATACGGCTTGATCCTCAGAAAAACGCCGTGGCCAATGCCGAAATCTGGTATCAGCAGTACCGTAAGGCAAAACAGGGGCTTACCGAACTCATAGAAGAATTGCGGATGTTCCGAAATCGGGAAGGGCAACTCCGGCAAGAAATGGAAAAGGTTCTGGAAGAAACCAACCCCTTCCGTCTTTATCACAGGCTCAGAACGTTGCGGGGAAGATCGCCCCAGGGAACCGAGAAGAAACGCCCCGGCCTTACCTTTGTAAAACAGGGGTGGACCATTATTGTTGGGCGGGATGCCCGGGAAAACGATGAACTTCTGCGACATCACGTTAAGGGAGCTGATCTCTGGCTTCATACCCGGGATGTACCGGGGGGCTATGTGTTTATCAAGGCTCAAAAAAACAAAACCGTTCCCTTGGATATTCTCCTTGATGCGGGGAACCTGGCGGTATTTTATTCCAAGGCCCGGAACAGTGGTGCGGCGGATCTCTATTACACGGCAGTAAAATACTTACGACGGGCAAAGGATGGAAAAACAGGGCTGGTGATACCAAGCCAGGAAAAAAACCTTTATATAAAAATAGAAGATCGCCGATTACGAGAACTTGAAAATTGTCGAGTCGAAACAGTATAATAACGTATAGGAGGAAGAGGAATTGACAAAAGGCTTGTTAGAACGCGCTCAAAATATAGTGGAAGAAGAGTCCCTTGTAGCAGGGATCTCCTCCGAAGATCAGCAGGAAATCAGGGCTCAAATCGAAGCTCTAACCCAACGTAGAAGCCTTGAATCAAAGAACATCATTCCCTTCAAGCCCCAGAAAAGGGGGTTCCTGTTTCCCCTGATTATAAACATTTTTTTGTTAGGGGGAACTATCCTGCTTCTCTGGACCCTTTCCCGATTCTTTTCTCAGGATGATATCCAACAAACCACCTATCGTGCCCAGCTCTACACCGCCGAAGGGAAGCTTATTCAACAAATTAAACAGGAGGCCGAACAAAAGCTTCTCCAGAAAGCCCAGGAAATCGCCCAGATTCAAAATCAACTGAGCCGGTTAGAAGAAGAAAACCGAAAAATGATGGCCTCCTTTGATGAGCGACTTAAGGCAAAAGAAGAGGAGATTCGAAAGAAAATCCAGGAAGAGGTAGCGGCCGAACGGATCCGCCTCGAAGCTCAGGGGCTAGCGGAGGCGATTATCGCAGAACGGCTTAAAAAGTTTGAAGCGGAACGGCAGGCCTACTACGCAAAACAACTCGAACAGTTTAAGCAACAATTAGCCCGGGAAAAGGCAGAGGCGGAGGCTACGTATAATCAACTGAGAACGGAGTATCTCCGAAACATCCAGACCCTGCAGGCGGAACGGCAACGGATACAGCAGGAATCGGCCCAACGGGAACAAAAATTACGGGCCAATCTGGAGGAAAAAAATCGGGAACTCGCGGCCATAACCGCCCAGATCACCATTGGGGAAGCCCGGTTTGAACAGGCCCGGGCAGAACTGGCCCGACTAAGTGAACAGCAGCGCTTACGGTCTTCCGTGGAAGCCCAGATAAGCGGTTTTTATCAAACTATCCAGCGGAACTACCAGCAGGGTCGCTATGAGGAGGCCCTTTCCCAGATTTCCCGTTGTATCGCCTACCTCAACAATAATGAAACTATTCTCAATCTCCCCGAATTTCAGCGACGACGGGAAATGGATCTTTTTGCCATGGAGACCATTGGCAACTTTATACGAATCCAGATTGAAAAAACGAGCAATATCCAGACAGACCTTTTAAAACAGGTAGAACTGCTCTCCCTTGCTCAGAAAGCGGTAGCCCAGGCACGACAGGCCCTGGATCGGGGTGCCCCACAAGAAGCCCGACAGGCATACCTTCAGGCCTTGAATACCCTCCCAGAGCTTCTCGAATCCCACCAGTATATCCTTTCCCAACAGCAACAGGAGGAACAACAAAAACTAGTAAACGCCATGAGGCAGCTTGGCGAAGGACACCAGGCTCGAAAAGAAGGCAACTATGAAGGAGCGGCCAGCGCCTATGCCCGGGCCCTTACCCTTCTGGGAATTCCAGAAAAGGACACAAGCCTCTTAATCGAAGGGCTCGTAGGGCTGGGAGCCGAACGGTGGCAACAACAACAAATACGGGAAGATAGCCGCCTCAGCGCTCCCCTCATTCGGGAGGCCCAGCGATTCATGCGGCAGGAAAACTGGACAGAGGCCCTTCGTTCGTATACGCAGGTGCTCGCCAAATACCCCGCCACCCAGGAACAGCCCCGCATCCTGACAGATATCGATACGATCCTCCTTAACCTGGGTAAAAAACAAGAAGTGGCAGTGGAAGACCTGCAGCGAAAAATAGAAGAAGTGCAGAAACAAGCGGCGGATCTCCGTAAGGCCCTGGAAGAAGAAAAGTCCCTGTCCACCCAGAAAGACCGGGATCTGGAAACCCAGAAGAGGCGCGTCGCAGAGCTTGAAAAGGCCCTGGAACTGGCCCGAACCCAAACTCAACAAGCTCTGAGTGCTGCCGCAGAAAAGCAGGAAAATAGGGCTTCTCCCGTAACCGGGGCCGCTCTTCAAGAGAAAGGGGACTCTGCTACTGGCAGTACCAGATCCGGAGCTCCTGCGGCGGAGGCTCTTACCGCAAGCCCCGAATATACAGCCCTCAAACAAGAGAATGAACGCCTGAAAATTGTCATGCAAGAGTACGAACGCCTTTCGGTGGCCTATCGAACCTATAGAACCAGGGAAGACACGCTCCTTGCCCGAGGGGGTGCCAATTCACTGGTGGAGGCCCGGGGAAGTCTTAAGGACTTTTTGAACGATCCGGCCATCCGGAAGGTATTCCCCGATTTACGGGAACGGATTCTCCGATACGAAAAGGAATTTGTCACCGCGGGCCAGAAAGAAAGCCTGTACCTGGCCCGGGAGATTGTAGAAACGGTCCTACGACTGCAGGACGAGCGGAGTCGGAATCGCTACATCGAGGGGCTCCAGAGCCGGTATCAGGACAATGAGGCCATGCGCAGTTTCCTTGAAAGTCTTAAAAAGAATTTAGGGACCTAGCTACCTGGCACCTTCTGCAAAGGATCGAGCGGGACAAATCATGGTTTTAAGGAGAGGTAAGAAAAAAAGTCAGAAAAAAGGAGGTCCCGGTGAAGGGGAAGCGGAATCGGAGCATCATCATTTCCTATAAAACCCTGCGACAAAGCATTGGCTGGCTCGGCATAGCCCTGCCCGTGGTGCTTGTGGTAGGGGGCTGGATAGTGCAACCGGGCCATATCGAAGGGAGCATCAGTAGCTACTACTACACTAACATGCGGGACCTCCTGGTGGGTATCCTCGGCGCCGTAGGGGTCTTTCTCATCACCTATCAGGGCTACGACCGGCTGGATAACTGGGTTACCAACGGAAGCGGCCTTGCGGCCTTTGGTATAGCCCTCTTTCCAAGCGATTATCCGGCCGACCCGCCCCTGCCGGTGGGGATTTTTCACCTACCTTCAACAATTTCGGTGTATTTCCACCTGGTAAGTGCGGCCTGCTTTTTTCTGCTTTTAGCGTACAACGCCTTTTTTCTCTTTACCAAAACAGGGACGGGCCGGCCCGGCCCCCGCAAACTTCTGCGGAATTTGCTCTACCGTCTCTGTGGCATTACCATTGTAGCGTGCCTTGTGGGCATCGGGCTGTATCTCTGGCTCTGGCAGGACACCTTTGTACGGCACCTGGCCCCTATTCTGGCGCTGGAAACCCTGGCCCTCTGGGCCTTCGGGTTCTCCTGGCTTGTCAAGGGTGGCACCCTCTTCCGGGATAGCCCCTAGGGCTCAGGTGATTCCGCAAGTATTTCCGGCACTTTTCGCGGCTTAGAAGACCTTCTTTTTTCTTTCTGTAGAGGGACCCTTTTCGAGAGTATAGATGGGGGCACTTCTGTGCCTGTGGGGACGCTTTCTTTACTCCGCCAGGCGATAGAGCTCCGCCGTGGGAATACGGTACAGGCTTACCTGGTACTTCCAGGAGCCCCCATACTGCTGTTGCTCCCAGGAGCTTAGCTTCCACCGAATCGAGCGGCTAAAGAGCATTTCCAGATGTCCTCCCCCGCCAAGGCTAGCAGGGACCCACACCTCGTGGATAAACCGGCAGGAACCGGTGGGAATGACGTACTTCAGGTTTCCCTCGGGGCTATAGACAAGCATCTTGGTATCGAGTTCGGCCACAAGGTCCCCCGTGGAAAGCATCCGGGTAATCCGGTTGGGGATGGGGAGCTTATAGGGGTCTTCACTACTATTTCCAGAATCATTCCATTTGTAGGTAACGAAAGCGTCGGTCCCCCGAACCTGGTAGGAAACATAGACCGGCCCTGCAGTATCCTCATCATGGGGATACTTACCGACCCAGAAGGAACCCTCCGGCAGTTCCGGCGGCGAGCGAAGGGTATATTTCAGGGTTGTATAGTTTGTAGTGTCGGATACGTTGTAACCCGCCTTGTGGACGTAGATATTTATGTATGAGGTCCCATCATTAGGATCGATCCACCAGGAACCAATATAGACCTGCTCTACGTTATCGGTACTATTCATGAGACTCCCAAAGCCTATGCTAATAAAGCTCCCATCAACAGAAGGAATATATTGGTTGCACGGGTCATTGGGGATTGCCTGCACAATTCGGAGATTCTGAGGATCCCCCCCATACACCATTCCATTTGCTCCATACTGGAGTAGCCAGGGGCGTTCGCCCTTATAAAGGGGTAACTCTAAAAAGAAAGAATTCCCTATAACCATGCCAGAGGCCAGGCTTGGAAGATAGCCAATCCGTACCCGGTTGTTTTCCTCCCACACCCAGAGACCCGTATTAAGAGAAAAGGTGGTGGAGCCATCCTTGGCGGGCCAGAAAAAGCCAGTTGCCGCCGCAGAGGAACCATAGAGGGTGTACTCCGCCACGGGATTCCCGAGTTTTTCCACGACCCGTGCGGAGGCACTCACGGCAGGGTCAAAGGGGGGATGCCAGCAGGAAGAAACAAGAAGGCCCACGCCAAGCAAGAGGGCCGTAAGAATATACCCCGTAAGGCCCCGGCCCAACCGGCGGGCAGCCGGGAGATAGAGGGTAAGTTCCCGCCGGGCGTCCTCAGTTGTAAAGATATGTCTGCGAAGGCCACAGGGCCTCCAGAATGTGACAACGTTCTTACTCATAACTAATTCTTACCCCACAACGAAACACAAAGAAATCCAGGTACCAGCGATCGCTGTACAAAAAGAGCGGGGAACTCCCCTCCGATTGGGTTTTCTGACTTGCCACAAGGAGCAGCCCATCGGCAAGGGGATACCAATCCACCCCCAGCTCTCCAAAAAAAGACCACTGACGATCTACTCGCCAGAGAAGGCCCCCCCGCCCCAGCACAATAAGGGGCGCCACTGGATCCAGGGCCACCTGGTCCAGGTTTAGTCGGAGCAGGGCCCCCAGGGCCACATAGGGCCGAATAAAAAGGCTATTCTCCCCAAAATACCACTCTCCCACGAGTCCCGGCAGAATCATAGGCAGCGAAATAGTCAGGGATTCAGTAGTCGGGGCCTGCCAGATAGAGGGGAAGTAGAACCCCACGATGTACTGTTCTGCCCCAATTTTCAGGTGGAGCCGGTTCTGGAAGAAGTAACGCCCGAGCCAAAAATCTCCAAACTGCCCCCGGAGCATACCCCACTCCAGGGTGTTCCGGAGAAGAGGAAGAGGCGAAAGCGCCAGGGTTTCCTCCTCGTTCATGGTAAGCCAGGAACCAGAGAGATCCTCATGCCCCGGGGTTGTCGCATGCCAGGAAAAGCTGTGTAACTTAGGCACCTGAACCACCGCAGTTCCCTCTTCGGGAATAATGACAGGTTTTTCCGTAAAACCCCGGACCCGGGTGCCCGGAAGCCCCTGGATGGTCAGGGATGTGACGTAATCGGTGGACGATAGGGAAGATACCGCATCCAGGAGGGGGAGCCAGAAGGTCTGAAGGAGTTCTGCTTCGCTCGGGAAGGGAGCGTTCCACTCCAGGGTATGGATAATCCTCAGACTCATAATATCCCGGATATAAAGATGAATCCGTACAGAGGGAGCTTTCCCTGAGGCATGGGGCAGGGAGGCTTCTTCCGACGGAGAAGATGCTACAGCAAGAGTACCACTTATTAGATAATCGTAATTCCGTGGCGCCCCCCAGCGGAGGAGAAGGTTTTCCTTTTCCGTTGGAGGGTATTGATCTTGCGAGGAAGGGACCATATCCTGAGGAACAAGGGCCAACCCCGTACCCTCTTTGCCAGAGATAGCCTGAGCAGTATCGTCCCCCAGGGACTTTCCCTGAGACCCCTGGAGATTCTGACCCTGGTACACCGACCCCACCGCTGGTAGGGCCACAAGACTCGCCGCAAGGGATTCTTCCCAGAGGGAGGGGGGTAGTCTATCCGACCGCTGTAGGCCCCTATCCACCTCCAGAGAGACCAGCAGGAGAAGCCTTGTCGGAGATGATGCTTCTTTTTCTACTGCTGGGGAACCCAGATCCTGGGCACCTACCCATGGAATCCATCCCAGGCAGCCCAGGAGTACCAGCAGTCTCCGGAATATCCAGAACAGTTTCTCCAAGTGCCATCCTTGTATTCTTATTCCCATTCTCACCACCAACTCCGCAAAAGATAGAGCCGCCGTCTATCCCGGTCATACAGGGCCCAGCGCTTACCATCGGGAGCAAAGGCCATATCTCCATTGCTAACATAGGGAAGAGCAAATTCATCGATCCTAGCCCCATCACTAAAGGAATAGCGGAAAAGCCGCAGTCCCCTTTCCTGTCGGACCGTAATGACCCCGCCGGCACTTACCCAGGCCCGTCCATCGTTTTCGAGGGGAATGCGGGGATGATAAGACACATTAATATTAGAGCTCGAATACGGGATAACCACGTTATCAACCGTATCTTTGATAAGAAACTGGAGGGTATTTCCCATCGTGAACAGGTCTACCAGAGATAAGTAGGAAGGCACTACAGTACAGGTATTTGACTGGGAATCATATACCACCCAGGCCCGGGAAAAGGAAGTGGTAGAATTAAAAAATCCCGATTGTTTTTTAAAAAATGTAAAGGGCTCCACAATGGCATACGCAGAGGATGAATATACACTGGGAGCGCCGCTAATAATGCTGCCATCTTCCCAAACCCCAAGGTAGGCTCCCCCCGGCATAGAAGTAAGGTAGTTTCGGTAGGCAAGGGTATCCCCATCAAAAAAGAAGATAAAGGAGCCGGATGGATGAGACCAGACAACCCCAAGGTATCGATAGGATCTTCCCTGGTAGGACCCGTCCAGAAAAACCATGAAACTTACCGATCCTCCGGTGGGATCTATTTCCAGGGACCTCAGGACCTCATCAAAGGAACGCATGGAAGTAGCATTACCCAGATAGGAGGGGAAAACATCCAGCTGTAGAAGATCACAGGAATTCCCCAACCATGCCAGCGCAAGCCCAAGAATAAGACCCGGTATTTTTTTCTTTCCCATACCTTTCCATTTCTTCATTTTATCAGTACTCCCACCGACCAGAATTGGGGCCCCATACCAGGAATTTCCATCCAGGCCCGGTCCAGGTAACCCGTCCCCAGGGCAAAGGGAAAGCGATTTTTAATAAATATGGCCCAGGTAGGGAAATGATACTCCAGTCCGATAAAGAGGGGATCCATCACAAGGTCGATCCGGCCTATTTCATCAGCAAAGGCGGGTATCCAGGTATAAATACCCCCCAGGGCCATCCCCATCGTTATCCGGAAGGGAGCATCCACTGCCCGTTGCAGATACATACCAAACTCTCCCCGGATTTCGGTATGAAAAACAGGATAGGCTCCCTGTTGAAAGGTATAATTCATCCAGAGGGCATCCGAAAGGGAAAAGAAAAAGCGGTCCGGCATTACATACCAGCGCCTTCCCAGTTCTGCCCCCATAAGACGGGCAAGGGTGGTGGCGGCCCACCAGGCCTGGTCTGTTTTTTTCTGCAACGCCGGCAGGCGGAAGGGCCTATCGGTAATTCCCTTCGGGAGTACCACTTCTTTGGACCAGTACCCCTCTTTTTCAAGGGTAATAGACAGGGGTTTCCCCACCCCCATGGGGATATAGGGAGCAAGTAGTGAAGGCTCCTGCAGAGTTCCTATCACAATACCCTGGGAGGGACTCCCCAGGTACACCATAACACCATCCTGCGTTCTCTTAAAAAGCTGACGCTGCTCTACCACCTCCACCGGATTCACCACTTCTTCCTGTTTTTTCTTCCAGTTGGCCAGGATACGCCCCACCGTTTCATCCAGTTGAGGTAAGGCTGAAAGACCCGGAAAGAGAAAGGAACTATCGGAAACCACCAGTGTTTGGGAAAGCCCATCATATATACCGATGGACCAAATGAAACGGGTTCTTTCCCTATAGGTTCGGACCACCACCAGCCAGCGACTCCGGGTTTCCTGGGCTCTTTCTAAACCATAAAGTATCGGCCTCGGGGTCTCTGGTAAATCACTCCCTATAGCGACCGGCGATTCCTTTAGTTGTTCCTGAAAGGAAAATTCGTAACCCTCCTGGCGAAGAGCATAGGTTAAAGAGGAAAGAAGCATGGCGGTATATTCATCCATTTCATTGTTCGCCCCGTCCCTCTGCTCTTCCCTGGCATCAATCCATCCGTAGAGGAGCCCCCATGAGGTATATTGGAGCTTTTCAGTTTCTTCGGGACTTTCTGCCCCCAGGGCTGGCTTTCCATCGAAAGCCAGCAGGAACCAGACAATTCCCACCAGTAAGGGTTTTTTAAGGGACTGTGCTATCCACATAGGGCTTCTCATTTTTCGGTTATCACCTCGACCCCATCCCATTCCGGAGGTGGAGAGTTCTTCTCGTAAACCCCACAGCGCTGAATATATTCCTTTGCCAGGGGATCATCCGGAATAAGCCCCAGGACTCGTTCAAAGAGCCCCCGGGCGCCCGAGAAATCCCGTTCATAGTACAGTGCCAGGGCCTGTTCATGAATATACCACCCTTCGGTTTCTTTTTCAGTTATTCGAGTACGGCTGGTATAAATAGGCACCCCAATGGTTTTCCCTTTAACGGTTACCTTATCCACGGTTCTGCACAGGACATGGTCCTTTACCTGTTCATAAACAGATTGGGAAAAGAGAATTGGCTGGTAATACTTTTTGGTAAGTCCCTCAAGACGACTTGCCAGGTTTACCGTATCCCCAATGACGGTATAGTTCATCTTTTTTTCACAGCCAATGTTTCCTACCGTTACGATGCCATAGTTAATCCCCACCCCTATCTGGAATTCGGGGCCCCCTAATTTCTTCTGTTCCGCATTAAAGATCGAAAGGGCATCGATCATTCCAAGACCCGCAAGGACTGAATCCAGGGCATCATTACCATGTTTTACGGGAGCGCCAAAAACCGCCATGATCGCATCCCCAATGTACTTATCTACCACCCCATTTTTTCCCATGATGACATCCACCATGATTGAAAAATAGCGGTTTAAGGAATTCACCAGTTCATCGGGGGCCATCTTTTCTGAAATGGTAGTAAAACTCCGAATATCCGAAAAAAGAATCGCCACATCCCGGTTGTCTCCAACGAGCATCTTCTCGGGGTTCATGAAGACTTCGTCAATCACATCTTTAGGAACATAGAGCTGGAAAATGTTACGAATTTTTGTTTCCCGTTTCTGGGCGACCACCGCTTCGAAGGCATATTTTTTTATCTGCGTATAGGCATGCTCCAGTTCCTGAAGCATCACATTAAAGGTATGGGAAAGTCGGCCAATTTCATCACGATACAGGATAGGGACCCGCTCGGAAAGATTATTCGTATCGATAATCGATTGCATTGTTTCCGTCACTATTTTGATAGGACGGGTAATAAAGCGGGCAAAGAATAAGAGGAGGGTACTCCCCACAATTAGAACACCCAGTAAAATATACAGAGAAAATTGACCAATCCGGCGGGCCTGACCATAAAAGGTACTTTCCTGTTCGGATACAAAGACCTGCCAACCAAAGGGAACAAATGGAAAGGTGACCGCTACCCGATCAATATCCTGGGCCCGGAAGGTTATCAGCCCCCGTTTTTGCTGGCTCCCGTAGTCCTCTAACAACCGTTGTTCTTCCGGCTTAAAAGCAATGGGGCCCACCACCATAGCAAGGTTTCCCTCCCTGTTGAAGGCACAGATTGCCTCCGTATCACTGCGAAGTACACTTCGAGCAAAGGAAACCACCGCCGCCTGGGCTGCCGCTTCCATCTCTGGTTCCCCCACCCTGCCATTTTCCACCAGGAGTTTCCACTGACTTTCCGAATACTGTTCTACTTCTTCGGCCTTAAAACTTAAAAAATCAAAGGCTACCCCAGTTACCGACGAGACCGCGAGGAAATAGGAAGCTCCTCCAACAAGCACCACCGATGTTACAAGGAGGGGAAGAACTACGCTTAAAATTTTAAGCCGGATACTCATACACCTAATTATATCTATATTAATCATTTTTATCTAGCCATTACATGGCATTACATAAAGCTTAAAAGGGCCTTGCAAAAAGGATGCACCGGGACTACAGTGGAACTATGGCAAAAGCCTCAGCGGTAAAAATTCGGGACATGCTGCTCGCCGATTTTTGGTACCCCCAGGATGCAGAGGCAACACGGCGCCAAATCCAGGGCTATGAACAAAGCCAGCTATCCCCCCTATCTCATTACCTACCATCGGCCAAACAAGATCAGACTTCCTCAGGGAAGGTTCGTCTTATGCTCCTTCCCCATGCAGCCTGGGATATGGTAGGGCCCCTCCTTTCCCGGGCCTTTTTGTATGTCCGGTCTTCAACCTATCACCATATCATCCTCCTCGGTCCCTCCCATAACACAAGGGAAGAAGGCATTTTTATAAGCGAGTCAGACATTTTCACCACCCCTCTTGGTCCCATTCGGGTAGATACCGATGGGATAACTGATAGGAACTGTCATTTCAGTATTTTTTCGGTTTCTCGTTGAAATAAAGGCAGTAAGGACCGAAATTTCTGGCATTTCCCGGTATTCGAGGTATGAACGGGAAAACGAACACTACTGATACCATTCGGGGCCTGCGGGGCACGGTCCTTTTCGCACTCATTGCGGACTGATAGGAACTGTCATTTGGAACTGTCATTTCAGTATTTTTTCGGTTTCTCGTTGAAATACGGCTTTTACCCCAAACTACGCCTATTTCCCC
>Ga0116188_1003168_pt1 | contig 12218 bp, 11 predicted proteins | sample AD_JPNTR2_MetaG_FD_89807 | JGI IMG/M metagenome (GOLD analysis project Ga0116188, IMG submission 89807) | Active sludge microbial communities of municipal wastewater-treating anaerobic digesters from Japan - AD_JPNTR2_MetaG | ecosystem: Engineered > Bioreactor > Anaerobic > Digestate | place...
ATTTCTATCCAGTAGAGGGTTTGTCGTTAACCCAGTAAAGATCAGTTGTGGCTTTACAAAATCTTTAGTTGAATTTTTATAAATTTATAAAGATTTATATCAAAGATGAACGATCAGCAAATAGGAAGTATATATAAAACGATAGAAGAAAATATATCTATTTCGTAAATATATAAATATCATATAAATATTTGAATTTTTATAAATATTAATATAAAAACAATAAAATTTTTATTGAAAATTATAAATAATTAAAATGATGATTAAAATATCAAAATTAGCAAAAGATCTTGGTGTTTCAAAGGTAACAATTTAAAAAATGATTAGATCTTCAAGACATATCTTAAAATATCAAAATCAAGGTAAAACTGATTGGCTTGATAAGTTATTTGATGATTATCAGAAAGAGCTTTGGTATTATATAGATCTAATACAAACTAATAAGCTTTCTTTAGATAAAAATTTAAGTTCTAAAGTTCTTCAAGGTAATCTTATTCATCATTCTCAATGGAAACAAAATATTTACAAACAAGCATCTGAAATTGTTAGATCTTGTAGATTAAAGAAAAAGAAAGTCAAACAGATTAAGTCAATTTCTATCAATCTTGACGAAAGACTTTTTGATATAGAATATCAAGAATCTGGAGAATTTAATGAATTTATTAAGATAAATCTTCCTTATTTTAGAAATAAAAGAAGAGCTATAACAATTAAAGTTCCTATCAAGCACCATAAACATTCTTTGAAATATTCTTCTTGGAATAGAAAGAAATCTGTTAGATTAAAGAAAATAGATGGAAAATATTTTCTTGATATTATCTATGAAAAACAAGCTCCAGATAAGAAATTAGAAGGTAATTCTATAGGCATAGATCAAGGATATAATAAACTTTATATTACATCTGATAATAAAGTTTCTAAGACAGATTTTAAAGCTCTTTATCTTGATATTTCAAGGAAGAAACAAGGTTCTAAGAATTTTAAACAGATTTTAATTGAAAGAGATAAACTGATCAATCAAGAAGTGAATGAACTTATAAAAGAAAATGATATAAAGACTATTGTCATTGAAGATTTGAAAAAAGTAAAACATAAATCTAAGTTTTCTAAGATTTTAAATAACAAGATGCAGAGATGGTCTTATAGTAAATTTACTAGAAAATTACAAAGCATTTGTGAGGAACAAGGTATCTGTTTAGTGAAGGTTTCACCAGCATATACCTCTCAGAGATGCTCAAAATGTGGGGCTATACATAAAGAATCCCGGAATGGTGATAGGTATTTATGTATAGTTTGTGGATATTCAGATGATGCTGATTTAAATGCAGCTAAGAATATCTTACATAGAGGAGTTTATAATCCCTCTATCATCAAGAATCAGAAATAATAAGTTTATTAAAATTTATTGTTTTGGATAATTTATAAAACTCTAAATAGGATAAGGATTATGAATGTATCAGCAATATTAAATAATGAAAGTGTTACTATAATAGATATCGATGTCGATGGAACAGAGATTTATGTTTCTTACGTAGATGCTTCAAATAATTTGAACATTACTAAGAAATTTCTTGATCCAAAAACAAATTATACTACTATAGCGACAAGTGCTACAATTACTACAATTAACTAAGGATTACAAGTTTAATTATGTCAAATAATGAACAGATTAAAAATATTGATACTATTTTGACATATATTTTAATTAAGAAACTTGTTACTCCTATAGTAAAGACTCAAGCATATAAATTTGGTTTAGTTGATGTTACTGGTAAGGTAATTAAAGAACCAACTAATCCTGCTGAAGAAGTTGCTTTAACATCTCTTGATAAGATAGTATTTAAATTGAAAAGAATGCTTGGGAGTAAATTACTGATATTGAATAAATTTATTTATTTACAAACTATAAATAATGCTGTATATGATAAACTTATGGTTAAGGGTAGTATTTTACAACGTACTGAAGTTAAGAGAATAGTTAAAGATCTGTCTACAATTCAAGAAAAATATGGAAAAGATGTTGATGAGATTATTTATTCTCTTTTAATAGAAACTTTAGAGGATGATTCTAATGATAAAGAAAGGATTGAAGAGTAATAAAAAAAGACTTAAAAAAGAAGAATGTGATGGTGTAATAAATACTGCATCTATGGCAGGAACTGCATATGATTCTTCAGCTAATGTATCTACTCCAGTGTTTGGAAATAATTCTGCATATGTTCCTTCTTATTTTGGTATGACATCCAGATATGGTGATTATAAAAAGAAGAGAAAAAAGAAAAATAGAAGAAAGAAAAATGAAAGTTTGAGTTATAAAGACTATATTGATGGTTTTTTAAAGGAGTAAATTTATGTCAATATTTGATAGATTTTTTTCGTTTAATCCGTTTGCTAGATTTTTTAGTCAGGTTGATGATAAAGAAAGAAAAAAAGAAGAACAATCGATTAAAAATTCTCAAGGTGTGAGTGAAGTAGAACTCCAGTTAGTAAATTCTTATAATGCTCAACAACAAAATTATGGGGTTGGTGTAGGTGGTATTGTTTACACAGGAGTTATGTGGGAACAATATTTAGCAAATAAGGTTGCAAGAATTCTCAAATATCGTGAGATGTCTTTTTTTCCTGAAATTTCTGATGCAATTGATATGATTTGTGATGATGCTATTTCTCCAGATTCTACAGGTAACATACTTCATTTAGATTTTAGAAAAGAAATTCCAAGACATATAGAAGAACAAATTACAGATCTGTGGGATTATCTCATTAATGAAGTATATGCTTTTAATGATAGAGGATGGGAATTATTTAGAAAGTGGTTAATTGATTCGGAGTTATATGTTGAATTGGTTCTTAATGATGAAGGAAACGAAATAATTGATATAAAGGTTTTATCTCCATTAACAACCATGCCTATCTATACTGATAATAAAATTACCGGATTTGTTCAAAGTCTTTCTAATGTAATGATAAATGCTACAGATAAGAATAGTCAAAATACTACAATTAATTTTGATAGAGATCAAATTGCTTATTCAAATTATGGTTTATATGTTGAAGGTATGGATGTTAGAGGTTATTTGGAATCAGCAATTAGAACATATAATCAACTTAAGAATTTAGAAGATGCTTTAGTGATTTATAGATTGTGTTTAGATGGAGAATCTAGGGTAAGAACAGAAACTGGATGGAGTTATATTAAAGATATTAAAGTAGGAGATATAGTTTATTCTTATAAAGATGGTAAAACTATAAAAACTAAAGTTACAAAAATTTGGAATAATAGAAAGAAAAATACTGTTAGAATTAGAAGTAAACATAATGAATTAATTTGTACAGATGATCATCCAATTCTGGTAAGAAATAATAAGACTGATACCATAGAATATATTGATGCAGGTAAATTAATTACTAAAACTCATCAATTAATAAATTCTTCTAAGGAAATATATGAGGAAGAATATGTTAAAATTCCAAGAATTGTTGGAGAAGAATTTGTAAAACTAAAAAATAATGATTTTATTAGAAATTTAAAATGTGATAATAAAACAAAATTAGTTAAAAAAATTGCTAAAGAAATTGACTATTCATATGGTAGGATATGGCAATTTTTATATACAGAAGGAAAAGCGATTCCTAAAGATAAAGGAGAATTAGTTTGTGAGAAAATAGGAATTAGTAAAGAATATTTGGTTTATGTTAATAAAGGAGAAAATAATTCTGAAAGAATCGATTTACCTGAATATGTAAATGAAGATTTTGCTAGATTATTTGGATTTCTTATTGGTGATGGATTTATTGATAATAAGAGTATCGTTTTTGCTGAAGGAGAAAATGGAGATATCAACATAAAATATTCAAATTTATTGAAAAAATATTTTGGAACGTGTGAATTATATACACCTAAAAACAGAAGATATGGAAATTATAAGACATGTTCTTCTGTGGGAGCAAAGATATTTGAGAGTTTGGGATATATTAAAGGTGCTCATAATAAAAGAATTCCTAAATGGGTTTTTACTGCAAAAAGATCTATTAGACAAGCATTTATTGAGGGGTTGTCTGATGCAGATGGATGTGAAAGATATACCAATAAGGGAACTTGGTTTTCTACAATAGAATCGTGTAACAAACGATTAGTAGAAGATGTAAAGGAGTTATGGTCATCGATAGGATTATGTTCAGGATTAATCAGAAATAGATCAAAAAATAAAAAATTTAGAAAGAGTTTGAATAGGTTTATTGGAGAAACTGAAAGTTGGTCAGTGACTCTGACTAAGTTGCAACTTAATGATTATGAAAATATTTGTTCTGTTGAACAATTTGAAGAAAGAACAGTTTATGATATAGAGGTAGAATCAGATGAACATAATTTTATAGTTAATAATATAACAGTACATAACTGTAGAGCACCAGAACGTAGAGTTTGGAATATTGCAGTTGGTAGAATGCCAAAAGGTAAAGCAGAAGAATACATTAAAGGAATGATTCAGAGATATAAGAAAAGAATTATATATGATCCAGAAACAGGTGCGATGAATTCTACACAGAATATTCAAGCATTGACTGAAGATTTCTGGTTTGCTAAAAATGAAAGTGGTGAAGGTACTACTGTAGAAACTATTGGTGGTGGAATGAATTTAGGAGAACTTGAAGATGTTAATTATTTCTTGAAGAAACTTTACAAGATACTTAAACTCCCACGTTCAAGATGGGATGATTCTGCAGGAGTTAATTATTCTTCAGGTAAATCTGGTGATATTTTAAGGGAAGAATTGAAATTTACTAGGTTTGTTGAAAGACTTCAAAAAAGATTTTCATATATCATAATGTCATCTTTTATGACATTGTTGAAAATCAAGGGTATCGATGAAAAATATATTGATGAAGGAATGTTTAATATAAAGTTTAACTCATCAAATCTATTTAAAGAATACAAAGAAATGGAAATAAATGAATCTCGTTTTGCTTTACTTGCATCTATAAATGATTTCATTTACGATAAAGAAAATAATCCGAAAGGATTCTTTGCTCCTGAATTGGTTATTAAAGACATTATTATGTTCTCTGATAAACTTTGGCAGAAGAATGTTGATATGTTAGAAAAATTAAAGAATGTTCCTGAAGAAGAAGGAGTTAAAGGTCAATCATCAGAGATGGGAATGGGTGGTGGAGATATTAGTGGTGGTTTTGATTTGGGTGGTGGAGAAAATTTAGGTGGTGGAGAAAATTTAGGTGGTGGAATAGAACCAGAACCTGAACCAACAACTCCAGAAGGTGGAGAATTGACATCACCAGCAACAACTGCTCCAGAATCGATTTTATTTGATGTTGGAGATTCTACTAAATCAAGTGATTTATTTACAAGTTGGTTAGATGATGATAATTCTATAAGAGATAAATTTAATAATAGAGATGGTTTTATAAATAATATAGGAAATGTTTAAGTAAGTTTTTCAATAAAAAAATATAAATATATTTAGGTAAAATATATGAGGAGGTATTTATGTCTATTATAAAAAAAGTATTAGATGGTAATTGGGTAGAACTTCAATCAGAATTCGAAAAACAAATTGCTGACAAAATATGGAGTAAAGTACAAGATAAAAAAATTGATGTACTTGCTAAAATCAATGGTGTTACCAGAGAGAAAATGGAAGAAGTAATGTCTGTAAGTAAGTAATTTATTTAGGATATTTTAGGAGATTAAAACTATGAAAGTTCTTAGAGAATATGTAGACTTCAAGGATATATCTGTCATTGTAGAAGATGCAGAAACAGAAGTTGAAGGAGATAAAAAGAAATATTTCAAATTGAAAGGTGTTTTTCTTCAATCTGAGACAAAGAATAGAAATGGAAGAATATATCCCAAGAAGATTTTAGAAAGAGAAGTTATTAAGTATAACGAAGAAAAAATCAAAACCAATAGAGCTGTTGGTGAAATGGATCATCCAGAATGTAATTTGTCAAAAGATTTTGATGTTTTGACAAAGGAAGGTTGGAAAAGTTTTGAAAATCTTAAAGTTGGCGAAGAAGTATTAACTTTAAATGATGAAGGTAATATCGAGTTAAATTCTATTGAAAGAATAATTGTTGAACCGTATAAAGGTTATGGATATTATGTAAAAGGTAGAAATATAGATTCAGCATTTACTCCAAATCATAGATTTCTTTTGAAAGATAGATATGGAAAATTAGTATATGTTACACTTGAAGAAATATATAATAATAGAAATAAATATAATAAACATTCTATTGTAAAAAGAGGTAATTGGATTGGTGAAGATGTTGAAAATATAGTTATAAATGGTTTATCAGATGAAGAATATTATTCTAAGAAATATTGGCAATTTAATAATAATGTTAAAGAGGATTTAATAATAGATACTTTAACTTTTGTTCAATTTTTAGGAATTTGGTTAGCAGAAGGGCATTATTCAAAAGAAAAGTATATTGTAAAAATTACTCAAAATAAAGGTGAAGATTGTGATAAAATTGAAGAGATGTTGAATAAATTTCCTATTAAATGGAGTAAATCTTATAGAAGTGATAAAAAGGTAGAATTTTTTGTTTCTGATATTAGACTTTGGAAGTATGTATCTCAATTAGGTGATTGTTATTCTAAATATATTCCATATGAAATTAAACAACTTGATTCAATATATTTAAATGAATTAATTGAATGGTTTATAATGGGTGATGGTAGAAATCAAATAAATGAGTATAGTTTAATATCAAGAAGAAATTTATTTTCAGTTTCTAAAAAATTGATAGAAGATTTACATGAATGTTTAATTAAATCAGGTGGTTGTGGTAATTGGCAAATAATAGAACCTGATAAAGATTATATATTTGCAGATCATTTAATTAAGGCAGAAAACAAACATACACTTTATCAACTTTCTATATCAACTTCTGATGCTATTTATTTAGATGAAAGATTTTTAAAAATTGAAAAGGTTGAACATGATGGTAATGTTTATTGTTTAACTGTGAAGAATTCTAATTTTTATATGAAAGAAAATAATAAAGCGTTTTGGACTGGTAATTCACCTCAAATCAATCTTGATAGAATATCTCATGTGATAGAGTCTTTAATTATGGAAAATGATGATGGTGTCGGAGTATTACGTTTGATTGATACTCCTATGGGTAAAATTGCTCAGACATTAGTATCTGAAAAGATATTACTTGGTGTAAGTACAAGAGGGGTAGGATCGTTGGATGGAGATATAGTAAAGGAAGATTATTCTCTTATAACTCCAGCAGATTTGGTATTTGATCCATCTGCACCTAAAGCATTCGTTGAGTCTGTTTTAGAGAATAAGGAGTGGATTAGAGAAGGAGATCAATGGGTTAGTATAGCTATTGATAAACTACAAAAAACAGTAGATAAAAAATATTCTAATTCTAAAGAGGTTTTAAACTTTCTTATTAAAGATTTTTTGAATGATATTAAACATAAAATTTAAAATATATTGATTTTTGTGTATTTTTGTTTTGTAAAATTATAAATAATTATAACAATTTGTAAGGAGGATATTTTTATGGACATAACAGATAAAATTAAAGAAATATTATCTGAAGAAGATCTTAAAGTTTTTGAAGAAGCACTTGAAAAGATGATTAATGAAAAAGTTGAAGAAAAGGTTTCTTTAAAAGAAGAAGAACTTAAACAGAAGTATGAAGAGATTTCAGAAAAATATGTAACTGAAGAAGTCGAAAAAAGACTTACAGAAGCAAAAGTAAAGTTGGTTGAAGATTACGATTCTAAATTGACAAATCTTGAAAAGAAAGTCGTTTCTAAGTTGGATTCTTTCTTTGATCATGTTATTGCTGAACAGATTAGTGATCAGATGATTGAGAAGATTGCAATTAATGAAGCACTTTTACCAGTTGTAGATGGAATAAAGAAAGTGTATTCTGAGAATTTTATTGAACTTAATTCAGATAGTTCTAAGAAAATTGCAGAAGCAAAAAGTAAGATTCAGAAACTTGAAAAACAACTTTCAGAATCTATGGCAAAATTAATGCAATCTGAAGAAAGACTTGAAAAGACTGCAACATATCTTTTGATTTCTGAGAAGACAGAAGGAATGCTTCCTTCAGAAAAAGAGAAAGTTGTAAAACTTTTTAAGGATAAACATTTCACAGAAGTAAAAGAAAAGATCGATACATTTGTAGGTATGCTTAAGGAAAGTACAAAAAGTACTCCTAAAGTAGAATCTAAAAAAGTTCAGAAGAAGAAAATTCTTGATGAATCTGTAGATGTAAATGATAATGTAGATCCTAAGAAAGTTGTAGAACAACCTAAAGTTGTTAAAGAAGAAGTTGAAGTAAATAGTACAACTAAATTAGCAAATAGATATATGTAATTTTTTAAGTAAAATTATATAAATAATAATTGGAGTAAAACTTAAAGAAAGTTTTTTATTAAAAATAAGTAGGAGGAAAACTATGATTTCTAAGAAAGAATTAGTAAAGAAATGGGAATCTGCTGAAGGCAAGATGAGTATTAAGGATATAGCAGATCCATATTTAAAAGAAAATCTTGCACAGCTTTTGGAAAACCAAGAAACAAAAGATTTTAATGGACAAGAAGTCTTTTTGTCAGAATCATCTGATGGTGTTGTAAATGTTGGTCAGTTGGCATCAGATGGTCTTTCAAATGGTGTAGCGAGTTTAGATGCTTATAAATTTAGACCAGTTGCTCTTGCACTTGTAAGACGTGCATTTCCTGATCTATTTGCAAATAAGATTGTTGGTGTTCAGGCAATGTCTACTCCTGTAGGTCTTGCTTATGCTCTTCGTGTAGTTTACAATGATGGACAAAATATTGAAGCAGCTTGGGATAAAATTCCTGAATATGCAGGTTTCACAGGATCAACAAGATATACATCAGCAGTTCTTAATGCTCCTAATGGTACTGGTGCATTGTCTGCTACAGTAGGTGCAACAGGTATTTATGATACATCTGCAACAGGTGTTGTTACAAGTGCAGGTGAAACATGGCAGATTGCAGGAACAAGTGGAACTCCAGAATGGCCTCAACTTAAATTGAAGATTGATCAAATAGCAATTGAAGCATACACACGTAAACTAGCTGCTTCTTTCTCTTTGGAAGCCGCACAGGATATTCGTGCAATGCATGGAATTGACATTGAGAGAGAAATGGTTAACATTCTTCAGTATGAAGTTACTGCAGAACTTGACAGAGAACTTCTTTCAAATATTAAAAATGCAGCTATAGATACTGCAAACGGTGGAGAAGTTATATCTCCTATCGATTTGACAGGTGGTGGAACTGGTATTGATGGTAGATGGTCAGGTGAAAAATATATGAATATTATTTCATCTATCATATATTTCTCTAACAAACTTGCTATTACTACACGTAGAGGTCCAGGAAACTTTGTTGTTGTTTCTCCTGCTATTGCTTCTGCATTGCAGTCAGCAGGTCATCAGTTTGTTAATTATTCACAGAATGTAAATCCAGCAACAACAATGAGTGCTATTGGTAAACTTAATGGTACTATTGAAGTTTATCGTGATCAGTATGCAAAGACTGAGTACGCTCTTGTTGGATATAAGGGTCCTGGAATCTCCGATTCTGGTGTTATCTTCTGTCCTTATATTATGGGTCTTACTAATAGAGCTATTAGTCAAGATGATTTCAGTCCAAGAGTAGGTGTTATGAGCAGATACGCTATCGTAACAAACCTATTAGGTGCAGGACGTTATTACAGGTTAATTCCGTTCTACAATGTAAACAAACTTATTGCTGGTGCTCAGTAATAATTAGTTTCATAAGTAAATTAAAGGTCAGGTGTTTAAAACATCTGACCTTTTTTATTTTCTTGACTTTTTAGGAAAAAAAATATCATATTGTTTAATATTTACAAGTATTTTGAAATTTTGAGGTATTTAGATATGAATGATATTAAATGTAAAATTTGTAATAAAATTTTTAAAACAAATCGAGGATTATCTCTCCATATTGCTCAATCACACAATTTGAATATTAAAGATTATTATGATCAATATATTAAATTAGATGAAGATGGAAAATGTTTAGTTTGTGGTAAAGAAACTAATTTTAAAAATATAACATATGGTTATTTTAAATATTGTTCTTCTAAATGTTCTGCCAATAGTAATGATACTATAGAAAAAAGAAAACAAACTAAATTAAAAATATATGGCAATGAAAATTATGTTAATGCTGAGAAATCATCACAAACGTGGAAAAATAAATCAAAAGAAGAAATAGACGATATAGTAACTAAGAGATTTGATACACATAAAGAAAAATATGGTGTAAAGTTTTTTACAAATAGAGAAAAATTCAAACAAACGAGTTTAGATAAATATGGAATTAAATATTATACAAATAGAAAAAAATATAAAGATACATGTATAAAAAAATATGGAGTAGAAAATACATTTCAAGTACAAGAGTTTAAAGATAAAAGTAAAGAAACTATGCTGGAAAAATATGGAGTAGAACATCCTTCTTTTTCTGATGAAATTAAAAATAAAACAAAAAATACATTAATGAATAAATATGGTGTAGATTCCGTTACAAAAGTTGAATCTGTTAAAACTAAAATAAAAGAAAAAATATTTAATGATACTATGGATAAATTGAATATTTTTTTGAAAGAAAATTATGATAGTTTGGAATTAGTAAAATATGAAGATTATAATAATATATATTTAAAATGTAAAAAATGTAATAGTATTTTTAAAATTCAAAAACAGTGTCTTAAGTTAAGATATTTAAATGGTGTAGACGTTTGTTTTAATTGTAATCCTATTCATAAAAATTTTTCTTTAAAAGAAAAGAAAGTTGTAGAATTTATTAAATCCATTTATTTTGGTGAGATAATAGAGAATAAAAAAGTATCAGATTATGAGATTGACATTTTTATTCCAGAATACAGTTTGGGAATTGAGTTTAATGGATTATATTGGCATAGTGAAGTTAAAGTTGAAAATACATATCATTTGAAAAAAACTAATATGTGTGAGAATGAAGGTATACATTTAATACATATTTTTGAAGACGATTGGGATTATAAAAGTAATATTGTTAAATCCAGATTATTGAATTTGTTGAATAAATCTAATAAAATATATGCTAGAGAATGTGATATTAAACAAGTAAGTTTTGTGGATACTGATGATTTTTTAAATAAAAATCATTTACAAGGAAATTGTGTAAGTAAATATAGGTATGGATTGTATTTCAAAGATGAATTGGTATCTTTAATGACTTTTGGATCATTAAGAAAGAATCTTGGTTCTATTTCAGAAGAAGGAAGTTATGAATTATTGAGATTTTGTAATAAGTTAAATACATCTGTAATAGGTGGAGCAAATAAGTTATTTAAATATTTTATTGATCAAATAGATCCTAAAAAGATTATTAGTTATGCAGATAGATCTTGGACTATGAATAATGATAATTCTTTATATGATAAATTAGGTTTTGTAAAAGATGGAATATCAAAACCTTCTTATTCATATGTTGTAAAAGATATAAGAATAGATAGATTTATCTATAGAAAAGATATTCTTGTTAAAGAGGGATATGATCCCAATTTGTCAGAACATGAGATTATGTTAAATAGAAATATTTACAGAATATATGATAGTGGTAATATCCGCTACGTTTGGAATTCCTCAAGATAAACCAAATTTTTTCTTCCTTTTTTCTCCAATATTCCTTTTGATATGTGAAAAACTATAAATATAAGTAGTTATTGTTTTTCACTTTAAAAGGAATATGGTTATGAAAAATTTCAGATTGAAAGTAATTAATGTAGTAGATTTTCCTTATCCTTTACCTAAAGAATTGTTTTCTGGTAAACAAATTATTATTCCAAATGATAGAAGAGTATATGATATACCTTATTTTGATTTTCGTAATAATCAATTATCTGGAATTAGAATACTTGAAGTTTATGAAACAAATATTCAAGACAAAGTAGAAACTCCACCACAAGAAGAAAATAATATAATAAAAATAAAATTAGAAGATGATGAAGTAAAAAAAGAAGAGAAAATTGAAGAACCTAAAAAAGAAAAACCTCTTGCTGGTAAGAGAATTAAAAAAGAAAAGAAAAACGCATTAAGAAAGAAGTAATGGAAGGTAAAATATGGCAAGAATTCAAACGTTAGCACAATTTAGGGATTATGTAAAAAAGATGTGTGGAATG
>Ga0116188_1003178_pt1 | contig 12201 bp, 8 predicted proteins | sample AD_JPNTR2_MetaG_FD_89807 | JGI IMG/M metagenome (GOLD analysis project Ga0116188, IMG submission 89807) | Active sludge microbial communities of municipal wastewater-treating anaerobic digesters from Japan - AD_JPNTR2_MetaG | ecosystem: Engineered > Bioreactor > Anaerobic > Digestate | place...
AGATTAACATTGGTGAACGCATTGCTAAGAAAAAGCATTGCATTATTACTGAGTTTGCAACTGCCGGTTACAGTCCCCTGAACAGCACTCTTTGTTATCAAAAGGTTGTCGATAGTTCCTGAAAATACTCTGTAAGGCAATATAGTTGCCAGATTCTTTCCCCAGTTGTAAACCCATAGTAGATCACAATCACGCAGGGTGAAATCGCCCTGAATTTTATAATTACTGGTAATAGTTATGGAACAATCACCGGAAATTTTTCCTCTGTTTTGCGGAAGGTTTATTGAAAGGTTTTTCAATTCCAGAATATCATCATGCAGTTCCACATGAGTATCAATACTGTATTTCCCTTCTAAGGGCTTGAGCTTTTGGGGTGGGTTTTCAAGAATAACGGTTGTATTATTGAGTGATATTAGTTTAATCTGGGTGGTTATGGTGGATTTTTCTTTTGATAATAATTCTTTAAGCAATTTTTCAAGATTTGACGCTGTTATTTTATTTTCTGTATAATACAGTATATGAATTATTGCATCATTGAGTGAAATATAGTTAATAATAAATTGCTTCTGTAATAGTGGTACAAGCTGAAACCTGATTGCTGCATCCTTTGAGTGCGCAATATACGGCTTTTCTTTGTCAGTGTCGTATATGTACAGATCAGTGATCTGAATACCTCTGATGCTATAATCGATTGCTCCTATAGTAACTGGCCTGTTTAAGGAATCCCCCAGTGTTTGTACAATAATTGATTTCAATGTTTCTTTAGGGAAAAGATAGACAAATGCTGCTGCAAAAGCAGCAAGCAGCATGATTATAAGTATAAGTATTATAGCGCTGTATTTAACTACTTTTGCTGGCTTCACGTTTGCGTTCTAAAGCTGATTTTTTCTTATAAAAGTTTACAGTCTTTTCAAGCTCTTCTAAATTGGTGCATATGAGCTTGCCTTCATCCAGTGTTATATTCTTATCTTCAAGTAATTCCACCACTAAATGGTCGCCCTTATCCTGCGGAATTCCCACCATATTGAGAAGCTCTTTAACACCAAAATCAAAAGTAAAGCTTTCTTTGGGGGCTATCCTTACCTTCTGCTTTTCAACCTGTATAAGCAATGTATCATACATTCTGCCTAACGGATCACGTATCATCAAATTCTCCAGTTGCCGATAGGCTGTCCAGATACGCTCACTCAAAAGCTGTATAAGCCTGGTTGCAAGCTGTGGTTGTGTCTGAACCATTGTTTCAAAATTTTGCCGGTTAATTGCCATCAGTGTGGTATCGCCAAATGTTATTGCCGAAGCGCTTCGGGGCCTGTTTTCCAGCAATGCCATTTCGCCAAAAATATCGCCAGGCTTTAACACTGCAAGCAACACCTCTTCATCAACAATTTTGGTAATCTTTACCTTGCCGCCCTGAATGATGTAGAGTTCATCTCCCGGCTCGTTTTCACAGAATATCATCTGGTTATCTTTATACAGCCGGGTGAGGCTGTTTTTCTGAGGATTTTCAGGAACCTTTAGCGGGGCATTGATTGATTTCAAATGAGCTATCGCCTTATCCCGGTTTGTACCGTTTGGACAATGCTGTATATAGCGCTGTAATGCATATGCTGCATGGGGCAGGTTTTTCTTTTTAAGGTAATATTCGCCTATCTTAAAGAGGTGTTCGGGATCCTCTTCAACAGCATTGGCAAACGTCAGTCGTGTAATAGCCTGGTCAAACTCTCGGAGTTTCCGTGAAAAGAAGCGTATAATCTTCATGGCAACCGCAGGGTTTTTCTGGATGAGTATGCCAAACTGGTCGCGCTGTACTGAAATAAGTGATACATCCGTCAAAGCAACGGCACTTTCAATATGGGCATGCCCACTCATGCAGGGGATAACCCCAAAGAAATCCCCTGGTCCTAATAAAGGATTGGTTTCCTGAGCAATAGGGTTTTCCTTGACAAGCTTGACTTTACCCTGACGGATAATATAAAAATTATCGGCGTTGCGCTTTCCTTCAACAACTATGAAAGAGTTAGATAAATAATTTACAACTTTAAACTGTTCCTGCACCATAGGTTGCCGTTACCATATCAAATTACTATCTTTGCTTCAAGGATAGTATACTCACAATAAAAGTAAACAAAAAAATAAGTTTTAAAGCAATCACTGTATATTAAAAAATCGGTATTATGGATTATAATATCAAGAATTTTTACGATGGAGAATGATATATCAGGCTTTGAGGTTGGTCAGGCTCTGTATTTTTAAGCGTTTGATCTGACCATAAAGATTTGAATCCGATGGCTCATAATATGATGCTTTTTGATACGAAGCAATAGCAGCGCTGGTATTCTGCAATTTTTCATATACCTGACCACGGTGTGAGTAAAATTCTTTTTGGCGTATTCTTACTTTTTCAAGTGAAAGATTGGGTTGCTGCCCTAACTGTGGTACAGGGAGTTCTTTTTTAAAACGTTTCATGGGGGCAAGGACATCATTTTGAGTTTCCAGAATACCAACCCTTGCTTTATGCTGCATAATGACAGGTATAGATGGGTTATGTTTGACTGGTTGAATCATTTCAATAACCTTTACATAATAAAGATACATATAATACATAAAGAAAGTCAATAAAAAAAGTGACATACAATATCTATTCCTGTGCACATACAAAATAATGGAAAAATAAAAAATACTTGACAAAAGCAAAATAATAAGTGAAAATAAACTATTATACAGTCAGAAAACTTCCCCGCTGATAGGGGAGTGTCAGTTAAAAGTTTAAAGTTTGTAAAGTTGTAGTGTGGAAGGGTTGTCATTTTAAGCGCAAGCGAAGCAATCCCATTATACAGGCAAGTTATTGTTTCCTTATAGTAAAAGAGATTGCTTCGTCGTCCCTGGGGGGACTCCTCGCAATGACACTGTAATCATCACCACCAGGTACAATCCTGTGTGGTGAATCTGCCAGAAAAATCAGTATTGTTCACTTAATCTGAGGTAAGGTATTTTTCAAGATATTCATTCAGGTCATTGATATTTTTTCGTATCATGGTTTTAAATTCAGGGGGTATATTCTGTTGCATGACTACCCTGTAATAATTGAGGGCATCTCGCACTTTTCGCTTCTTTATAAGGTCATCGGCTTTCTGAAGCAAGGGGCGGTATTTATAAAACGCATATTCCAGGATATTCTTTTCCCGTGAAAGGCTAAATTCATCAGGAAGCTTCTTAAAGTCATAGGTTACTTTTAATATTGGCAGCTCTTTTTTCTTGCGTCTGTCGTGCTGTAAAAATTTTTCGTAGAATTTCCGGTCTTCTTCCAGTTTGCGCCGTGTTTCTGGGTCATCCGTATCATATTCAACTTCATCGGATTTTTTATAATCACCTAATATTTCAATTTCGTCCTGTTTTTTACGTTTATCTTCTTCCAGTATTTTCTGGAAAATATCCTCGTCACTGACTTCATCCAGTTCGCTTTTTTTCTCATCTTTTACAATGTCACTGATAAGTTCCCAGTCCTCTTCTTCTTTTTGCCGTTCCGTTTTTTCAACTATTTCAGATGTTTGTTTTAATTCATCCGGTTTGTCCTTATCGCCATATAATTTTTTAAGGATATCTCTGGCAATATCGCCTTTAACCTTGTCCTTATCAACTGGTTTGGGTTTTGGGGCTGTAATTTCAGGCAGTTTTTCCAGAATTTTTAATATGGGTTCAGGGTCAAGTTGAATGGGCAATTTACCCTCATACTTGACAGTAGAAACCTCAGGCTGTTTGCCTGATTCTAAAAGTTTTGAATGAACTTCTTTTAAATTTTCCAGTTCTGCCCGTGTTTTCTCTTTTTCTTCGTATAGCTTGAACATCCTGTCGGTAAGATCATTTAACTGACTTTGCAACTTCTGAATTTCAGATGATTCTTCTTTATCAGTGATACCCTTCAATGAACTGGCTACTTCTTTCTTGAGCTCTTCAAGGTGAGATGTTAATTTGCTGATTTCATCCCTGTAAGTATTGATGCGTTCATCTTCAAGATTTTCTAACTTCTGTTTTTCCTGAATTTTTCGGGTTATTTCGTCTACTATTTTGTCAACATCAAAGTTCTGAGGGGTAAATCCAATCTGAATTTTATCGGGTAATTTTATTGGGCTATCCAGTGAAATTTTTATTTCATTTGGTTTGCTTCTGGTTTCGGCTTCTTTTTGCCGGTGCTGTGCTTCCTGCTTTTGTTTGTATTTTTTAAGGTAATCAATATTAGCTTCTATTTTTGTATTGGTTTCTGCATCAAGGATTCGTTCATTTACACCCTCGTATAACGAAATAGCAGTGGTAAAATCGCCCTTTTTAGCATACACCTCGGCATTCATCAGTATCCGCATGTAAATCCTGAACCGTGAGTAAGGCGGAATTATCTCTTCAGCTGAGTATGGCAATTTAAAATCTTCATCAATGAAGGTTTTTTCCAGGGGGATATCGGTTGCCCTTCGTTTTGGCTTGCTGGCATCAGGGTATTGTTCTTCTATTTCTAAGTCGCTTGCACGGCGGCGGTACATTTTTTCAGGTGGAGCAGGCTGGGTTGTATCAGGCTTTGTGTCATTGCCTGTTATTGCCCACAGCAATATGACGATGACGACAATAAGCGATGTGATGAGTAATGGTATCATGCGTTATACTATGGTATCCTCTGAAATTATTAGTAACTATCGCCCATATGTATTAAAATACACAATACATGCATGCAATGCAATATAATTATCAAAAAATAGTATGTGCGATAGTTACCGGTAAAAGCCCTTTAGTATACTATCGTCATGACTGAGCCGAAATCAAAACAATAGCCGACATTTTTTTGCTGAAATACGTTTCCTGAGATGAGAGAGGTGCACCTGGCAATATAATATCATGTGGTGATTGCAATGAGGTGTCGACCACACGTACCCAGTGGGTGCCGTTAAATGGTTTTGGCAATGAAAATGAAAGATCATATTCAGATGCATTGTATATGATATATATGTCATTATCTGGCAATCCTGATGGAATCTTTGCATATGCGCCATTCAGATGCAGGGCAATGGAATGACTGTAGTACCCTAAGTCAGGATTGTGGCAATTGACACCATGCCACACACAATCAGGATTTGTAAACCCATGTTCGATAGTACCTGATAAAAAGCGCTTTTGCCTGAGTACCGGATGCATTTTACGAAATTGAATCAAAAGCTCCACAAAACGCCTGATATCATCAAATTGTTGTAATCTGTCCCAGTTGACCCAGGAAATTTCATTATCCTGACAGTATGCGTTGTTGTTGCCCTGTTGGGTTCTGCCCATCTCATCGCCGGCAAGTATCATAGGAACACCCTGCGATAAAAGCAGCGTGGTGAAGAAATTCTTTATCTGTTGCCTGCGAATGTTTATGATGTCTGGTGGGGCATCTAACCCTTCAAAGCCGTAATTACAGCTTAAGTTGTTATTTTCGCCATCCTGATTGTTTTCACCATTGGCCAGGTTATGCTTTTCGTTAAAGGATACTAAATCAAGCATGGTGAATCCGTCATGGCAGGTAATGAAGTTAATGCTGTGCAGCGGGCTACGATTTGTCCGCTGGTAAATGTCAGGGCTTCCAATAATTCGCTGCATAAAATTGAAAACGGTATCATTATCACCCCGCCAGAAACGGCGCACATCATCGCGGAATTTCCCATTCCATTCAGCCCATCTTCCCGGGAAATGGCCAATTAAGTATGCCCCGCCTGCATCCCAGGCTTCAGCAATTATTTTGGTATTGCGCAATATGGGATCTTCAGATATTTTTTCTATCAAAGGTGGGTTTTGTAAGATATTGCCATCCTGGTCACGACCTAATATTGATGCAAGGTCAAACCTGAAGCCATCAACATGCATGTCCACAACCCAGTAACGCAGGCAATCAAGGATGAAGTCGCGCACCAGCGGGTGGTTACAGTTAAACGTATTGCCGCATCCTGAAAAGTTCTGGTAAAAACGCTTGTTTTCCTTGAGCATGTAGTAAATGGAATTATCTAAGCCCTTAAAATGTATAGTTGGTCCCAGGTGGTCACCCTCGGCGGTGTGATTAAAAACAACATCAAGAAACACTTCAATACCCGCTTCATGGAAATCACGGATCATTTCTTTAAATTCATTAATCTGCTGTCCCATTGTGCCACTGGATGAATACGTTGATTTGGGTGCAAAAAAAGCAATGGTGCTGTATCCCCAGTAGTTTTTCAGCCGCTCACCGGTTAATGGGTTTATATTGATATTTTCAAATTCATCAAATTCCTGAATGGGCATAAGTTCTACAGCAGTTATACCTAATTGCTTAAGATATGGGATTTTTTCAGAAAGACCTTTGTATGTTCCTCTATGGGTAACCTGTGATGAAGGATGGAAAGTGAACCCTTTAACATGGAGTTCATAAATAATAGTATCTTCCATGGGAGTCTGAATGGGGCGATCATACCAGTCAAATTCTGTATCAACAACAATGCATTTTGGTGATTCCTTATAGTTCTTGTCAGTGGAAAAAGAAAGGTCTTCATCCGGATGCCCTTTTATATATCCACATGCTTTACTGAAATCCCATATATGATTGCCGCTGATGGCTTTTGCATAGGGGTCTAAAAGGAGCTTGTTTTTATTAAAACGGTGACCTTCCAGAGGATTATAAGGCCCATCAACCTTATATCCGTACAACTGTCCTTCCCGTATTCCTGCAATCCATATATGCCATATGTCGCCGGTTTTATTGAGCTTTGGGTCAAGTTCAATTTCAATGTATTCTTCGGTTTCTGAAGAAGCAAAAAGCAGTATTGATACAGCAGTAGCGTGTCGGCTGAAAAGTGCAAACCGTGCACCATGTCTGTCCAGATGTACACCTAACGGGAGTGGTGCTCCCGGCAACGTAACAAAATGATGATGTTTTACAGTTTGCATAGTAGTTAGCAATAATTGTCTTTTAGTAATTTTCAATTTATTATTCTAAGTATGATACATATAAGCGTCAATTAAATTTATTATTGTAACAAAAGCATTCTGGAAAATATATTTGACTGTCTGATAATGAATTACTGTGTGGTTCAACCATCTACTTTTGATTTCTTTACTCTTAAAGATCATTTGCCGGCAATATTTATAGCAGCTCAAATTTTAAAGTATGCTAAAAACAATTTCTTTAACAAAACGTGAAGCGGGTGATTTTGTTTTTTTCAGGCCAAAGCAGGGGGATGCTTTAATGCAATTAAGGGACATGATGATAAGACATGGAAATATAATTGTATCCTGGAAACCTATCCCTGAAAGATTTTCATTGCACGTACATTTACATTAATAAAGATTATACAGGGTAAATGAAGTCCATTCACAATTAACTCCTTGATACCCATATATAAATATATATGACATAATCATTTGTATAAAAAAAAGAAATACATAAATAATTTTTTTAAAAAATGTTGACAAATTGGGTATATTAACATAACATCAGACCATCAGATATTCAGATTTATACCTGGTATAACTGGATTAGAAATATTTGTACTATTCATGATTGTTAATGTTACAGATTGATGATAACAAAAGTAAATTTTAAATTTTTTAAGGAAGTAAACAGTATATGATTAAAATTGCTGAACTTCTGCCACCTCGTCCTTCTTCGCTATGGAAGATGGTAAAACAGTGTGGTGTTGAGTATGTTGTAGGTGGCATGCAACTGTATTCAGGATGGGAAAGTATGCCCAAAGATTTCTGGCCATGGAGCTATAATTCTTTGGTGCATGTTAAAACTACGTATGAAGATGCTGGATTTAAACTGGAAGTCATTGAGTCAAGGCCTCCAATGGAAAAAATAAAATTGGGATTACCAGGCAGGGATGAAGAAATTGAAAATATAATAATGCTGATACAGAATATGGGCAAACTTGATATTCCTGTGTGGTGTTATGAGTGGATGCCTGTATTTGGATGGACAAGAACCTCAACAACCACACCTGTTCGTGGCGGAGCGCTGGCAACATCGTATGATCACTCATTTATGGAAAAAGCGCCACTGACTGAGTATGGCATTATTACTGAAGAAATGTTGTGGAAAAATTTAGACTATTTTTTAAAAGCAGTGGTTCCTGAGGCTGAAAAAGCAGGAGTAAAATTAGCCATGCACCCTGACGATCCTCCCATTTCTCCTATTCGTGGTGTTGCACGGATTATGCGTTCGGTTGAACATTTTCAAAAGCTTTTAGATATGTACCCCAGCAAGGTCAATGGCATTGCACTGTGTCAGGGAAATTTTGCTCTCATGACGGATGATCTTCCAGCAGTCATCAGAACATTTGGTAAGCAGGGGAAAATCTTTTTTGTTCACTTTAGAAATGTGCAGGGAACTCCATATAAATTTACTGAAACATTCCATGATGATGGCATGATTGATATGTATGAATGCATGAAAGCATACCACGAAGTTGGATTTGATGGAACCATGAGGCCTGATCACGTACCAACAATGGAAGGCGATAGTAACGATAACCCGGCGTATTCATCAATTGGCAGACTTTTTGCCTTAGGATACATGAAAGGTTTACTTGAAGCAGTGGGAAAAAGTGCAAAGGATAAACGGTGATATGTACATGGATACCATACAACCTGTAAAGCGTAACAAATTAACTGAATCAATAGTGAATGTATTGTTGACCAATATAAAAAATGGCACGCTTCCGCCAGGAAGCAAATTGCCACCTGAACGAGAATTGATGCATAAATTAGGAGTAGGGCGGTCAACCTTACGCGAGGCTGTACAGTCATTGGCCTTAATGGGGATTCTTGATGTAAAACCAGGCGAAGGAACATTTGTAAGAGCTATCTCCAAAGAAGAAATTATTGGTCCTCATATTTTTGTTCCAATAATAGATGCTGAGAGTATGGCAGATTTTTTTGAAGCACGCCTTTTAATTGAACCCCATATTGCAGCCCTTGCAAGCAAACGAAAGAATGCACAGGATATTGATGCTATTGAAGAAACGCTGGTACAAACAAAACGGAATATTGGCAAAGGGGATGAAGTTGACCGCTGGGCTGGCCAGTTTCACTTGCAGGTTGCCAGAGCTTCAAAAAACATTGTATGTGTCCGTTTTCTTGAAGCTATCCTTTCATTTTTGGTGGGGAGGCGCGAAAATGCTGAACATAACAAAGACTTTTTGCAATGGGAGTACGAATCGCATGAAAAAATTTTTAGGGCAATAAAACAGGGGGATGAATCTAAAGCATATAAAACTATGGAACAGCATATACAGGCTGTTTTACAGTGGTATAAAAAATTAGATGTTGTATGAAATTTTTATGGAGGTTTGCCGTGTATGGAAACATAGTGTGTGCAGCATTGTTTGTGTTATTTTCTTTTAGTTATGCCTTGGCAACTACGTTTAATGCCACCCTATATCCAACGCCGTTAGTATATAACCATAAAGAGTTCTATTGCCAGAGAATAATCATACAGGCTGATCAGGAATTTGAAGGCCAGATCATTGCATCAATTGATGGTGTTGTTACAAAAAAGGCTGTTGATAGCAAAGTAAAAGAAATAACTATCGATTGTTACAGAAAAACTATCACTGAACCTTCACGCTTAGTTGTTACTATAAAAAATAATAACGCAATTATAACAAAACAAACGCTAACTATTCCACCGGTAAAGATATGCAAAATCTATTGTGTTCCATTTACCCATGTCGATATAGGGTTTACGCAATCGCAAAAAAATGTGCGTGCACAGAATATTTCAAATATACAGAAAGAGCTTTTGCTCCTTGAACAAACAAAACACTACCCACACTATGCACGCTTCAAGCTTTTTACTGAAGTCAGCTGGCCTGTTATTGAATTTCTGAATAGTGCTGAAATACCACAGCAGGAAAAATCTAAACTTATAGCTGCCTTACATAAAAAAGATTTTGAAGTGGGAGCATTTGTTATATCGCATCAGAATAGATTCATGAGTCCGTATGCGCTGCTTGCATCATTGCACAATACTCTGCGCATTGCACAAAAGTATTCAATAAATGTAAAAACCGCATGTATTCATGATGTCATGGACTTTTCAAAGATTACCAGGGTCTTGTATGCAAATAATATTCCCTATTGTTTGATTGGGCCTAACGATTCACGGTATAGTGTGCCGCCCCTTTTTTATCTTACTTCACCTGATACAAGTGCAAGGGTTCTGGTGTGGCATACTGTTGGGTTAAATGGCTATGGTGAAAATTTTGATTTGAATATGCGCCTGTCCCTCCCTTTTAAAGATGAAGAATTTGTAAGCATGGAAAACAGTATTGCATATCATTTAGCCCAGCTTGAAAAAGGCTACCCCACAGAAGAAATACAGCGCTACTATGATTATGATCATAAACACTGGGATTATCCCTATGATGCATACCTTTTGCCATATTATCCTGCACAGGGTGGTGATAATCAGCCACAAAATATAGTCCCTTCAGAAATAGCTAAAACATGGAACAACAAGTTTATTAATCCAAAGATTATCATTGCAACACCTCACGAGTTCTTTGATTACATTTCACAAAAGTATGCAAACAATATCCCAGTACTCAAAGGGGAAATGCCACCATTCTGGGGTGAGCAGATCTACCTGGATTTTATACAGGTAGACCCAGAGCGCCTGATTATTGATAATTGGTTTGATAGAGCACTATATGCGCGTGGGAAAGACCTTGTTGATGCTTTGCTGCAAAACAGTACGGTTGATGTAAATAGCTATAATCTGCAGAGTCTTGAAGGGTATATGGCAATTATACTCAATAATGATCACAATCCACGTCCGGTGCCTTTTGGAAAGACCCATTATACAAAACAGGATGTTAAAGACTGGATGAATACACGCAATGAATGGGTATATGCTCCCCTGCACAGTATCAAAGATTTCAAGCTTTTGCAGGAGAATAAAGAAAACAAACAGTGGAGACAGATTCACTACGATGCAAATAAACCAATAATTATAGAAAATAAATTTTACAGGATATCATTTGATGCAGACAAAGGATGTATCAAAAGCATACTTGATAAGCAATCGCAGAAGGAGTGGGTTAGTAAAAATCATATGTACGGATTCAACCAGTATGTTATTGGCATTCGTGGGGAAAATGCTGCCAGGCGCAATTACTTTGAAACAATTGCTGGTTTTAAAAAGGTTACTACCACCCTGTATAATAATGGTAATGATTATCGCATAGTTGTAGAAGGGTCAGAGCATGCGTATTACAGGGGCATGGACATACTTTCTGAATTTTTTAACAATGCCTTTGGCATACATGTGCCACCTGTCATATTGAAGATAGCATACTTTTTCTATCAACTTTTTACACCGTCACTGTCGATTACTCAGGAAATTATCATCCCTGAAGGTGAAAAGCGTATTGATTTTATCCAGCATGTTAAAGGTAAGGCTCCTCAGATCGCTGAACACTACTTTGCTTATCCTGTAAACTCACGGGAAATGCTATATGATTCTGCATATACAGTATTGCGATGGGGATCAATAGATACTGGCGGCAATCTTATACCTGCTGCAAAGAACATAGCGCCATTCAAAAGTATAAACGATACATTGTATCCTTTCCAGTGGATGCATGGTTTGCCTTCATCGGTATATTTTGACTCGTTTGTTTTACATAAAGAAGGTTTGCAGTATGCAGTATTTGTGTCACAGGACAGCAAAGCGATAGTTCCTGTCAAACAGAATGATATGGCAGGCTTTTACCACTGCTGTATTGGATGGACATTATGGGGGAAATTGGGGTTGGGTAGAGATTTGCCAGATACTATCGCCTTTAAAAGTACATTCACAAGTTTTACTGCACAAACACACAATGAAGCGATAGCAACTGCGTACAGGTTTAGTTTTGATGAATCAGGTTTTATTCAATCACCATGTATACAAACAAACAATACACATGTAGCTATAATCTACAATCAACCCGTTGCACAAAACAAGATAGTCATTGGTATGTATGAGCTATTGGGCAAGAAGCAACAAGCTAGATGTACCATTAATACAAAAAGAACAATACAAAAAGCGTATTGTTCAGATATTACTGGCAAACATATCAAACCTGTTGCAGTAAAAAACTATAGTATAGAAATAACTCTGAATCCTCATGAGTTATCGTTTATAACATTAGAATTATTATAATGGAG
>Ga0116188_1003179_pt1 | contig 12194 bp, 9 predicted proteins | sample AD_JPNTR2_MetaG_FD_89807 | JGI IMG/M metagenome (GOLD analysis project Ga0116188, IMG submission 89807) | Active sludge microbial communities of municipal wastewater-treating anaerobic digesters from Japan - AD_JPNTR2_MetaG | ecosystem: Engineered > Bioreactor > Anaerobic > Digestate | place...
CCAAGAGGTTCTGAAATCGTTTCATCATCCCCGGAAACAGTTCCTGGCCGATGGTCCACAGGGTTCGGGCCTTTACGGCCATAATCATGGTGTTCCAGAAAAAACCCCGCCGGAAAAACGATTCCGCGTCCTGCTGGCCGGGCTGCTCGTAGAATTTCTTGACGGACCTTGCGCCAAAGCCGGCAAACTTGTCCAGAACCGGACCGGCCTCCACCCATCCAAACTCCGACTCCGGGCGCGAAGGGACGGCTGTCAGAACGACCAGCCTGCCGGGCATGAGCTCCGCTAAAGTACCGGCACGCTCCAAATGGGGAACGAGATTCTCATCCTGGGTTGCGAACTGATCGCACGGAAGGACCAAGACTGTTGCATCCGGCTCTTCGGCAAGGACATAGACCAGCGGAAGGAAAACGCTTGCTCCTGTGCCGCGATTAGCGGGCTCTTCCAAGACGCGACCAGGGAGGCGCGAAGCGTGCAAATAGGCCTTGTGCCCATTTCCTATTACGGTGATGATCCGTTGCGAGGAAACCACGGAGGCCACCTGACTGACCGAGTGTTCGATCAGTGTCCGCCCTCCGGTTGTGAGACAGTACTGCTGGGGGCGTTGCCTATCGAAGACACGTAGAGCGAGCTTGCGCACCCTGCGATTCTCGGCGGCGGAGATTACTACCCCCCACCAACGCCGACCTCGATCTTCGCCTGGCGATAACATCTATAAACGCCCCTAAAACGCCGGAGGGGCTTTGGCCCCTCCGCCTCACCTCCAGACCGACCATTCGAACCGGCACGCTGAGCCGTATCACTTGCGTTAAATAATGATCGAATAACGGGCCTGATCTGACTATCGGTTCCATACTCTTTATCTTGTCGGACCACCTCTCGCATCTGGATGGGTGGTAGTCCTACAGGAAAAACCCGCTCTCTCTGCCCTTTTAACTGACCGTGGACAACCGCCCGGTCGTTTGCGCCGCCTGTTTATGATACGTTGGATTTTCTATGGAATTGATTGGCGCTCTGGTTGACTTTATTCTGCACGTCGATAAACACCTGGATGTTCTCATTCAAGGCTACGGCCTGTGGGTTTACCTTATTCTCTTCCTGATTGTCTTTTGCGAGACCGGTTTGGTTGTCACACCTTTTCTACCGGGTGATTCCCTGCTCTTTGCTGTCGGCGCCTTCGCCGCCCGTGGCTCGCTCGACCTCATGACGGCTTTCGTTCTGCTCGTCGTGGCTGCCATCGTCGGAGATACAGTCAACTACTGGATCGGCCAGATGGCGGGACCAAAGGTATTTCAAAGTGAACAGTCAAGATTTCTAAACAAAAAACATCTGCTTCGCACCCACGAGTTCTACGAGCGTCATGGCGGCAAAACCATAATCATCGCGCGCTTTATACCCATCATCCGGACGTTCGCGCCCTTTGTGGCGGGGATCGGCGAGATGACCTACTCCCGGTTCTTGTCTTACAACGTGATTGGTGGATTGGCGTGGGTGACGATCTTCCTCTTTGGAGGCTTCTTCTTCGGAAATCTCGACGTTGTTCGCCGTAACTTCACCCTCGTCATTTTCGCTATCATCATCCTGTCCGTCATGCCAGGGGTCATCGAGTACCTGCGCCACAAACTGCCGCGGGCTTCCCGGGTGACTCGAGGATGAGCGTCCTGGCGACAGTCGAAAGTTTGTCTACCCGCGGAAAAACAGGTACCAGACGAGCACAAACACCGGAATCAGGACCGGAATCGAATACTTAACGATAAAACCGAAGAAGCTCGGACACTGGACTTTCGCCTGTTCCGCGATCGACTTCACCATGAAATTCGGTCCATTGCCGATGTAGGTGCACGCGCCAAAGAACACCGCCGCCACCGAGATAGCCAGAACATAATTCCAGGTATCCGCGGTTATCGGAAAGGCGCCGGGTTTCAACGGGTTGGGCAGAGTTCCGACGGCGTGGGTCGTGTAGCCGAGCATCAGGTACACATGCGTGGGATTGTCCAGACTCGCGCCGTGAAGCCCAAAGGCGGCGCTGAGGAAAGTCAAGTAGGTCGGCGCATTGTCCAAAAAGCTCGAGAGGATCCCGGTGCCCCAATAGAAGTGGCCGGGGGTTGCCAGCCCGAGCAGACTGGCGTTCAGTTCCAGCCAATCAAGCGCCGGAACCATCGTGGCAAAGATGCCGGCAAAGAGAATCGCGACTTCCTTGATGGGGATGAAATTGAAATCGTTCTTCCGGTGCACTTCATGGCGGGTCGTGAAATAGGAGGCAAACGCCGCGCTCGCCATAATCACTTCCCGCAGCATGAACGGTTTCTCGATAAACACAGCGCCCAAGATCATGGCCAGGAAGAAGACATTGTGAAGCCCGGAGATTTCAGATTCGTCAAGCTCTTCGGCCGATACCCGGTCCCTAGGCCGCAGTTTCCTGAAATGATAAAGATCAACGAGATAGAAAATAAGCAGAACGAGACCGAGCCCTAAAAGCCACGGCAACCACGCGCGCTGAAGAATCCAGAAGAATGGAATCCCTTTCAGGTAGCCCAGAAACAAAGGAGGATCGCCGATCGGGGTAAGGGCGCCGCCCATATTGCTCACGATGAAGATGAAGAAAACTACGTGATAGGGACGAATTCGAAACCGGTTCAGCCGGAGATACGGTCGAATAACCAGCATCGAGGCGCCTGTGGTGCCGAGAATGTTCGAGGCAAGCGCCGCCACAGCAAGCAGCCGTACATTCTCCCAGGGTGTCTCACGTCCTTTCATCCGAAGGTGGATTCCGCCGGCCACCACAAAAAGAGAGCCGATCAGCGAAATGAAGCTGATGTACTCATAGAAAGTCAGCGCCATACGGGAAGGATTCTTCAGGATCAGCAGATAGTAGACGATCACGATCGCCCCAAGGCCGAAAGCAACAAAAGGGTAGTTGCTCTCCCACCAGTGCCGGTTGATAAATGGCGCTACCGCAATCGACAGTAGCAGCAAAACGAAAGGAATCACCCACCATGGTGAAACCGGCTTTATCGCGACATCGTGGAGACTATCCCCGAGTATGTTGAAGACGGTGAACCCGACCAGGCACAATGTGATGAAGACGATCAGGCTTCTGCGAAAACTCCTGCTCATATGTGATCTAATCCTTTCCACCTCTGCAACCGAAAAATCAATCCCGTCATTCCTGCAGTGTTGCCCCTGCTTCGTTGGAACGAATAGATATACTACGCCAGGTGGCTAATTGCCCAGCCGCTCAGGCTATAGCTTAATCGCTGGCATTTGTATTCCGACTACGGGAAAACGCACTCCAACCGCCGCTTGGGTCCGTTTCTTGTAGTCTAGGGCTTCACAAAATCGGGTTTTGGAACAAAGGCAGGATCGGTCCGGCCCCTAACGCCCTGGCCAGCGGCCATTTTGACCATTTCGACTTTTTCTTCTGTCTGGAGGTCCGTCAGGACCGACACGTTTGTAGAAACGACCGAAGGCCCAAGACCCAGGTCCGTCAGGACCGAAACGTGACTGGCTGCTGAGCCCGAGCTGCAAGAGCGACCTTTGCCGCCAGACGCTGACAAGTGAGGAGGCGGTACGGGAGTTTACGTGCCGGTCCTACGGACCTGGGTCTTCAGCCTTCGATCGTTTCTACAAACGTGTCGGTCCTGACCTACCGGTCCTGACGGACCTCTGATGCGACCAGCACCGGCCTGATGGTGGTCGAGGAGCAGCTGTCGCTTACTCTTACAGGGCGCCAGACTCTAATTATCTGCGGCCGGAAAATCCCGGCGCCAGAGTCCGACACCGGCCCGCACGCGCGATCAATGGTGCCAACATCCTCCTGCTGTCATGCCGGACTCTGGAGCGGAGAGTCCAACCACAATAAGAGACGTGGGACTACCCGGGGCTGTCCATTTTCATGCTTATCGGCTGCCCCCAAGGGGAGACTGTTGCGAGAGCAGACGAGGTCTACTTATCCACCGACTAACGACCGATTCGGTATGCTTAACTTTAGTGGTCGTCATCGCATATGCTATAGAATCACGAGACTGGCTATGAGAAGGCGGTTTGTAAGAATTTTAGTGTTGGCAGTCTTTCTTGTGTCAGCCGGCTGTGCACAAAAGAAGGTCCAGGTTTCTACGCCCGCCCCTGAGTCTCACTTTGATGTCGCTCAACAGAACTATTCGGCTGGGAATTACACGGCCGCCATCGCCAGTTACCAGCAATATCTTCAGCAGAACGACGAGAAAAATAGAGAGATCGCCCTCTTTCGCCTGGCCGCCAGCCATGCGCTCCGGAACCAGGCGCCTGACGATTTGATCCAGGCACAATCACTCTTTGGTCGCCTCATTCAGGAATATCCCTCTACCCCCTTGGCCGACCAGGCCAAGCTCCTGGCAAGCTCGCTAAAACTCGTTACCGACCTGGAAGAACGCCGGCGCCAGAACGAGGAACATTTACAGCGCTTGTCTCTTCAAGTTGCAACGATTCTTGAGCGCATGCAGGAGTTGGAGAAGCGCCAGGAAGCTGAGCGGAACGACCCCCTGCGACGAGCGGCAGAGCACCTGCGCAACGGCCGAATCAAGGAAGCGGCGAAGATTTACGAAGCGTATCTCGCGGACGAGTCTGCTCCTCACGGTGACGAAGCCGCCTTCCGGCTCGCGCTTATTCAGTTGGGCCAGGGGACAGGTTCCCGGGACAATCGGCAAACGCTCAACCTCCTTGAGCGAATTTCCCGGGACTGGCCCAAAAGTCCTTACGCAAATCAAGCTCGGCAACTGCTGACCGTCTATCGCGATTTGGCGCGACTTCGATCGCAGGTAGAGAACCAACAGGCCGAACTAAAGCAGCTTAACGAGGCATTGGATGCGCTGAAGGCGATCGACCTGAAGCGAAAGAATTAAGCTCGCGAACCGGCGACTCACCCATTTACTGGCTACCGAAGTCGCACGACCTGCATTGTCTCATCGACCACGAAAACCGGCCAGTTTGCGTTCGGATTGATCGGTCGGGCCGTGATTCGAAAATGACGGTCTCCGTCTATTTCGGCCTCGTAATTATATCCATGCCGATTTTCAGGCTGAAAGCCGACATGCCCGGCCGCAGCAAGTTCTCGCAAAGTACCGTACCGGCCGTGGCCGATAACGTAAACCTTCTGCGCCCGGGCAATCCCGATCAGGTCCATTTGCACTCCAACTGCCGCGATTTCCTCGTCGGGAGAGCTTTCCGGCGCAACCCGTGTCAAGTCCGACTTATAGAGAAACAACCCGATTCCCGCCGCGACAACAAGTACCAAAAGGCATCCGAACGTTCGCAACGCTCCCTCCTTTGCCTCGGAACGACGCCTCGGAACGACACGCATGAATCGGGCTGAGTCTAGTCCCGCCTGCGCCAGGCGGTCAATTGGAAAACCTGGCCCCAAGTTTCTTTCGTAGATTTTGGAGTTTCCGCGTTATTTGTATTAGGCGAATAATGTGTGATTCGATCCAAGCTCTTCTCAAACGTTACTGGGGCTTTGACTCCTTCCTTCCCCTCCAGCGGGAGGCTATCGACGCGGTCTGCGCCTGTCGGGATACCATCGTGGTGCTTCCGACTGGCGGCGGCAAATCCGTTTGCTTCCAGATCCCGGCGCTGGTGCTCCCCGGCCTCACGCTGGTCGTGTCTCCCCTGATTTCGCTCATGAAGGACCAGGTTGATGCCCTCGCGGAAGTCGGTATCCCGGCAGGACGGATCGATAGCGGCATGACCGAATCAGAACGTCGTGACGTCTTTCGGCGGCTGCGGGCCAGAGAAATCAAGATACTCTATGTCTCACCTGAGAGGATCGTGACTACGTCCTTTCTTGAATTCGTCCGTTCACTTGGCATTTCCTCGGTTGCGATTGACGAGGCGCACTGCGTCAGCATGTGGGGCCATGATTTCAGGCCGGAGTATCGGAAGCTTGGCGTTCTGCGAGAGGCGCTGCCAGGTGTGCCGATTGGCGCCTATACGGCGACCGCGACCGAAAGGGTGCGCCAAGATATCCGCTCTCAGCTGAAGCTTATTGATCCGCTGCTCCTCGTCGGGCGTTTCGATCGCCCGAACCTCCTGTTTCGCCTGGAGCACCGATACGATGTTTTTGGCCAGGTCAGGCAGGTCCTCGATCGACATAAGGGAGAGTCCGGCATTATCTACTGCATCCGCAGAAGTGATGTCGACGATCTGTGCATGCGCCTGCGCCGAGCAGGGTATGACGCACTCCCGTATCATGCCGGGATGACGGACACGGATCGCAAGAAGAACCAGGATGCGTTTGTAACCGAAAAGGCGAACATAGTCGTCGCCACTGTTGCTTTCGGGATGGGAATCGACAAGTCGAACGTCCGCTTTGTCATCCACACGGGGATGCCCAAGTCCCTGGAGCATTACCAGCAGGAAACCGGCCGCGCGGGGCGCGACGGCCTTGGTGCGGAATGCATTCTGCTTTACTCCCCCAGCGATTATCATACCTGGAAGTTCATCCTGGAAAACGCCGAGGCCAAACAGGGCTTAAAGATCCATTTACGGAAACTGAGCGAGATCTATTCGTTTTGCACCCGGTACCAGTGCCGTCACCGGGCCATATCTCAGTATTTCGGTCAACGGCTGGAAAGAGACAATTGCCTGGCCTGCGATGTCTGCCTGGCGGATGTTGAACCAGTTCCCGATTCCCTGGTCGTCGCCCAGAAGATCCTCTCCTCTGTAATCCGGCAAGGGGAGAAGTACGGCGCAGATTACACTGCGGCCGTCTTAACCGGGTCTACTCAACAGCGAATCAAGAACAACGGGCACGACCAGCTCAGCACATACGGGCTGCTGGCTGAATGGTCGAAGCACGAAGTTCGGGACCTGATTGAACAACTGGTGCTCCTCGGCGCGCTGAATCGAACAGGGGATATCGGGATCTTGCGAGTGACGAGCGTTGGCCGGGAGATTCTGAAGTCCGAGACAACGCCGCCCCTGATGCGGGTGGTCAAAAAAACCGGTGCCCGCCGTACTGCAGAGGATGTGTCATGGCAAGATGTCGACCGGGTCCTTTTTGAAGAGCTCAAGGCACTTCGCGCTTCGCTCGCTGAAGCGAGGAATATTCCCGCTTACGTGATTTTCAGCGACGCTACCTTGCGCGAGCTCGCGAGGTGGAAACCGATCGACCGAGAAGCGCTGGCCAGTATTGCCGGTATTGGCGACAGAAAAGCCCTGGAGTATGGCGAACGGATATTGACGATCATCCGGAATTACGCCGAGCGAAACGGCATCAAAGTCAGAGGATCCTGGGCGGGAACCGATGGTCCACCGGCCCCTACCAGGGCGAAGAAACCCAAAACTTTCTTTAGACGCCGCTTCTAGCGCCTTCTGCACTCAACCTCGCAGCCGATTACGTCGCTGACGCGCTCTCGAGCCAACAAGTAAGCCGGACGCCCGGGGTTGCCTACCTCACCGAGAACCTGTACGTCGTAGTGCTGCGAAAGACATCTCCGGGCCTGAGGGTCGTGTCCGGGAATTGTGGTTTATTCGGCGAATCCGGAAAATGTTGGGTTTCGAGGCACAAGCCGCCATGCCTTCCAAAAGTTGCGCCACCTGCGCCAGTGAAACGGCGAATATGGTTCCCGGTATACAACTGCAGGCCGGGCTCCGTTGTCGATACTTCCAAGACTCGGCCGCTTTTCGGCTCATACACCCGGGCAACCACCGCTCCTTCTTTCCTCGATTCCGGTAAAACGAAGTTGTGATCATATCCCCCGGGATTCGGTTTCAACTGGTCAATCCGGGCACCTATGGAAGTTGACTTGGTGAAATCAAGCGGCGTCCCTGTGACTGACGCGATTTCTCCGGTCGGAATTCGTTCCGAGTCGGCCGGTGTATAGCGATCCGCGGCCAGCCACAGTTCATGGCCCAAAACGTCGCCGGCGCCGGCCAGGTTGAAATAGGCGTGATTGGTGAGATTCAAAACCGTCGGCCGATCGGTGCGCGCCTCATAATCGAGGCGCAACTCGTTATCATCGGTCAACGTGTACACCACACTGACTTCGAGATTTCCCGGAAAACCCTCCTCACCGTCGGGGCTTCGATACTTGAACCGAACGGAACGCTCCCCTTTTGTCCGCGGCTTCGGCAAGTCGGTGTCCCAGATGACTTTAGAGAAGTTTTTCGTACCCCCGTGAATGTGATGCCGGCCGGCATTCGCCGGTAACCGATACTCCTTTCCGTCCAGGACGAAACGCGCGCCGGCAATGCGGTTCGCAAAACAACCGATGACTGCGGCCGCAGCCGGATGGCCTTTGGCGTACGCATCGAAAGTGTCAGAACCCAGGACGACGTTAGCGAAGTCTCCAGCCCGATCGGCGACATGCAACTCGGTGATGGTGGCGCCATAGTTCATGAGTTTGACTACCATTCCCTTAGCATTGCGAAGGGTATAGCGCTTGACCTCCTTGTCCTCGAGCCATCCAAAGACTTCTTCTGCGACTTCTTGACCTTTCTTCACATCGTTCTGGTGGCCTTCCAGAGCAAACTCGACAAGCAGCGGCAGGTGGTCCGAGGCCGAGGTAGGAACCACTCGAGCACTTTTCGCCGTAAGACCCCGCCCGGGGGTGTACCAAACGAAATCAATCCGCTTGGAGGGCTTTCCGCTTGGGAACGTGAAACCGTCACCCTCTCCGGCCACCTCCCAGGCATCCAACAACCTTTCTTTCATCCTGAGATGAGTGCGGCTTTCCGGCAAGTCGTTAAAGTCGCCCGTAATAATCACCGGCATCGGCTCATAACGCGCGATCAAGCGATGAATCTCCTCAACGTTGCTCAATCGCTCCTTGTCTCCCGGTCGATAATCGAGATGAGTCGTGAAAAAGGCCACTTTCACACCGTTGATTGACACCACGCTTTGAAGAATTCCTCGCTGCTCACCCCTACGGACCATGAGGTAATAGCTGTTGCTTCTCTCCAAAATTGGGAATCGACTGAGTATGGCGTTCCCGTACTGGCCACCTTGGAAGTCGAAATTGTTGTTGAAGAACGAGGTCATCCCCGTGAGGGAACCCAGTTCGCCGGCCAGATCTCGTTTGCCAGTTCGAGTGACTCCTTTGTCGACTTCCTGAAGACCAGCCAAATCGACCCTCTCGCGGCGAATCAGCTCGTCAATTCGGCGAAGATCCACCAAGCCGTCAGTTCCCTCCCCGTGATGAATGTTGAACGTCATCGCCCGGAAAACCTGCTCTTCCGCTAGAGCGGGACCTATCAGGCTGAACGTCACTACCAGAAGAACCATCGTGGAGCGGATCAGGGGTAGAACCATAACGTACACTCCTGCAGTTTGCCATCTAGCCAGCCCGTCCGCCGATCGGCTGGAATTCCCGTCGATCTTCAAATTGCCTCCGGCTTCCCTTGCTGGCCATCTAAGGTTAGCATCGAACCTGAGGGATTTCTCCAACCTGAGAAAAACATCGTTCGGCAGTCTTATCGAGAGGAGACCGATATGGGACTTCTAGACAGTCTGTTCAGCGCAGGCGGCGGCCAAGCAGTGTCGGAATTGTCACGCCGCTTTGGAATCAGCGAAGACCAGGCACGCTCGGCCATTAGCGCCCTGGCGCCGGCTATTGGCGGAGGCATAAAGCGCAACGCGTCCTCCCAGGAAGGGGCGGACACCCTTATGCGCGAACTTACCTCCGGAAGACACCAGGAGTACGTGGACGATCCTTCGCGACTTTCACGCGACGAAACTGTTCAAGAAGGCAACGGCATCCTGGGTCAGTTGTTCGGTAGCAAGGACGTGAGCAGGCAAGTGGCAAAGCGGGCGTCGGGCCAAACCGGTTTAAGCGAAGATCTGTTGAAGCGTATGCTGCCGTTGGTGGCGACAATGGTCATGGGCAGCTTGAGCCGCCAGGCCAGTGCTTCCGGAATACAAAACCAGCAGGATGCGCAGGGAGGTCTTTTCGGAATGCTCAGTTCCCTTCTCGACTCCGACCGCGACGGCTCCGTCCTTGACGATATTATGGGATTTGCCTCCAGGTTTGGTAAGCGCTGAGGAGCTGTGAAAAAAATCAGGGTGCTTATCCGCGTTACTCCGCGCTATACGTGGCATCCGCGGCTTTGGTACCCGCGATAGCGCGGATTACACGGATTACACGGATTACGCGGATGAATCCCGATTTTTCATCTCTTTCCGTCTGCGGGCTTAAAGCTAATGATCAATCCGCCAAGCCCGATGAGGAGCATGATCAGGGATTGAACCAAGGTCCGAAAAACGATCCCTTCTGGCCTGAGACTTGACGAATACAGGAAATAGCTGCCACACAGTACCAGAACGAGATAGATAGCGAGCATAATCCTGCGCGCCAGCCTGTTGGCCGCCGCTGTCTCCTTGGCGAAAACCCGGTTATAAAGCAATAGACCCGCGACCGCCGCTACATCGAGCGCCGCGAAGATCAGCCAAAAGTTCCGCACTCCGTCAGATATGTCGTTTCTCCCCACCAGAGGCTTCATCATGGTCTCGTACATCCAGCCGCCAAGGTTCGAACCCAGGAGACTGCCGACAACCCCGTAAAGGAATGCATAGCCCATGTAAACCGCTTTCCGATCGGCCGGCGCCACCAGTCCCACGTAACTGTAGTATTTGGGATGAGCCGTCATTTCCCCGATCGAGAAAACGGCTATTCCCAGGATCAGAATCCAGGCTGAAGAAGCGAAGGCCAGGCAAAGGAACCCGACCGCTCCGATCGCCATCCCGGTGATCATCGTTGGAAGCGGTTTCCAACTTTTTACGAGGCGACTGACGACCACCTGAAGCAAAATTATGGTGCCTGCATTAATTGAGGTGACGTGTTCGGCATCGAACGAAAACCGAATCCCGACAGAAGCCATCATCTGGTTGACCGGCGTAGGGTCAATGAAGTCGCGCAAAAACCAGAGAACCGATCCAAAGTTCTGGAAGTAGAGGATCCAGAACCCAGAATAGATGAAGATCATCAGCATGAAGCGAGCGTCACCGAGCACCAGGGCAGCCGATCCAAGCACTTCGCCTAGCCTCCGGCTGCTGGGTGGCCGCGGCGGATCCCTGTAGAGGAAGATCGTCGGAAGAAGCATCAGCGCGCAATAGAGCGCCGAGGCGGTGAAAACCCAGCGCCACGAGAAGCCCTTCAGGTAGCTGACAACCAGCGGCGCGAGGAAGGCACCGAGGTTGATCATCCAGTAGTAAATGCCGAAGCCAAAGCCCGAGTTTTCCTCGGTCGTTGTCCGGGCGATCGTTCCGGAAATGATGGGCTTGAAAAGCCCCGAACCTGTTGCCATGACAACAAGTGCGGCGAACACCGGGCCGTAGGCCGACATGTGACCGCTGGCGAAGTAGCCAGCCGACAGAAGCGAAAACGCGACCAGCAGCACGCGCCGGTAACCGTACCGATCAGCGAGTGCCCCGCCGAGGATCGGAACTATATACGTCAGCGCATACACCAGGCTCTGCAGGAAACCCACGGATTGTTCTGAAAAACCCAGGCCGCCCTCGGATACTGCATTACTGAGGTAGATTGCCAGCACGGAGTTTAGGCCGTAGTAGGCCGCACGCTCGAACAACTCCATGACATTGGCAACCCAGAAGACTGTTGGGAAGGAACGAAGAAGGCCGGTCGAATCGGAGGAACTCGAGGTCTGTTTCATCAGCAGGCGTTAGGCTACAATGCCGGCCTCACCAGCCGCAAGCGCAGGTTCAAGCCTCTTGTCATTATTAACCTTAGCGCGGCGGTTGTGGTCCAATGGAAGAAGCTTGGCCTCAACGTCCGGAAATCGAATCCTCAATGCGCTTCTCCATCACATCGAACGCGCGGGCAACCTCTTGCCGCACCCGGCAGTCCTTTTCGCTCTTTTTGCTCTGCTTATCGTCCTCGCCTCGTGGCTGGCAACTCTGTTCGATCTTCAGGTGACCCATCCGGGAACGGGGGAGATCATTCGGCCAGTGAATCTGCTTTCGGTGCATGGCCTTCACCGAATGCTCACCGAAATGGTCGAAAACTTCACCGGATTCGCTCCCCTCGGAACGGTGCTCGTAGCAATGCTGGGCATCGGTGTGGCGGAGCGTAGCGGCCTAACCCGGATTTCTCACAACCCGAGCGCTCAGCGGGCAGATTGACCATTTTGTGGGGATCTGGAAGGCGGACACAAGGCCTCTTGGCTTCTTCGGCGTGTTGCGGAAGAACAGACCAGTCCCCGGA
>Ga0116188_1003204_pt1 | contig 12143 bp, 6 predicted proteins | sample AD_JPNTR2_MetaG_FD_89807 | JGI IMG/M metagenome (GOLD analysis project Ga0116188, IMG submission 89807) | Active sludge microbial communities of municipal wastewater-treating anaerobic digesters from Japan - AD_JPNTR2_MetaG | ecosystem: Engineered > Bioreactor > Anaerobic > Digestate | place...
AAGGAGGACGACCCACCCATGACCGAGACAGCCGGCATTCCCGAGAAGGCCCCCGACGTCGTCGTCGCGCACCACGGCGGCGACCGCTTTGGGGCCTCGATCCGCGGTCACGAGGTGCTTGTCGACCAACCCGTGGCGGCCGGCGGCGAGGACACCGCACCCACCCCGACCGAGCTCTTCGTCGCCAGCCTCGCAACCTGTGTCGGCTTCTATGCCCGGCGCTATCTCGCCCGGCACGACCTCCCGACCGAAGGCCTGTCGGTCGACGCGTGGTTCGAGCTGGGCGGGCGCCCCGCGCAGGTGACCACGTTCGTCGTTCGGCTGCACGTGCCTGCGGGCGTCCCGGAGGAGCGGCGGGCACCGCTGCTCGCGATGGCATCGCACTGCACGATCCACAACACGCTGCTCAACCCGCCGCACGTCGACATCGCCCTGGTCTGAGGCGCCACGGCCGGCATACCCAGCGTCGTCGCCGACCCGCCCCGGGGGGGGCGAGCGGCGGCAGCCAAAGCGGCGGACCCCCGAGTTGCACACCCGGGGGCCCGCCGCGATCGGGGAGGGCAGGTCAGCCCTTGACGGCTCCGGCCATGACACCGGCGACGAGCTGACGACCGGCGAACATGAAGACGACGATGAGCGGCAGGGCCGCGATTGTCACCCCGGCGAGGATCAGCGAGTAGTCCTTGAAGTAGGACGCCTGGAGCAGCTGGATCGCCACGGGCAGCGAAGGGTTCGACGACCCGAGGACGATGAACGGCCAGAAGAAGGCCGTCCATGACCCGATGAAGGTGAACAGGCCGAGCATCGCGGCCGCTGGTCGCGCCGCCGGGAGGGCGACGTGCCAGAACGTCCGGATCATCGAGCAGCCGTCGACGCGGGCCGCCTCGACCAGCTCGAAGGGCAGTGCCGTCTCGAGGTACTGGGTCATCCAGAACACCCCGAAGGCCGTGACCATGCCGGGCACGATGACGGCCTCGAGCTTGCCGGTCCAGCCGAGCTTGGACATGACGATGAACATCGGGACGATGCTCAGCTGGGTCGGCACGGCCATCGTTGCGACGACGAAGACGAGCAGCGGGGCGCGACCGCGGAAGCGGAGCTTGGAGAAGGAGTACCCCGCGAGCGTCGAGAAGAAGACCACCGACAGGGACGTGATGACGGCGATGATCGCGCTATTGGCCACGGCCTTCCAGAAGTGGATATCCGCCGAGATGACCCGGGCCACGTTGGTGCCGAAGTTCCCCTGCGGGATCAGCGATGGCACCGGGGTCCGGGCGATCGTCGTCGCGTCGGACGACCCCAGGAGGAAGGAGTAGTACAGCGGGTATGCCGACAGCACCAGGACGAAACCGAGGATGGCGTAGGTGACCCATCCCGGACGACCGACCCTGGCTTTGCGGTTGGCGCGACGGGCCTTGTGCTTGGCCGCACCGGAGCCGGCCAGACCGAGGGCGAGCGGGTCCGAGCTCATGACGGGGCTCCTTCCGAAGCTGAGCCAGCACCCCGGCGTGCTCTGGGTGCCGACGCGGTGGCGGAGGTGACGGCGTCAGCAGGAGTGCTGGCGGCGCTGGCGCTGGTGGGGGTGCTCGCTGCCGTGCTGGCGGCGACCACCTTGGGCTGTTTGGGCCCGTCCGAGGCGATCCGCTTGGTGATGAGGAAGTTGAGGATCCCCACGGCGATGATGATGAGGAAGAGCAGCCAGGAGACTGCGGCAGCTCGACCGAAGTTCTTCTGCGGACCCCAACCGAGCTCGTAGATGTACATGGTGATGGTCATCCACTGCCGGTCCGAGCCGCCCTGACCGGTCTGGTCGAAGACTCGGGGCTCGTCGAAGATCTGCAGGCCACCGATGGTGTTGGTGATGACGACGAAGATGATCGTCGGCCGCAGCATCGGCACGGTGACGGAGAAGAACTGCCGCGCCCGGCTGGCGCCGTCGAGCAGCGCTGCCTCGTAGACCTCGCGCGGGATGGCCTGCATCGCCGCGAGGAAGATCAAGGTGATATAGCCGGTCCAGCGGAAGTTGACCATCGTCGCGATGGCGATATGGCTGGGGATGACCTCGGCGTGCCAGGCGATCGGGCCCAGGCCGACCTTGTCGAGGAGGGCGTTGATGAGCCCGGACTGGTCGGCGAACATCTTGCTGAAGATGACACCGACGGCGACTGGGGCGACGACATACGGGAGAAGCACACCCATCCGCCAGAAGGTCTTGGCGCGGATGTTCTGGTCGAGAACGGCAGCCAGGAGCAGCGCGGTCAGCGTCTGGGTGACGCCGGAGAGCAGGAAGATGCTGAAGGTGTTGCGCAGCCCGGTCCAGAACTGCGGCTGGCCGATGACATAGGTGTAGTTGTCGAGGCCGAGGAACTTGCCCTGCCCGCCGATGAGGTTCCACTGGTGGACCGACACCCAGAACGTGTAGGCGAGGGGGAAGAGGCCGACGACAGCGAAGAGGATGAAGAACGGGGAGATGTACAGGTACGGAGAGAGTTGGACGTCCCACCGCCCGAGCTTCTGCCGGAAGGCGATCCGCTTGGGGTCGGGCGCGTCGGGCGCCGCCCCCTTCGGGGGCAGGGAGATGGTCACGCTCATCGGGGCTCCCTAGCTAAATGTGGTGGGTGGGGGTGGTGTCCGGGCCGGTGACCCGGCCTGGACACCAAGACCTGCTAGCCGAGCGCCTTGACGGCGGTGACGAACTTGTCCCACGACGCGGCGGGGGTGTCCGTCTTGTCGATGTCGACCCGGGAGATCGCCTGCTGGATGGCGTCGTTGATGCCGGAGTACTTCGGACCCTTGAAGGGGACGACGGTCACGGCCTTGGCCCGGTTGGCGAGGATCTCACCGGTGGGCGCGTTGTTGAAGAAGGCGTTCTTCACCCCGAGCAGGTCGGGGCTGCTCAGCGCGGCGACCTGGCTGGGGAAGGTGCCCTTGGACTTGAACGCCTTGATCTGCTGCTCAGGGGCGGTCAGCCAGTCGGCCAGCGCCTTCGCGTCAGCAGTGTGTGCACCCTGGGCGGGGACGGTGAGGAAGGAGCCGCCCCAGTTGCCGCCGCCACCGGGGAAGGTGTCGGCGATGTCCCAGCCCTTGACCTTCGCAGCGTTGCCCTCGATGACGCCGAGCATCCAGCCCGGGCAGACCATCGTGGCGAAACCGTCGCGCTGGAAGGAGCCGGTCCAGTCGTCGCTCCACTGAGCCAGGTGGGCCGTGAGGCCGTCAGCGGAGGCCTTGAGGACGGTGTCGTACATGGCCCTGACCTCGGGGTTCTCGGTCGCGATGACCGTCCCGTCGTCCTTCTCGTAGGCGTTCTTCACCTGGTTGACCATGGCCTGGTAGAGCGCGCCGGAGGACTCGGTCCACGGCACCTTCGACTTGGCCTGGAACTGGCGGCCGGCGGCGAAGTAGCTGTCCCAGGTGGTGCCGAGCAGCTGGGCGACGGCGGCGCGGTCGGTCGGCAGGCCGGCGGCGGCGAACAGGTCGGAGCGGTAGCAGATGGCCTCCGGGCCCACGTCCGTGCCGTAGCCGATGAGCTTGCCATCGGCGGTGGTGGCTTGGGCTTCCTTCCACGGCAGCCAGCGGCCCTTGACCGAGTCGGACTTCAGGTCGACGAACTTGTCGGGGTACTGGAGCAGCTCGGGGAGCCAGTCAACCTCGACGGCCTCGATGTCGGACAGGCCCGAGCCGGCGGCCAGGCGGGTGTTCATGTTCTCGCGGGCCTCGTTGGAGGTCGCGGCCTTCTTCATCTGGATCGTGATATTCGGGTGGGCCGCCATGTACTCCTTGACGAGGTCCTCGTACCCGAACTCGTTGAAGGTGGCGAGGGTCAGGGTGACCTTCTCGTTGGCTGCCGCCGTCTTGCCGCCGTCGGCTGCGGGGGTGGTCCCGCCGGACGAGCAGCTCGTCAGCGCGATACCGACCGCCGCGACCGCAGCCAGCCGGGTGGTCGATCGCCACGGGCTTCGCGTGAGCATATAGGTTCCTCCAGCTTGGTCTGCCCGTACCGGCGGGTCAGAGCGGGGATGGTTGAGTGGGTCCGGCAACCTGAGAGAGCGCTCTCTCACAGAGTGGCGCGACGGATGGTGCCGTGTCAAGAGTCCCCCGACCGGGAGCTTCGCGCGACATTGCGTGATGCGGGACACCGTGCCATTCTCGTGGGAGAGCGCTCTCCCATGTTCGGATCAGCCCTTCGGATTGGAGGCCCGATGACCGGCCCTCGACCGTCCGCCGCCTCGGGTGTCCGAGGTGCCCTCGTCGACCTCGATGGCGACCGGTGCTACCGGATCGACGCCGCGGACCAGATGCCCCCCTTCCTCATGACGGTGACCGGGGCAAGCGACATGTGGTGCTTCCTCTCCAGCGCGGGCGGCATCACCGCCGGACGCCGCAACGCGAGCTCGGCGCTCTTTCCCTACTACACCGAGGACAAGCTCACCGACCACGTGGCCGCGACGGGCGGAGCGACGGTGCTGCGCCTCGCCGACACGGCGACGGGGGCGCTGCGGGTGTGGGACGTCTTCGGGTGCGGGGTCCCGGACCCCGCGGTGTCCGCGCGGCTGTACAAGAGCGTCCTCGGCGATGTCGTGACGGTCGAACGGGACCACGCGGAGCTCAAGATCGTCGTCCGCTGCTCCTGGCGGACCAGCCAGCGCTTCGGTCTGCTCCGGACCACCACCATCTCGACGTATGCCGACCAGGACATCCGGGTCGAGGTGCTCGACGGGCTGCGCAACCTCCTGCCGCCGGGCGTGACGCCTCAGGTGCAGAACCGGCTCAGCGTGTTGCTCGACGCGTACAAGCGCTGCGAGCTCGACGCGTCGACCGGGCTCGGCCTCGCCTCGCTCAGCTCCCAGCTCACCGACCTCGCCGAGCCCAGCGAGGCGCTCGCGGCGACGGTGGTCTGGCACAGCGGCCTGCCCGGTGCCGACCACCTCCTCAGCGTCGTCCAGCTCTCGGCCTACCTTCGCGGCGAGGCGGTGCACGCCGAGGCTGACGTCCGGGGGCGCCGGGCGGCATACCTGCTCCATGACGAGGTGACCCTGCGTCCAGGCGAGCCGCAGACGTGGACCGTGGTCGCCGACGTCGACCACGACGCCGCGCGGGTCGCCGACCTACGCGCGTGGCTGTCGACCGCCGACCGGGCCGAGGAGCTGCGCGCCGACGCCGCGGCCAGCCGGGCGGCGCTGGCCGTCGTCGTCGCCGCCGGGGACGGCATCCAGGAGACCGGCGACGAGATCGCCTGCGTGCACCACAGCGCGAATGTGCTCTTCAACGCGATGCGTGGCGGGATTCCCGGATCGGCATACGAGATCACGCGGGAGGACGTGCGAGGCTTTCTCGCGCAACGCAACCGCGAGGTGGCGGCCCGGCACGAGCGAGCCCTCGACGGGCTGCCGGACCGGCTCACCGTGACCGACCTCGTCGGGTGGGCGGACGGCACCGGCGACCTCGACCTGCGCCGGCTCGCCCGCGAGCTGCTGCCGCTGACGTTCAGCCGCCGGCACGGCGACCCGAGCCGGCCGTGGAACGAGTTCGACATCCAGATCGGCTCCGGCGGTCGGCCGCGGATCGGCTACCAGGGCAACTGGCGCGACATCTTCCAGAACTGGGAGGCGCTGGCCTGGTCCTACCCCGAGCTGGTCGACTCGATGGTGCTGACCTTCCTCAACGCGACCACCGTCGACGGCTACAACCCGTACCGGATCTCGCACGAGGGCATCGACTGGGAGGTGCCCGAGCCGGACGACCCGTGGTCGAATATCGGCTACTGGAGCGACCACCAGATCGTCTACCTTCAGCGGCTCCTCGACCTCTCCGAACGCTTTCACCCGGGCCGGCTCGGGGCCCTCCTCGACGTGCCCCTGTGCACCTTCGGTGACGTCCCCTACCGGATCGACGGGTATGACGACATCGTCGCCGACCCCTACGACACGATCACCTTCGACGCCTCTGCGGACGCTCGGGCCCGACGCCGGGTCGCGACCCTCGGCGGCGACGGCCGCCTGGTCCACGACCGCAGCGGGGGGCTGCTGCGGGCCACCCCGGCCGAGAAGCTTCTCCTGCTGCTGGCGGCGAAGGTGGTCAACCTCGTCCCCGGCGGCGGGATCTGGATGACCACCCAGCGCCCGGAGTGGAATGACGCCAACAACGCCCTCGTGGGTCGGGGCCTGTCCGTCGTCACGGTCGCCCAGCTGCGCCGGTACGTCACCCAGCTCGCCGACCTGCTCGACCGGGATGTCGAGGTCGGTTCGGAGCTCGGCGACCTTCTTCTCGGTCTGACCGCGGACCTCACGGCGTATGCGGGTGGGCTCGAGTCCAGCGCCGGTTGGGACGACGGCACCCGGCGGGCTGCGCTGGACGCCTTCGGGCGCCGCGGGACGGCATACCGCGCCGCGGCATACCGCGGGCTGGGGGGAGGGCGACGGACCCTCACGGCCGAGCAGGTGCGCACCCTCCTCGCGCTCGTCCGCCGGTATGCCGACGACGTCATCACCGGCAACCGGCGCTCGGACGGGCTGTACCACTCGTACAACACGCTGACCCTGACACCCGGGCGCGCGCGGGTCGGGCATCTCGCCCCGATGCTCGAGGGGCAGGTCGCGGTCCTCGGCTGCGGGCTGCTCGACGGGGCGCGGTCCGCGGAGCTGCTCGCGGCGCTGCGGGGGAGCGAGCTGTACCGGGCCGACCAAGGCAGCTACCAGCTCTACCCGGACAAGGACCTGCCGGGCTTCCTCGACCGCAACACCGTCGCGCCCGCCGCGGCCGCCGCCGCTCCGCTGCTGGACCGGCTCGCCGACGCCGGCGACCGCAGCCTCGTCGTGCGCGACAGCGCCGGCGCCCATCACTTCTCCCCCGCCGTGCGCAATGCCCGCGACGTGCGGCGGACCCTTGAGGAGCTGGCTACCGACCCGCGGTTCAGTGCCCACGTGGCGCAGGACCGCGGGTCGGTGCTGGACCTGTTCGAGCGGACCTTCCGGCACGCCGAGTTCACCGGCCGCTCGGGCACCTTCTTCGCGTACGAGGGGCTCGGCAGCGTCTACTGGCACATGGTGGCCAAGCTGCTCCTCGCCACGCAGGAGCGTTCGCGCGCTGCTCGCTTGGCGGGGGAGCCGTCGGCTGTCGTCGAGGCGCTGGAGGCGGCATACCGCGAGATCCAGGCGGGCCTGGGGTACCGCCGGACGCCGGCCGAGTACGGCGCCTTTCCCACCGACCCGTACTCGCACACGCCCGCGGGGCAGGGGGCACGCCAGCCCGGGATGACCGGCCAGGTGAAGGAGGAGGTCATCACCCGGTGGGGCGAGCTCGGTGTCGAGGTCTCCTCGGGTCGGGTGGCCTTCGACCCCTCAGTGGTCTCGGAGGGTGAGTGGCGCTCCGATGGGACGCTGCGGTTCACCTTCTGCGGGGTCCCCGTCGAGTATGCGCGGGGCGAGGTCGGCGCGGCTGGGGCTTCTCGGGGGCCGGGTGCGGTCGTGACCGCCGAGGTTCTGCTGGCCTCGGGCGAACGGGTGTCCGTGGCCGGGGGTCGCCTCGACGCCGCGTTGAGTGAGCTGGTGTTCACCCGCTCCGGAGCGGTTCTTCAGATCCGCGTCGCCTCGGTCTAGACGCGCCAACGGCATCGACCGGCTGGGACGTCCGATACCACCCACGCCCCCCAGCCACCAGCCCCCACCCCACCCCTGTGGATAACCCGCAAAGACACACCTTTAGAAGCGTTCTAAAGGTGTGTCTTTGCGGGGAGGGGGTGGGGATAACGGGGCGGTCAGGGGGCGAGCTCCACGGAACCGCTGTCCGGGCCGGCTCCTTGAGGCCTGGTCACCCCGCGCTGGTCCATCGCACCGGCCACCGCCGGGTCTCCGCCGTCCACCGCTGGGCTACCGACAGCCGGCAGATGCGTCCAGGTCGGCCCGCCATTGTCCGCGAGCGGCCCGAGCATCGGGTCTGCGGCGGTCCGGTCCCCGGTCGCAGGCGCGCCACACGTGCCGTCACCGACGACATTGTGACCACCTGAGGTGAGGCTGACCGGGCCCGCGCCATACGCGGCAAGGAAGCACTGCTCGCCGGTGTTGCCCGCGACGATCGACGAGGTGACCACCAGGCTCGCGGCGGAGTCGCCGAAGGTACCGACGAACAACCCTCCGGACGTGCCGCCCGGGGAGGAGTTGAGGGTCACCGTCGACGCGGTCACGGTCATGACGCCGTCGGTCTGGAACAGCCCGCCGCCATGCCAGCCCGTCGCGCTGTTGCCGCTCACTGTGCTGTTGATGAGCGTCGTCGTCCCGAGGCTGCGCATGCCACCGCCGACGTCGGTCGCGGAGTTGCCGCTGATCGTCGAGCGCTCGATCGTCGTGGTCGTTCCCACACGGGAGTACAGCCCGCCGCCAGGCCCGCCATCGACGGCATTGCCACGGACGGTGCTGTCGCGCAGCGTCAGGGTCGCGCCCTCACCGGAGTAGATCCCGGCACCGCCCTTCCACCAGTCGTTCCCGCTGGTGCTCACCCGGCTGTCGCTCACCGTGACGTGGTCGAGGGTGAGCTGGCCGTTGTTGAGCACGGCCCCGCCGAGCTCGTACCCGTACCCCTTGGTCAGCACCAGGCCCTTGACCGTGAGCCGGCCCGAGGCCGCGACCTCGAGCACCCGCACCGCGCCGCGCCCGCTCAGTGCGGCACCGGGGGCGGCCGAGCCGTCCAGGGTCACCGTGCCGCCGACCGAGAGCGGGGTCGCCAGCTCCAGGGTCGTCCCGGCCAGCGAGGGCGCCAGCGAGACGGTGCCTCCGCTGCAGACCGCACCGAGCGCCTCACGCAGGCTACCGGCGCCGGAGTCGGCGGCCGAGGACACCGTAATGCTGGGGGAGCAGGCGAGCCGGATCTGGTCGAGCAGCATCGGCAGGGACGCCGGCTCGACCGTCGCGAACGACATACCGGAGATCCGGCTGGCGTCCACCGCACGACCGGTGGGGTCGAGGAACTGGGCGAGCGGGAGGGTGACCAGTCGCCACCCGCGCGAGCTGTCCTTGAAGGACGTCGTGTATGACGCCGTCGTGGTCTTGGGCCGGTAGACCCGGACGTAGTCGACCTTCATCTTCTGCGGGAAGGTCGTGTCGGCCCCGACCGTGCCACCGAAGTTCCCGCCCACGGCGACATTGAGCAGCAGCGAGAAGGGGTGGTTGAAGACCCAGTCGTTCGGAGCGACATTCGCTGGGGTGGCCCGGTGGTACTCGATGCCGTCGACCTTCCAGACGATGAGGTCGGGCGACCAGTCGACGCTGTAGACGTGGTAGCTGTCGGCCACGTTGACGGGGAAGTCGTAGGTGCCGCCGAAGGAGGTGCCACCTGAGTAGCCGGGGCCGTGGATGGTCCCGAAGACCCGCTGGGGCATCCGACCGACGTGCTCCATGATGTCGATCTCACCCGAGCGCGGCCACGGGTTCTCGCCGATGTCGGTGCCGAGCGACCAGAACGCGGGCCAGAGCCCGGCGCCCCGAGGCACGAGGATCCGCGACTCGATCCGGCCGTAGGCGAACTCCGCCTTCTTCGCCGTGGCGAGCCGGGCCGAGGTGTAGGCGCACGGGCCGTAGTAGCACGTCAGGGTCGTGCCGGGGTCGGTCTTGCGGGTCGTGAGGACCAGGTGACCGGCTCCGTCGGTCGAGGCGTTGAGCGGGCTCGACGTGTAGTACTCCAGCTCGTCGTTCCCCCAGCCTGGGGCGCCGATGATCGTCCCGTCGCCGAGCTCGGTGGTCCAGATCGAGGGGTTGGGCCGGGTGCCCGCGGCGGTGCTGAACTCGTCGGCCCAGGCCACGGTGCTCGGGGCGCCCGCCGCCGGAGCCGCGGTGTTCTGCAGCCCGACCCGGACCGGCTGACCGGTGCCCCGGCCGTAGTACATGAAGCTCAGCGCCGCATGGCTGCTCCAGTCCTGGGGCTGGGCGAACGCACGATTGGTACTGACCCATGTCCCGACCGGATCGGCCGACAGCACTCGCTCGAATGCGGACTGCCCCGGCAGGGCGAAGGGCGAGCCCACGGTGACCTGCCGGGAGAGCAACGACGTGCCGCGGTTGGCACTCCAGAGGTAGGGGTGCGACTCGAAGTCCTCGACGAGGGTCGGGTCGAGCGCGTCGTCGTCGGTGATGAGCAGCCGGGTGACCGGTGGGCGCCCGAGCGCCGCCCCGGTGGGTGAGCTCAGCTCGAGGACGACGGCGCGGTCGCCTTGGTGCTTCGCATCGCCGTATGTCGGAACAGCAACGCTCGCCCGGGTCTGGTTCGGGGGGAAGGTGACGGTGGTCGACACCGGGGCGTAGTCGACCTTCGGGGTGGCCGTGCGGACCACCGAGGTCGAGACGGTCACCGTCACTGGGTCGGCCGACGGCTTGCTCAGCGCGAGCCCGACCGACGCCGTCGCCCCCTCGACGACGTGGGTGTCGGCCGTGGCGAAGCCGACCGTGAGCGGCTTGGGTGTCGCGACGCCGTAGAGGGCGACGTCGTCGAGGTAGAAGGATGCGGCGCCATCGGTCGTCAGGGACCCGAAGGCCCAGCCGTGGACCTCGGTGAGCCCGAAGCCGTCGTTGGGAGCACCATTGCCGACCTCCTTGCGCGTCATCGCGTCGAAGGGCAGCTGGACCAGCCGCCATCCCGCGGTGTCGTCGACGAAGCTCGCCGTCCACCGCTCGGCGTCGTCCTTGGTCGACCCGGGGTTGCGGTTGTCGATGACGTCGACGAACAGGCCCGTCCCCGCGCCGGTGCCGTACATCCAGAACTGCAGGCCGGCATACGTGCTCCAGTCCTGGGTGACCCAATGGCTGGCGGAGGCGTCCTCGAAGGCGTGGACGACAACCGCCCAGGAGGTGACGGTGACATCGGTGCGCAGGACGGTGTTCGGTGTCGCGGCGCCTGGGACCGGCGCGGGGGGCGTGTCGGTCCTGGCGAAGCCGGCGGTGCTGCTCGGGTCCTGGGCCGCGAACCAGCCCACCGGCACCGAGCCGTCGGCTCCGGTCGCCAGCGGTGCCTCGAAGTCGTCCACGCCTGGCGTGGTGGCGTCCGCCAACGGGAGGACGGCCTCGACCGCGGCGGCGCGCAGGGCCGGGGAGGAACCCCCGGCGAAGGCGGTGGCGGTGGTCGGAGCAAGGGCCAGAGCCGCTGTCGCGGCGGCGGTCACCGCGGCGAGGTGCCGAGGGCGGCGAAGCGTGGGCATACGAGGTCCTCTCTGGGCGAGCGCGTGGGAGAGCGCTCTCTCACGAGAGTAGAGCCGGCTCGGGCTCGCCACAAGAGGCGAGTCAGAACACCTGGTGGGACGGGTGGGGCAGCGCTCAGGCGCTCTCGCGGCTGACTAACTCGACCGGCAGCACGATCGACGAGCCCGGGGTTGGGGCCGGGGGCAGGCCGGCATCATCCGTGGCCGGGGCGCGGTCGATGAGCGAGAAGAGCAGGCGGACCATCATCCGGCCCTGGTCGACGGTCCGCTGACGGATCGTCGTCAGCCCGGGCACCGCCACCGACGCCAGGTCGATGTCGTCGAAGCCGATGACCGCGACATCGTCGGGCACCCGTCGCCCGGAGCGCTGGACCGCGGCGATCGCGCCGAGCGCCATGAGGTCTGAGGCGACGAAGACGCCGTCGAGGTCCGGCGAGCGGTCGAGCAGGTGAGCCATGGCGGCCGCCCCGCCGTCCATCGTGAAGTCCCCGTGCTCGACCAGCTCCGGCCGGTATGCCGCCCCCAGGCCGCGGACGAAGCCCTCGAGACGGTCGGTTCCGGCGGACATGTCGAGCGGTCCGGTGACCGTCCCGACGCAGGTCCGTCCGATGCGCAGCAGGTGCTGAGCCGCGAGCTCGCCGCCGTGGACGTTGTCGTTGTCGACATAGGCCACCGCCAGCTCGGTGTCCAGCGGTCGGCCACCGACGACGACGGGGATGTTGGCTGCGGTCAGTGACGCGGTGAGCCGGTGCTGGCCGTGCTCGGAGATGAGCAGAACCCCGTCGACGTGGTTGCCCAGCAGGTAGGTCTCGACCCGGCCCATGTCCTCGTGCGACTGGACCATGGCGACGACGAGCTGCAGGCCGGCGCCGTTGAGCTCCTGGCTGACGCCGCGGACGATCGCGCTGAAGAAGGGGTCGCCGAACACCCTGGTGTCCGGCTCGAGGGCGACGAGGGCGACGGT
>Ga0116188_1003209_pt1 | contig 12138 bp, 14 predicted proteins | sample AD_JPNTR2_MetaG_FD_89807 | JGI IMG/M metagenome (GOLD analysis project Ga0116188, IMG submission 89807) | Active sludge microbial communities of municipal wastewater-treating anaerobic digesters from Japan - AD_JPNTR2_MetaG | ecosystem: Engineered > Bioreactor > Anaerobic > Digestate | place...
GTTTCACCCACGTCGATCCGTTCGAGGATACTGAAAGGTGGCACTGACTACGGCGCAGCTTGCGCAACTCTTAAAGTTTCACCCACGTCGATCCGTTCGAGGATACTGAAAGTTTCAGAAATACCCCCTTAGGATGCAACGGCTCAAAGTTTCACCCACGTCGATCCGTTCGAGGATACTGAAAGGCCGCTGCGCGCGGATTGAACATCACCAACATGCGCGTTTCACCCACGTCGATCCGTTCGAGGATACTGAAAGATCCCAGTGCGTTGTTGACCCACCCGCTTCGATAGCAAGTTTCACCCACGTCGATCCGTTCGAGGATACTGAAAGCAAATCCGTCCAACCGTTCATCCCCTCGACCCACCGTGTTTCACCCACGTCGATCCGTTCGAGGATACTGAAAGCTCTGGGATGAAAGCACCCACACCAAACCGCATCATACGTTTCACCCACGTCGATCCGTTCGAGGATACTGAAAGGCAACCGCGCAACCCACGATTGGATGTCTGCCGGTGGGGTTTCACCCACGTCGATCCGTTCGAGGATACTGAAAGTTGTATGTGGGGCGCACGGAACGTCGCGTTACAATACGTTTCACCCACGTCGATCCGTTCGAGGATACTGAAAGGTTGTATTACTGAATAATGTGGTGTTTCCTATTGCATTAGTTTCACCCACGTCGATCCGTTCGAGGATACTGAAAGGGCTTCCCGCCGTTGCTGCTCGCTGCGCTCCAGCAACGTTTCACCCACGTCGATCCGTTCGAGGATACTGAAAGGCCCGTCCGCCTGCCGTGTGATGGAGACGCCGCGAGGTTTCACCCACGTCGATCCGTTCGAGGATACTGAAAGATGCAGAGATCAATGATGATCTTTTGGCGGAGAAAGGTTTCACCCACGTCGATCCGTTCGAGGATACTGAAAGCCATGTACAGAGGCTTCGGCGTTGGCTCCCTCGCCGTTTCACCCACGTCGATCCGTTCGAGGATACTGAAAGGACGCTTACGTCAGGCGCAAGAAGTATTGCGCCAAAGGGTTTCACCCACGTCGATCCGTTCGAGGATACTGAAAGGGCTGCACAAGTGGCCCAGGAGACTGCTGCACAAGACGAGTTTCACCCACGTCGATCCGTTCGAGGATACTGAAAGTTTGTCCCGTGGAAGCCAAGCCGCCAGACGCCGCTGGTTTCACCCACGTCGATCCGTTCGAGGATACTGAAAGGACATGGCGGAGTCGGCATCATGCATGGCCTGTTTGAAGTTTCACCCACGTCGATCCGTTCGAGGATACTGAAAGCTTGGTCTGCCGCGCGGGCCAGCACCTGCCACGCCGCGTTTCACCCACGTCGATCCGTTCGAGGATACTGAAAGCCACGCTCCACCGCTCGATGGCGGCGGGATCATAATGTTTCACCCACGTCGATCCGTTCGAGGATACTGAAAGCAACGCCATTGCCGCCACCCGTCCCTGGTTCAGACGTTTCACCCACGTCGATCCGTTCGAGGATACTGAAAGACTACAATCTCGCTTATTTGGCGCGCCCAATCTACTTGTTTCACCCACGTCGATCCGTTCGAGGATACTGAAAGTTTGAATGGGCTGGCAAGTGCGCGGCGCTCGACCGGTTTCACCCACGTCGATCCGTTCGAGGATACTGAAAGTTCGTGACCTACTCCGGGCCGCTGAGGCGCTTGTAGGTTTCACCCACGTCGATCCGTTCGAGGATACTGAAAGCAGAGCAGAAGCGGCGCTTCATTCGCACGCCGCCGGGTTTCACCCACGTCGATCCGTTCGAGGATACTGAAAGGCCAGGACTGCAAGATACTCAAGCAACGCGGAGTTGTTTCACCCACGTCGATCCGTTCGAGGATACTGAAAGGCAGGTCGCGCGTGCGCTGCGCGAGTGCGAGCAGGGCAGTTTCACCCACGTCGATCCGTTCGAGGATACTGAAAGGTAGTATTCCCAGGCGGTAGAAAGGGGGCTTCTGGCAAGTTTCACCCACGTCGATCCGTTCGAGGATACTGAAAGTTCGATGCGAGTCAATTGCTCGGACAGTTCTGCCAAAGTTTCACCCACGTCGATCCGTTCGAGGATACTGAAAGGAGCACTGGGTCGTCTTTGTAGACGAGTTTCAGGAGTTTCACCCACGTCGATCCGTTCGAGGATACTGAAAGATTGTCAAGGGGAATCTGCGTGTTCCAATGTAAAGAGTTTCACCCACGTCGATCCGTTCGAGGATACTGAAAGCGGAGATGGAGGAGGAGACCGGACTCAGCCGACGAGGTTTCACCCACGTCGATCCGTTCGAGGATACTGAAAGGCCTACCCAGACGCTGAGTATGGCGGGGGGTGTTGGCGAGTTTCACCCACGTCGATCCGTTCGAGGATACTGAAAGTTGCCCTGCGCACGATGACCGGCGTACTGGCGCTGGTTTCACCCACGTCGATCCGTTCGAGGATACTGAAAGCAAAGCAGAACTGGAACGCCGGCCTGGACACAGAGGTTTCACCCACGTCGATCCGTTCGAGGATACTGAAAGCGAACGGGTCAGCGTGGGTAAAACGTTGGTGCAAAATGGTTTCACCCACGTCGATCCGTTCGAGGATACTGAAAGCTCGCGCGCCGTCTGGCAGCACCTGCTGGAGCAATGGACGAGTTTCACCCACGTCGATCCGTTCGAGGATACTGAAAGTGGTGGTGGTGCATACTGCAGCTGAGCGCGAGCGCTATGTTTCACCCACGTCGATCCGTTCGAGGATACTGAAAGCCTGGTAGCCAGTCTTGCAGCAGTAGCAGCAGCTATTGTTTCACCCACGTCGATCCGTTCGAGGATACTGAAAGGTTGTGTATTTCGACGCGAGGCGTGGAGACGCCTGGGGTTTCACCCACGTCGATCCGTTCGAGGATACTGAAAGTGGAATGAGGCAGCCATGTCCACGCTATCTTTGGGTTGTTTCACCCACGTCGATCCGTTCGAGGATACTGAAAGCTAATAAACCGCCCTATGCGCCAGTTCCGCAGCAACTCAGTTTCACCCACGTCGATCCGTTCGAGGATACTGAAAGTCGTGCTCGCGGTGGCGGTGCTCGTGATGATGAGGGTTTCACCCACGTCGATCCGTTCGAGGATACTGAAAGTGGGTGGCGTGGGGCCTGGCGCTGGGTTCCTCGGTCGTTTCACCCACGTCGATCCGTTCGAGGATACTGAAAGTCATTTGTATGGTTTCGCTAGCCTTTTGTCTACTAGTGTTTCACCCACGTCGATCCGTTCGAGGATACTGAAAGACATCTGGCATCAAGCAGACACGCAAGCCCGAGAAGTTTCACCCACGTCGATCCGTTCGAGGATACTGAAAGCTGGTTGCCTGCCACCGGGTCAGCCAGCCCTTCCAGTTTCACCCACGTCGATCCGTTCGAGGATACTGAAAGGCTCGCGCCGCTGAAGTAGCGCGGTGGGTGCTTAAGTTTCACCCACGTCGATCCGTTCGAGGATACTGAAAGCTGAAGAGCAGATACCGGAAGCTGCTGCAGTAACAGGTTTCACCCACGTCGATCCGTTCGAGGATACTGAAAGGGGCGGGCGCGGCGCGCAATGCTGGCGCTAAACAGGGTTTCACCCACGTCGATCCGTTCGAGGATACTGAAAGAAGTCTGATAGACATCATCAAGGAACGGCTGCCCCTGGTTTCACCCACGTCGATCCGTTCGAGGATACTGAAAGGCGGCGCCAGCAGCGCCGGATGCCCATCCAGCATGGGGGTTTCACCCACGTCGATCCGTTCGAGGATACTGAAAGTCGGTAGCCTGTTCGATAGCCCCCAGGATTTCACGGGTTTCACCCACGTCGATCCGTTCGAGGATACTGAAAGTCCTTCTACCGGCTTGCTCCAGGCCGGCGACAAAATGGTTTCACCCACGTCGATCCGTTCGAGGATACTGAAAGTTCCCTGATACTAATGCCTGCTACTCCTGCATATCTCTAGTTTCACCCACGTCGATCCGTTCGAGGATACTGAAAGCCCCGGTTCCTGGCAAAGCTAATCGCATGGTATCAGAAGTTTCACCCACGTCGATCCGTTCGAGGATACTGAAAGATGCTCTGGCTGGTACGGCGGGGCAGACCTACACCCTGGTTTCACCCACGTCGATCCGTTCGAGGATACTGAAAGATGAGTTCTGGTTGTACGTCCATGACCCGGTAGAGGTTTCACCCACGTCGATCCGTTCGAGGATACTGAAAGCACTAGTAGCAACCACCTCGTCAGCGACCACAACGTCGTTTCACCCACGTCGATCCGTTCGAGGATACTGAAAGGTCCCCCATAGCGAAACATGCCACCAGCCAGCCATTGTTTCACCCACGTCGATCCGTTCGAGGATACTGAAAGTAGAAACTTTCAAATTTCCGTTCGCGTCGCAAATATGTTTCACCCACGTCGATCCGTTCGAGGATACTGAAAGGGTGGTACCAGGTGGTACCAGGCGGTACCAGGTGGTACGTTTCACCCACGTCGATCCGTTCGAGGATACTGAAAGGCTGCACCAGTTGCCCCAGCGGATCTGCAGGTAAGGCGTTTCACCCACGTCGATCCGTTCGAGGATACTGAAAGCGACTTCGCGCTGGCGTTCCAGGATAACTTGCAGCGGTTTCACCCACGTCGATCCGTTCGAGGATACTGAAAGTCACGGCCTGGAGATCGGCGGGGCGTTACTCGTGATTGTTTCACCCACGTCGATCCGTTCGAGGATACTGAAAGTGGATGCGAACAGAAATGAGGGCGCTGTGCGGGCCCTCGGTTTCACCCACGTCGATCCGTTCGAGGATACTGAAAGGTACTATGACTATCTCGTCCTTTCCGAGGAGCTACAACGTTTCACCCACGTCGATCCGTTCGAGGATACTGAAAGTCACTGGCTCTAACATTGGTCACCTCCTGCTAAACTGGTTTCACCCACGTCGATCCGTTCGAGGATACTGAAAGACGATAAACCACTAAAGGCACACCCGCACCACGAAGTTTCACCCACGTCGATCCGTTCGAGGATACTGAAAGTCTCTAATTCAAGCGCCTCAGCCCCCAACTCATCGGGTTTCACCCACGTCGATCCGTTCGAGGATACTGAAAGTCTCGCGGAGGCATCACACGCGGGCGATCGTTAACGTTTCACCCACGTCGATCCGTTCGAGGATACTGAAAGGATAGCTACCACCAGCAGGAAGGCCGCCCCCATGAGTTTCACCCACGTCGATCCGTTCGAGGATACTGAAAGCTTACAGTCCGGAGGATGATAAGGTGCGTCTATACGTAGTTTCACCCACGTCGATCCGTTCGAGGATACTGAAAGTCGTCCGCAGTTGGAGGTGTGGCCAGCACCTGATAGTTTCACCCACGTCGATCCGTTCGAGGATACTGAAAGAGTAACCCGTCTGAGCGCAGGTTCTGACACCGACGAGTTTCACCCACGTCGATCCGTTCGAGGATACTGAAAGTCTGGGGCGAAGTAATTGCAGACCATGCCGTTCCAGGTTTCACCCACGTCGATCCGTTCGAGGATACTGAAAGATCATTAGCACCAGTACTAGCATTACTGCCACCAGCGTTTCACCCACGTCGATCCGTTCGAGGATACTGAAAGCAGAACATGGAGCGTGAGTTACGCGCCGCGCTATCTCGTTTCACCCACGTCGATCCGTTCGAGGATACTGAAAGTTGAGGTGAACCCATGACCCGTAGAACCGCCAAAGGTTTCACCCACGTCGATCCGTTCGAGGATACTGAAAGTGAGGCGTGCTGGCAAGAGCATCTTGCATCACGCACGTTTCACCCACGTCGATCCGTTCGAGGATACTGAAAGAAGTTCAGCCCTGACCAATAACGTCTACTACCACACGTTTCACCCACGTCGATCCGTTCGAGGATACTGAAAGAATGGCAATCAGGTCTTGCGTCCCGGCGGCAATGTAGTTTCACCCACGTCGATCCGTTCGAGGATACTGAAAGGCATGTACCAGATTCTGCACGCCCAGAATCGCAACAGTTTCACCCACGTCGATCCGTTCGAGGATACTGAAAGACTCGCAGGCTCCGCGTGCCTGGGACGCCTGGCTGACCGAGTTTCACCCACGTCGATCCGTTCGAGGATACTGAAAGGATGGATGCTGACCCATGGGTCACTAGTTTCTGGCAGAGTTTCACCCACGTCGATCCGTTCGAGGATACTGAAAGACCGGCAACTGAGCGGCAGTTTCGCACCAGGGCGCTTGGTTTCACCCACGTCGATCCGTTCGAGGATACTGAAAGGTTGTCCATCCAAATGAAGTGGTGCACGGCGGGCAGGTTTCACCCACGTCGATCCGTTCGAGGATACTGAAAGTCCTGGCAATGACGCCTGAGCAGCTCATCACTACTGGTTTCACCCACGTCGATCCGTTCGAGGATACTGAAAGGGCAAAAGTGCAGATCATCAAACTAGGCAAGGCAGCTAAGTTTCACCCACGTCGATCCGTTCGAGGATACTGAAAGGCCTTCTGCCCGATGCTGGGCGCCTTCTCGAACACGGTTTCACCCACGTCGATCCGTTCGAGGATACTGAAAGTCGTCACTTCATTCGTGGCGACGGAGATACCGGGCATGTTTCACCCACGTCGATCCGTTCGAGGATACTGAAAGCTTGGGTACGATGCCGTCTAAGATGGACATTGCGGTAAAGTTTCACCCACGTCGATCCGTTCGAGGATACTGAAAGCAGCTACAATCTTGCGTCATAGGAGTGCCGCCGTAAGGTTTCACCCACGTCGATCCGTTCGAGGATACTGAAAGACTTTCACTAAAGGGGAATGGTGTTACACCATTCCCGTGTTTCACCCACGTCGATCCGTTCGAGGATACTGAAAGTCCAATTAGCGCCTGGTGTGCCAGGGCGGGTTACGTTGTTTCACCCACGTCGATCCGTTCGAGGATACTGAAAGCAGGAGCAATATCCTGTCCTGGGGTGCGGACACACCGGAGTTTCACCCACGTCGATCCGTTCGAGGATACTGAAAGACATTTTAGTGTGGCTTTGCTGCGCCAGCGCCAACAACGTTTCACCCACGTCGATCCGTTCGAGGATACTGAAAGGCCTCGACTCAAAAGGAGGAAATGAAATGAAATTCGTTTCACCCACGTCGATCCGTTCGAGGATACTGAAAGATTCTGAGATGCTTTTCATGAGCACATGGGTAGGGGTTTCACCCACGTCGATCCGTTCGAGGATACTGAAAGGGTCATAGAGGTCGCGCAAGGTGTTGACCACAAATTCATGTTTCACCCACGTCGATCCGTTCGAGGATACTGAAAGGATTGCGCGGGAGAGCACGCTATGCTGGGACAGCGGTTTCACCCACGTCGATCCGTTCGAGGATACTGAAAGAGGAAAGCGAGAACAATCTTGAGAATATCTTTGATATTGTTTCACCCACGTCGATCCGTTCGAGGATACTGAAAGAGATGGGACATCGGTCAAAGTGGTGTCACGGTAGATGTTTCACCCACGTCGATCCGTTCGAGGATACTGAAAGCTGGCCAACGCTGCAAGATCGGATAGAGCTGCGCCGTTTCACCCACGTCGATCCGTTCGAGGATACTGAAAGAGTGTCACCGGAGAAGTAATATTCAGGGTCTTCAAGGGTTTCACCCACGTCGATCCGTTCGAGGATACTGAAAGTGAAAGAGTAATCCAAGAGCGCGCGGCGGATTGCGTGTTTCACCCACGTCGATCCGTTCGAGGATACTGAAAGATCCGAGAGCGGGTCGAAACTGTGGCCCGACAGATAGTTTCACCCACGTCGATCCGTTCGAGGATACTGAAAGTTGCACAGCCTTTTCCTGTCCAATTAGCACCTGGCGTGGTTTCACCCACGTCGATCCGTTCGAGGATACTGAAAGAAAAGGAGGCTCACGATGGCAAGGAATCTGCTTGACATTGTTTCACCCACGTCGATCCGTTCGAGGATACTGAAAGATAGTCCACCCCGATAAGTCGCTATCGAACGTGCCGTTGTTTCACCCACGTCGATCCGTTCGAGGATACTGAAAGTTGTTTGAAAAAGAGGAGGAAGCCGCGGAACCGGGTTTCACCCACGTCGATCCGTTCGAGGATACTGAAAGAACACCAACGAAAATCTCATCCGGTTTGCGCCCCTTAGTTTCACCCACGTCGATCCGTTCGAGGATACTGAAAGATTATACTTCTCGTCGTGCATCACGCAGCCAATAGCGTTTCACCCACGTCGATCCGTTCGAGGATACTGAAAGAACAGCCACACCTCTGCCTACAATCGCGCCACCCACCCCGTTTCACCCACGTCGATCCGTTCGAGGATACTGAAAGTGATGATTTGCTGGCATTGAGGTTTCTTTTTGACTTGGTTTCACCCACGTCGATCCGTTCGAGGATACTGAAAGGCAAATAGAGATTTTCCACAAAGCACCTCCAGACTAGTTTCACCCACGTCGATCCGTTCGAGGATACTGAAAGACAAACGAGTTTGTCACAGTGCCGATGAGCGAAAGAAAAGTTTCACCCACGTCGATCCGTTCGAGGATACTGAAAGAAATCTGACGGGGTGGCTGCACACAATAGACAAATCAGTTTCACCCACGTCGATCCGTTCGAGGATACTGAAAGAAATCTGACGGGGTGGCTGCACACAATAGACAAATCAGTTTCACCCACGTCGATCCGTTCGAGGATACTGAAAGGTGTTGGCGTGGGTGAAAGAAACAGCAGCTCAAAATCGTTTCACCCACGTCGATCCGTTCGAGGATACTGAAAGTGAATTTTCGGCCCCAAGTGTCACCGGAGAAGTAGTAGTCTCACCCACGTCGATCCGTTCGAGGATACTGAAAGATGACGGGGCGGAGCAATCCGCCCCGTCTGGCTATCGTTTCACCCACGTCGATCCGTTCGAGGATACTGAAAGCCTACCAACATGTGCGGCATTTCCACGAGTGAACGGGTTTCACCCACGTCGATCCGTTCGAGGATACTGAAAGCGCTAAGAAAAGCCAGTATTCCGCGAATGTCCTCGATGTTTCACCCACGTCGATCCGTTCGAGGATACTGAAAGCATAGTACACCATACTAGAACAAATGTCCATAGTACGTTTCACCCACGTCGATCCGTTCGAGGATACTGAAAGGTTCATAGCGCTGTTGTGGAGTCCCAGAGTAACCGGTTTCACCCACGTCGATCCGTTCGAGGATACTGAAAGATCTGATAAAATAAAGCCAGTCAGAAAAGCAATCATCATGTTTCACCCACGTCGATCCGTTCGAGGATACTGAAAGACGTATTTTCGGGAATATCTTGCGATGTCGTGCCATCAGGTTTCACCCACGTCGATCCGTTCGAGGATACTGAAAGTTGACATGGCTTGCATTCTCAATTGATGCAGACGATGCGTTTCACCCACGTCGATCCGTTCGAGGATACTGAAAGAACGGCAATTTGAAAGTTTCTAGTGCTTCTTTTAATGTTTCACCCACGTCGATCCGTTCGAGGATACTGAAAGCTCATGGTCCCTTTGGAGTTCGAGGCTACGGTCAAGCGTTTCACCCACGTCGATCCGTTCGAGGATACTGAAAGTTGCGCAAGACACGATATCGAAGGCTTCTCGCGAGCCGGTTTCACCCACGTCGATCCGTTCGAGGATACTGAAAGCAAATGACATTCTTAGAGATAGTCTGCGTGCGACTAGTTTCACCCACGTCGATCCGTTCGAGGATACTGAAAGTGATAAAGCGATACCAACCACAGCGTTACGCGCATGTGTTTCACCCACGTCGATCCGTTCGAGGATACTGAAAGCCCCTCTCCCCCCTCTCCCCCCCCCTCATTCCCCATGTTTCACCCACGTCGATCCGTTCGAGGATACTGAAAGAAAAACCAGCCGAAACATAAATCTCAGGATCAGCATCGTTTCACCCACGTCGATCCGTTCGAGGATACTGAAAGTGAAGAGACTTGTCGGAGAAGAGCAAGCGCTGGCGCGTTTCACCCACGTCGATCCGTTCGAGGATACTGAAAGGCGTGTACTGGCTGCATGGAGCGTGAGGTCACCACCTGTTTCACCCACGTCGATCCGTTCGAGGATACTGAAAGTCGGCCATGCCCGCCGCCGCAGGTCGGCCCACCTGCACGTTTCACCCACGTCGATCCGTTCGAGGATACTGAAAGTCGGCCATGCCCGCCGCCGCAGGTCGGCCCACCTGCACGTTTCACCCACGTCGATCCGTTCGAGGATACTGAAAGGACCTCGCCGCGAGGCCCATGGACCTCGCCGGTCTGAGTTTCACCCACGTCGATCCGTTCGAGGATACTGAAAGACACGCGGCAGGCATCTCCGGGCGGTGAAGGACAGATGAGTTTCACCCACGTCGATCCGTTCGAGGATACTGAAAGGCGGAGACGAGCGGCCTGAAGTTTGGCGGGGAACGTGGTGTTTCACCCACGTCGATCCGTTCGAGGATACTGAAAGCGCGACCTTCGGCGTCGCATTGCCGTAGAGCAGGTCGTTTCACCCACGTCGATCCGTTCGAGGATACTGAAAGGCGAGTAGACCCCGCCTTCAGTGGAGATGATTGTTGTTTCACCCACGTCGATCCGTTCGAGGATACTGAAAGATAAGCGACGGAAGTTTTCCCGCCACTAAAACGCCCGGAAAGTTTCACCCACGTCGATCCGTTCGAGGATACTGAAAGTGATGGTGCTCCAGATTTCTTCTGCCGTGCCTTTGAGTTTCACCCACGTCGATCCGTTCGAGGATACTGAAAGGCGAGAGGGAATAACAGAGCCAAAACCCGCAGGAATGTTTCACCCACGTCGATCCGTTCGAGGATACTGAAAGACCACATCCGCGATATCCATGTTAACCCCCTTATAGTTTCACCCACGTCGATCCGTTCGAGGATACTGAAAGGCCCGGCAGGAGAGACAGGGCCCCGGGCCGAGAGGATGGTTTCACCCACGTCGATCCGTTCGAGGATACTGAAAGCGGCTGTTGCAATGCCATGAGGAAGTCGCGCAACTGGTTTCACCCACGTCGATCCGTTCGAGGATACTGAAAGATACGCGACGGAAGTTTTCCCGCCGCTAAAGCGCCCGGTTTCACCCACGTCGATCCGTTCGAGGATACTGAAAGTTAAAAACTCTAGGCTTGACCGTAGCCTCGAACTCCAAGTTTCACCCACGTCGATCCGTTCGAGGATACTGAAAGTGTAATCTGGAAGTGCAATCGGTGTGGACATGAAAAGAGTTTCACCCACGTCGATCCGTTCGAGGATACTGAAAGAAAATGGCGTCAAGCAGAAAAGACACGAGATTTACAAAGTTTCACCCACGTCGATCCGTTCGAGGATACTGAAAGCACTCATTGCAACCTCACTGAAGACGACGCAATACGTTTCACCCACGTCGATCCGTTCGAGGATACTGAAAGAGTTAATCCAGTACCACACATCAAGAAGGTCAGCGAGTCGTTTCACCCACGTCGATCCGTTCGAGGATACTGAAAGTTAGCGTAATCATCGCGTAACGACGCAGGAAGAAATAGTTTCACCCACGTCGATCCGTTCGAGGATACTGAAAGGGCGTGGAGCCTGGCGCGAGGTGGTGCGGGGCCAGGGTTTCACCCACGTCGATCCGTTCGAGGATACTGAAAGCCCACGCCACCCACGCCAGGCTCCACCACCCACGCCACGTTTCACCCACGTCGATCCGTTCGAGGATACTGAAAGTGTCGGATTTGGGAAACGGAGTGGAGTTAGCCGGAACGAGGTTTCACCCACGTCGATCCGTTCGAGGATACTGAAAGGTATGTGTACTGCTTGAAGTATTTGGGCGGCGGAGTGGGTTTCACCCACGTCGATCCGTTCGAGGATACTGAAAGGTGCCGTTCACGCTTGACCTCGCGCCATGCCAGAATTTGTTTCACCCACGTCGATCCGTTCGAGGATACTGAAAGCGATGCTGGTTGACTGACAAAAGTCAGGCGCAAAGGTTAGAAGAAATCGCTTGGAGTTGACGTTGATGGCGTTGGTGGAACTGTTTGTTAGAAGCCCGCGAGGGTTCGGGATCGGGCTTACCCGAAA
>Ga0116188_1003212_pt1 | contig 12134 bp, 10 predicted proteins | sample AD_JPNTR2_MetaG_FD_89807 | JGI IMG/M metagenome (GOLD analysis project Ga0116188, IMG submission 89807) | Active sludge microbial communities of municipal wastewater-treating anaerobic digesters from Japan - AD_JPNTR2_MetaG | ecosystem: Engineered > Bioreactor > Anaerobic > Digestate | place...
GCCTTCCGGCACCTTCTCTTCGATGAATCGCTGTAGACCGCGCTGCACCGCCGTGTCGATAACATTCTGTAGAAAACGGTCCAGTACTTGACGTCCGATCTCCTCCGGCGGAGCTCCCTGAGGACCTCCCACGTCGGACATTTCCAGCGCCGGCAGCTCCAGCTGGAGAGGATCTTCCCGTCCGGGGAGTCGGGCGGTCAGGAGACCTTCGTTCCAAGCCAGCCGCATGATGCGAAGCCTCCGCTCTTCGGTCGACTCCGGAGCTTTCGGTTCGGCTTGCCCGGTCGCCGCCGTGAGGTTGTCCCGGATGGTCTCGAGATTGCCGGATCCCGCCCGGTTTCGCTCGTAGAGGACGCCGACGTCCTGGAGTTCGATTTCGCGCAATACCAAGGGATCGGATTGCACAGACGCTAGATCCAGGGCAAGGACGATCCGGCCTGCTTTGATCGCATCACCCGGAGTGAATCCCTTAGGATTGGCGATTCGTAGACCCGTCAAGGTCCCGCGGCCTTCTCGCAGTTCCAGTGTGACCGATTCCAGTGTAACCTGCGTGCCGGTTAGGCGGGTACCTTGTTCTTCGATAGCCTGCTGGACGAGCCTGTCCAAATTGGAATACAACCAATAGAACGCGACGCCCCCTATGATGAGAATGACGACAAGGACGCCTACAAGGATGAGGATTGCTTTCTTCATGACTCAACCTCCCCGTGGCTGCGTTTTCGGAGCCGCCGCCACGTTCCCAACTTCATTACCCGCGCACCGGACGCCCGATCAACCCTTCCCGGTCGGACCGCCGGGAGCCTTCGATCTTTTATGAAAACGTCCGTACACCCATTGCCCAAACACGTGCGTCTCCGCACGAGCCGTCAAGGCGCGGGTAACAACTCCGCCGATTCTATGTAATCCATCTCGGGAAAGTGCTGCCTCAGGTACCGGTTGCCCTGGAGATTGAGGAGCTGGAACCGGGGTCCTTTGCCTTGCGGATACAGTTCGCCGTAGCCGGTATAAATCGATTCCACTACCTGCCATCCGTCGGTTACCTCTCCCACCGGCGCAAACCCCATATTGTCGAGCGTTGAAGAATTATCTCGTAAGTTTATGAAGAGCTGGGTCGTGCGAGTGTTGGGGCCGGCCGTTGCGAAGGTAATCGTTCGCTCGCGGTTTGGCTGCTTGACCGGGTCGTCCGGGAAGGTCGCCGTCGACCAAAGCTGGTGGATTTCCGGGTCGCCGTGGACTCCGAACTGGATGACGAAATCTTTGATCGCTCGAAAGAAGGCGATATCGCGGAAGAAACCGATAGTGACCAGGTGGTGAACCCGGTCTACGCCGCGGGGAGCCCAAGAGCGATGGAACGTAGCGATAAAGGGACCCTTCGTGGTGACAAAACGAACGCTGAATTGTTCCGGGGCGGTCTCAGGCGTTAGGTCGGGAGCCAAAAGACGGGGGTCCACATCCTCCCTTACCGGGGCTGAGACTGCTTCCTCGTCTCCGGCGGGTGGCGCGGTTCCGCAACCCCAGAGGAATAAGGTGAAAACCACGGCCGCGAGCTGAAACGTCTTCGGGCCCGACATGAGGCTATCTTGCGCCATCCCGGAGGAGGAGTCAAACCATCGCGCTTCCAGGAAGCGGCGGCCGTTCCATAGCAGGACGCACGCCGTGCGATTTTCTTGTATACTGACGGTCCTTTCACCGGAAGCCGGCGTGACCCGGCGACCGATTCACGAGAAGGAGACGAGGAATCATGGCCCGTAGATGTCGGCTGACAGGAAAAGGACCGCTGACGGGACACAATGTGTCGCATTCGAACCATCGGACGAAGCGCCGGCAGTTGCCCAACTTGCAGAACAAGCGGATCTTTATTCCGGAGGAGAACCGTTGGGTGCGGGTTCGCTTGTCGACACGTGCCCTGCGTACGGTTACGCGAAAAGGCCTCCTGCAGTTCCTCAGGGAGGAAGGTCTTAAGCTGGAGCAAGTTCTGGGTTGAGAGAGGAAGGATAAGTACCGATGCGCGAAAAGATTCGACTGGTCTCGACCGCGAAGACGGGCTTTTTCTATACAACCACCAAGAACCGCAAGAATACGACGGCCAAGCTGGAGCTGAAGAAGTACGATCCGGTTGCCCGGAAGCACGTGATTTTCCGCGAGAGCAAGATCTGAAGCGCCCCTTCGTTCCTGCCTTTCCCGGATCGCGGCAGGTCGGTCGCTCCGCGGTTTGGCGCCCACCTGATGAGATGAAACCGTCGCAAATAGAGTGCGTCGTGTCTCCGTAGCCGGCGGAGGACTTCCGCTATCCCGGCGGAGTACAGTCCTCCCTGTTCACCCGTGGCACTTACCGGTGTCCCGTGCTCGGCGTGCGCCTGCCCCCGCCGTCGGCAAGCTTTCGCCGATCTCGTCTCCGCTCTAGGAGCCGGTTTGTCGTCGGGTTCTTTCGCCGTGTCGTCCTGAAGCTTATAATCCGGCCCCGAGTCGTATCCCGGCTACGCTCTGCCGGGGGCGCAACAGAGACCGGCGACCATCGTATGGGAGAAAGCGCCGTCCATCGGTGGTCGGGGATATAGAGGGGATCGTGGGATGACGCGAGGACGATTGGTTTCATGCCGAGTTGGTTTTCTGTTGGCTTTCTCGTGGCTCTTGTTTGGTTGTGCCGGCGAGACGTCGAGCCCTGGCGAAGGAGCAGGCTTGCGGATTGCTGTAATCCCCAAGGGGACGACGCATGCGTTTTGGCAAACCGTGGAAGCGGGCACCCGCAAGGCGGCGAAAGACCTTGGCGTGACCGTGATCTGGAAAGGTCCGCTCAAGGAGAACGACCGGGCCCACCAGATTGCCATCGTAGAGCAGTTCGTAACCGAGGGGGTGGACGGCATCGTTTTAGCTCCGCTGGACGAGAACGCTTTGGTGCGCCCTGTGCGGGCCGCCGCGATGAAGGGGATTCCGGTGGTCATCTTCGATTCGGCCCTGGCGGGGGAGGTCGGGAAGGATTTTGTCAGCTTTGTGGCCACCGATAACATGGAAGGCGGCCGCCTGGGCGGGGAGGCGTTGGCCTCTCTACTAGGCGGTCGCGGCAAGGTTGTACTGATGCGTTACCAAGTAGGGTCGGCCAGCACCACGGAGCGGGAGGAGGGATTCCTCCAAGCGATTCGGGCCTATCCCGGTATCGAAGTGCTGGTGGACAATCAGTACGGAGGGACGACGTCGGGTGAGACGTTGCAGAAAGCCGAGGAATTGCTGGACGTGATTCGCCGGGCCGACGGTGTGTTTTGCCCAAACGAGTCCAGCACGTACGGAATGCTTGTGGCTTTGCGCAAGCATGGGCTGGCGGGGCGGCTCAAGTTCGTAGGGTTTGATGCTTCCGACGAGTTGCTCGCCGGTCTGGAAGCCGGCGAGGTCAATGCTTTGGTGATCCAAAATCCTCTGCGCATGGCATATCTTGCGGTGCAGACGGTCGTCGAGCACATACAGGGCAAGGAGGTGCCCCCCCGGATTGACACCGGGGTTCGCGTAATCACACGAGAAGACCTTTCGGATCCGGACGTGCGGCAAATGATTGGGCGGGGACTGGAATAGATCGTGGAGCCACCGGGCGGTTTGCTTCGCATGGAGGGCATCAGCAAACGCTTTGGGGCGACTGTCGCCCTGGAAGACGTCAGCTTGCGGGTTTTCGCCGGCGAAGTTCATGCCCTGGTGGGGGAGAACGGAGCCGGCAAGAGCACGCTGATGAAAATCTTGTCGGGAGCCTACCAGCCCGACGCAGGTCGGATCTGGATCGACGGAGTCCCATATCGTCCTCGCAACCCACTGGAAGGCCGCCGGGCGGGTGTGGCCATGATCTACCAGGAGCTGGCCTTGGCTCCCCACCTGTCCATCGAAGAAAACATTCTCTTGGGCATGGAGCCCTGCTATGGTCCCTGGTTGCGCCGGGCGACTCTGCGTCGGGTGGCGAAGGATGCCATGGAACAGCTGGGTCTGGCTCACCGTCACCCGGCGGACAGGGTGGGAGAACTTTCCGTCGCCGAGCAGCAGTTGGTGGAGCTGGCCAGAGCCGTGGCGGTCGGCTGCCGCATCTTGGTCTTGGACGAACCGACCAGCAGTCTGACGGGACGGGATATCGAACGACTGTTTGGGCTGATTGCGGATCTGAAGCGGAGGGGATACGCCGTCGTCTACATTTCTCACTTCCTGGAAGAGGTGTCCCGTATCAGTGATCGGTACACGGTTCTACGGGACGGTCGAGTGGTGGCGGAAGGGCGGACGTGCGATGTGGATCCGAACCGATTGGCCGCTCTTATGGTGGGACGCTCTTTGGAGGATATGTACGTTCGCTCGGCGCGAAAGCCGCAGGAAGTAGTTTTGGAGGTGGAGGCCCTGGCCGGCGGAAACCTCGTTCGTTCGGCCGGCTTCCAGTTGTTTCGCGGTGAGGTTCTCGGGATAGCCGGTCTGGTGGGGGCCGGAAGGACGGAATTGCTCCGAACCATTTTCGGTCTAGAACCGGTTCGCCGCGGTCGTATCCGGGTGGGAGCGTATTTCGGGCCGGCAAGTCCCTATTTACGGTGGCGCCAGGGCGTCGGGCTGTTGCCGGAAGATCGCAAGCGGGAAGGCTTAGCCCTGGGACTTTCGGTGGCGGACAACTTGACCCTGTCGAAACTGGACGGTTTGGGTCCCGGCGGACTGGTGCTCCCCGGTCGGCAGGAGAAATCGGTTCTCCCGTGGCTTCGCCTGCTGAACATCCGTTGCCGCGGTCCCCGGCAGCGGGTCTTCGAGCTGTCGGGAGGGAATCAGCAGAAGGTGGTGTTGGCCCGGCTGTTGTATCACGACGTGGACGTTCTGTTGCTGGATGAGCCGACGCGAGGAATCGACGTAGGATCGAAGGCGGACATTTATCGTTTGATCGACGGTTCGGCCGCGGGGGAACCGGGTTCGGGGCGGCCCCGCAAGGCCGTCCTAATGGTCAGCAGCTATTTGCCCGAGCTGCTTGGTGTCTGTGATCGCATTGCGGTGATGTGTCGGGGCGAATTGCGCCCGGCACGGGTCAATGAGAACCTGACGGAACACGATCTGATGGTGGAAGCGACGGGAACCGCCGGCTGAGGCGGGTGAATAGGTGAGCGGGGTGAGGCTTGGACGGGTTCTGCGTGGCCTTGGTTCAATCCTCGGGGACTCCGCCGGGTGAGGGTTCATGCGGAATCGATCAGGGTACTGGAGGATGTGGCTGAACCGCTTCGGACCTCTGGCAGGTTTAGCCTTCGTGGTGGTGCTGTTTGGTTCCCTTCGACCCACTACCTTTCTGACGCTGGACAACGTCGAGATCATGCTTCTCCAGACGGCCGTCGTGGCAACGGCTTCCCTCGGGATGACGCTGATTATCGTTTCTGGGGGCATCGACCTTTCCGTCGGTTCCAACATTGCCTTGTGTACGGTCATGATCGCTCTGTTGCTGCAAGCCGGTTGGAGCCCCCTGGCGGCTGCTTTGGGCGGTGTAATGACGGGAACCCTGTGCGGGCTCTTGATCGGCTTGCTGATTACCAGGCTGGGTTTGAGCCCTTTCATCGTAACGTTGGGTATGTGGGGAGCCGTCCGCGGTTTGGCGAAGGGCTTTGCCGGGGAACAGATGGTGTTTGCACCGGAGACCTGGCTGAATCAACTCTTGAGCACGGTCGCCGGGGGTGGCGGCCGCCTCCTCCTCCCTTGGGGAGTCTGGTTGACGGTGATCCTGGCTTTTCTAACCGCAGGTCTGCTTCGTTACACACGCTTCGGCCGACATGTCTTCGCCGTGGGTTCCAATGAAGCGACGGCTCGCCTGTGCGGTGTCCGGGTGGAGCGAACCAAGTTGTTCATTTACAGCCTGGGAGGTTTGTTCGCCGGTGTTGCAGGCGTGTTGCAGTTTTCCTATCTGACGTTGGGAGATCCAACGACGGCCCTGGGGATGGAACTCGATGTGATCGCCGCCGTGGTGATCGGAGGAGGCAGCCTGGCGGGAGGAGAGGGCTCGATCCCTGGTTCGATCGTCGGCGCCCTGATTATGACCGTGGTAGGCAACGGGTGCACGAAGTTGGGCCTGGCGAACTGGATCCAGGAAATCGTTACCGGCGGTATCATCATCCTGGCGGTGACGGTGGATCGGTTGCGGCACCGCCGCCGGCAGTAGCGCAGCAGGAGCGTCCCGCCTGCGTCGGTTGATACAAGCGCTCGGGAGTTGGTAAGAATGGGCCGACGTTGAAGTGTCCGCCTCGGGTACTCCGGACTGGAGTAAGGGAAAAGGTTGCTATGTGTCTTCATCGATGTGCCGGGCTCGGGCGATTTTGGGCGGTTTTGCTCTTCGTTCCCGGTGTCCTAGTGACTGGGAATGGGATTGCAACGGAAGACCCCGTCGTCCCGGGTAGAGAACTGGCACATCGCATCCTGTTGCTGGACAGCCATGTGGACCTGCCGTATCGGCTTCTTCGGAAGTGGGAGGATGTCGCGATCGAGGGCTCCGGCGAATTCGACTGGAGCAAGGCGAAGGCCGGAGGTTTGGATGCCGTTTTCGCCGCCGTCTACGTGCCGCCCGCCTTGGGGGCCGAAGAAGCTTTCCGGCAAGCGGAAAAATTGATTGACTTGGTCGACCGACTGGCGGAAAGCTGTCCCGACAGGTTCGTGCGGGCTGACAGTCCTTCCGAGGTAGAGGAAGCGTCTCGCAACGGCAAGGTGGCTCTTGCTTTGGGAATGGAAAACGGGACTCCTTTAGGGGAGTCGGGTGAGTACCTGGAACATTTCGTGGGCCGGGGAATCCGATACATCGGTTTGGCTCATTCCCTCAGTAATTTTTTGGCCGACGCTTCCTATGATGAGACACGTCTCTGGCAGGGCCTGAGCCCGGTGGGCAGGCGGTTGGTGAGAAGAATGAACGACATGGGAGTCATGGTGGATGTCTCTCACCTTTCCGACGCCGCCACCGAACAGGTGTTGGAGGTGACCAGAGCTCCCGTGATTGCTTCTCACTCGTCTTGTCGAGCATTCACTCCGGGTTGGGAGCGAAATCTCAGCGACGAGCTGATCCGCCGTATCGCCGAGACTGGGGGCGTGGTGCAAGTGAACTTCGGGCGGATGTTCCTTAACGACGAGTATCGCAGGAAGCAAGAGGAGATCAACCGCCGATTTCGGTCCTATCTCAAGGCTCGACGACTGGAAGCCGGCTCGGCGGAGGCTCGCGCTCACCTGGACGCCTTGCGGGCGGAAGCTCAGCCGCCTCAAGTCACGGTCGCCGACGTGGCCGACCACATCGAACACATCGTGTCCCTGGTGGGGATCGACCACGTGGGCTTCGGATCCGACTTCGAAGGGTTGGACGGCGACCTTCCCGTAGGCTTGGAGGACGTCTCCCGGTATCCCGCTCTGCTGGACGAGCTGGTGCGGCAGGGATTCTCCGAGGAGGATGTGGCCAAGATCGCCGGAGGCAACTTTCTGCGAGTCTGGAGGGCGGTGGAAGCCGCAGGGAAGCACTGATCCGTCGCTTCACCGTTTTCCGTTGCAGATCGATCGCCCTTACTTGAGGGATGCTTTGCCGTCCGGTGAAACTTCTCTCCCCTCCCTCGCGTCTCTTGCTATATGACAGAGTTAACTGATTGGGGTACAACTACTTAAAATCGACTCTGAAGACGTTCTAAAGCAGGAGGAGATGGAACATGTGGACGAAGAAACTGGAAAAGGCATTTAACGAGCAGTTGGTGGCGGAGCTGAACTCGGCGTATGTTTACCTTGGCATAGCTGCGTACTTTGACGCGACGGGTCTGGAAGGGTTTGCTCACTGGATGAAGGTGCAAGCGAAAGAGGAGACGGAGCATGCCGCCAAGTTTTATGACTTCATCCTAAGCCGAAGGGGCGAAGTCACCCTGGGCAAACTGGACGGCCCCAAGGTCGGCTTCGCCTCGGCCTTGGAAGCTTTCAATGCGGCTCTAGCCCATGAGCAGATGATTACGGGAAGGATCAATGATCTGCTGGATTTGGCGCGCAAAGAGAAAGACCCGGCCTCGGAGCAGTTCTTGATGTGGTTCGTAGAAGAGCAGGTGGAAGAGGAAGACTCCGTCCGGAAGGTTATCGACAAGCTGGAGCTCGTCGGTGACTCGTCTAACGGTCTTTTCATGATGGATCGGGAGTTGGCCCGCCGCGGGGCGTAGTGACGGCCTGGCGGAATCAGCCGGCGACCGAGGGGCCCATGACGGCGGGGGCGTTTCCGGCCGGTGGGACGGGGAAGGCAAGTGTCTTGCCGACGAATAGATCGCGGGAGGGACCTCCGGACGTAGTCCCTCCCGCGACTTTCGCCCAACCAAAGCCCAACGCCGACTTTCCTTGCGATGGGAGCGTCGGTGTTGATCTTCGGGGCGGCATCTCTTGGCGCGGGGAAAGACCGGTTCGCTTACGCGCTTTCTCCGGCTGTGAGTCGTTAGAGTGCTCACGGGGAGACACGGTGAGGCGGACGGTCCGGGCCGTCGGCAAACGGGACCCGTCGGCGCGAGAGACGACGAGCCAAAAACCCTTCGTTCCTTTATTCATCCGGTTTTGGCTTCTTTTGGCAGCCTAATCCGGCCGGTAAGTTACGAGATGGGCGCCGCACGGGTGCCGCGGCCGGGTGGACCGGTTACCGACTTGTTCTTGGGGTCTCGGCATTTCGGTCCACGGCCGTCGACTTGTTTCATGTTCCCCCGGCCGGGCGTCGGTTTGGCTTTTGGCGGTTTGCACGAACCCTGGCGGCCCCTGCTGGGCCGGGCTTTCCTCGGTGCTGAGTCATATCGTAGAACCTCGGGCACTTCTTCCGGCCTCCCGTGTGCAAAGTTCTCTTTGCCGTGTTCCACTTGAGGAGACGTTCAGAGGCCAAGAAGCTGCCGGATAAGGTGGTCCACCGGTTATTGGACCAGGTGGGTGCTTGGTCCCGGATTTGGTCCGGGGTCGCCGGGGCGGGTCCTTCTGAGATTTCTTGGGCGGTAGTCGTTCTCTCGTTATTGTGGCTTGCGGTGACCGCGTGGGCGGATGACCGACACCAAGTTCGGACGGTTCGGGGTAGGCGGGCGGTGTCACCCTTGGGAGGAGGTCTTGGGGGCGTTGGTTCCCGGCACGCCGTGTGGCGCGCGGGGCTGAGGCCCGCGACATGTTAGTCGCTTCCACGGCGGTACTTATCCGGAAAGTCCAAATTCGGCTGTCGGATCAACCACCCGGTGTCGATGCAGTAAGCGCACAGAGGTCCTCCGTAAGCGCAGCCGCCGTCCAAGCATACGACGTGCGGGAGCTCGACAACTCCCAGAGCGGCCCAGTGCCCGAAGAAGATGCGCCGTTCGGCCGGGTGAGGGCCGGCGAACCAGGGTTTAACGGCCCTGGGATCCTTTTCTGCGTACCGCTTGGAATTCCAGCACGGTGTTCCGTCGCTGTGGCAGTACCTCGAGTGGGTGAAGACGTACAAGGCTTGGGTGGCACCGCGTCGGTCGTCGATGTGGGGAAGACCTTCCGGGATCCCGTCCTCCTTGGAAATCTGCCGGAGACGTTCCAGAATCGCCGGAGGATCCTGCCGCAACCATCTTGCCGCATGATCGGCCCAGGCGCGGGCCGTCCGGATATCCCAGATCGGCGGAATACCGGCGTGGGTGACGGCGAAAGACTCCGCGTCGATCAGCAAAGGACGCGAAAGAATCCAGGCGATCAGATCCGCGCGGTCGTTTGCAGTGAGAACGTCGTCGAAGGTATCCGAGCTTTTCTCCCGGGCCAGGCCGAAGTGCCGCCGCAAGAGGCGCAATTCGTGATTGCCCAAAACCGTCTCGGCCGTCTGTCGGTGACGTTGGACCCAGCGAAGGACCGAGAGGGAATCGGGCCCTTTGTTGACGAGATCTCCTACGAAGACAAGACGGTCGGTGGAAGGTTCGAAAGCAATCCGGTGCAGCAGGGCCTCCAGCGTTCGGAAGCAGCCGTGAACGTCTCCGACGATGTACGTACCCACGGAGCAGAAAGCCTATCAGATGAGGCAGGGAATCCTTCAATTCTTGCCTAAGGTCCGTCGCCTGACTCGGATCGCCGGAAAGATCCCCCCTTGAATCGAGCCGATGCCAAGGTACCTCTGATTCCGAGCTCCGCTGTTCCAAGGTTCGTGAAAGGGGACGAATCAAGCGGAGCGCGGATTGCCCCGACATGCCTTGGTGTTTTGCGGGCCTCGGTGCTCGGCGGCCACATCAGCGTAGTATCCCCCGGAAACTGTGGCCGTCCGCCGGCTGACGCGCCGTCTAGGACTGTGGAGACTGCTACAATGTGACCAGGCGGCTTGAACATCATGAGGCAGAGGCGGTTCTTCTTTCTGTGGTTGATCGCCATGGCGCCCCTTCTGGGTGCGCAGCCCGTGACACTGACTCCCGCCCAGGAGCAGGAGGCCAAGGCGATCGAGAACCTTCTGATCGCCCCTTGCTGCTGGCGGCAACCGGTGGCGGTCCACTATTCGGCTGCAGCGGATGAAGTTCGAATGGAGATCCGGACATTGCTGACCCAAGGCCGGTCACGTCAAGAGATTCTGGATTATTTTGTGGCCGAATACGGTGCGCAGATCTTGGCGAAGCCTCCGGCTGAGGGTTTCGGGGCCGTCGCTTACTACTTGCCTTGGCTGTTTCTCCTGGCGGGGGCCGGGCTCGCCGTGCTGCTGATCCGTCGGCTTCGCCCCGCTCCTGCGGCGGTCACGGAGGTCGTCACCGATCTTTCCGCGGATAAGGAGAAGGATCCTTACGCGGAGCGTCTGAAGCAGGAACTTTGGGGGTGAGGGCCGTGCCGCATTCCCCGTTCCTCCCGTGCTTCCGAACGGTGTGCCGTGGCAGGGGGGCGCCGGCCCCTGGGACGCGCCGGGTACGGCGTAGAGCGTGCAGCGTACCGCAGGTCTCAAGGAAGGATACGGCGAGGCGGGCCCGTAGCGCCGCGGCCGACAAACCCGGACCCTGTATTCGAGGTACCTGGTACCCCGTGCCCCGTACGTGTACCGGAGAAGACGGCATCCTGTGTTGACGGGGTCAGCTCGACTGAAGTACTTCTTGCACTTTGCGGGCCAACTGGTTGGGGGTAAACGGCTTGGGAAGAAACGCCACATCCTGGCCGGCGACCGCCCGATACAGGATGCCGCTGTCCGTGTAGCCGGACATAATCAATACCTTCATGTTCGGGCGCAGAGGTCGCAGCCGTTCAATCAGTTCGCGGCCGTCCAGCACGGGCATCACGGCGTCGGTGAGGAGCAAGTGAATCGCCCCCGGGTGGGCCTCGGCCTTACGGAGGGCATTCTCCCCGTTATCGGCCGTGATCACGCGATAACCCACCTGTTTGAGTACCCGCTCAACCAGGGAGAGAATTTCCGGCTCGTCCTCGGCCACGAGGATCGTCTCCGAGCCGTTCTGCACCACTTCGGAGGGGGCGGGGAAGGGGAACTCTTCCTCAACCTCCTGGTCGACCGTAGGAAAGAAGATGCGAAACGTCGTACCGTCCCCGATCTTGCTTTCCACGAAAATAGCTCCCCCACTCTGCCGGACGATCCCGTAGACCGTAGCCAGACCCATGCCCGTTCCCTTTTTCTTAGTGGTGAAGAAAGGCTCGAAGATGCGCTCCATCGTCTCGCGGGTCATTCCGTGCCCCGTGTCGCTCACCTTGAGGAGAACGTAACGGCCGGGTCGGAGCTGTCCGAATCCGTCGGTGTACTCCCGATCCAGCTCCACATTGGCGGTTTCAATGGTCAGAACGCCTCCGTCTACCATGGCGTCGCGGGCGTTGAGCACCAAATTGACGATGACTTGCTCGATACCTCCCGGGTCGATCCGAGTAGGACGAAGTGCAGGATCAAGCCGTGTCTCCAGCTTGATGTTTTCGCCGACGAGCCGTACCAGCAAGAGATGGACCTCCGAAACGATGGAATTGAGGACGACCACTTTCGGTTTTAGAACTGTTCGACGACTGAAAGCCAACAGCTGGCGGGTGAGGGTGGCCGCCCGCTCGGCGACATTCATGATGGTGTCGACATGCTGTCGTAAAGGCGAGTCGGAGGGAATCCCTTCCCGCAAGAGGTCGCCGAAGCCCATGATGACGGTAAGGAAGTTGTTGAAATCGTGGGCGATCCCTCCAGCCAACTGGCCGACGGCTTCAAGCCGGTTGGA
>Ga0116188_1003215_pt1 | contig 12129 bp, 7 predicted proteins | sample AD_JPNTR2_MetaG_FD_89807 | JGI IMG/M metagenome (GOLD analysis project Ga0116188, IMG submission 89807) | Active sludge microbial communities of municipal wastewater-treating anaerobic digesters from Japan - AD_JPNTR2_MetaG | ecosystem: Engineered > Bioreactor > Anaerobic > Digestate | place...
CTGTAAAGTCTGAAGATGAAATTGGGCGGCTGGCCCGTCAGTTTAACCTGATGGCGGAACAGCTTAATTATTACACAAAAAACCTGCGCAACTTCGTCGCCAATGTAGCGCATGAACTGCGCACCCCCCTGGCCTCTCTCAGCCTGCTGATCAAGTCGCTTAAAGATTACGAAATGGAGACGGAGCAGCGGCAGGAATTCCTGGATGACCTTGACCATGAGATGGATCGACTGATTGCCCTGGTCCGGGATCTCCTGGAGTTGACCACGCTGGAGGCTGGAGAAACCCGACGGGAGCATATTGCTCTCGACGAACTGATTCGTGACCTCATCAAGCAGGCTTTGCCCCGCTTCGACCGCCAGGATATCAGGCTGCTGAGCGACCTTCCTGCCGGAGAGTATATGGTCGCAGGTTCCAGTCTCCAGTTGCGGCAGGTATTGCACAATCTTTTGGAAAATGCTTTGAAATATACCTCTCCCGGCGGCTGGGTCAAGGTAACGCTCTGGAGAGAAGAGGAAGCGGCGGGGGTAAAAGTCGAAGATACCGGCTGCGGCATTCCTGAAAAAGACCTTCCCTTCATCTTTGAGAGGTTTTTCAGGGTTGATCGGGCCCGTTCCCGGGAGATGGGAGGCACGGGGTTAGGCCTGGCCATTGTCAAAGAAACAGTGGAGGCACACGGGGGAAGAGTGTGGGTTGAGAGCAAAGAAGGCGAAGGAAGCGCCTTTTATTTCACCCTGCCGCTGCTGCGGCAAGATGTTAACAATTATTAATTTAAAATTTAAGTGCCGGCAAAAAGATTATTCTAAGTTAATGATAAAATAGATCAACCACTTATGGCAACAAAGGGGTTTTACATGAGACGAATTCAGCCCTACTATTTCTTGATCGGCCTGGCGGCTTTTTTCGTGATCGCCGGAACAGCTCTTTATGGCGTCCAAAGTCTGAAACCATATTTAAAGCACGGCGATCCCATCGAACCGCAAACCGACAGTAAGAACGGAGACCTCTTTGAACTCTGGTTTACCGGCGCAGGCCTTTTGGATCTGAGCGTTGACCGCAATGTAACAGGAATACTTTTTGGCACCGATTCAAAGAAGGTCAGCCTGCTGGATCGTGAACGCAGGCTGCGCTGGGAAAAAAGCTTTCCAGAGAATCCCCTGCAAACTAAAATTTCCGACTGCGGAAAATACCTGGCCGTGGGGACCGAAGGAGGGCACCTCTTCTTCATGTCCACAGACCAGCAGTCCTGGTGGGATCAGGAGCTGGGAGAACCGGTCTACCTGCTGGCGCTCTCCACCAACGGAAGGCGGGTTCTCATTGCCAGAGGCGATCCGGAAGAGGAGACACATCATCTGGAGCTTTACGACAGCCGCGATGGGGCCATTCTGTGGAGTATTGCTGCACCGCCCTTGCAGAATATATACCTGGCCGGTGAGCAGCTTGACCGGGGACAGGTTTTTTACAGCTGCCAGGATGATGAAAGGATTGTCACCGGCGCGGTGGCGTTAACGGGAGAGATCCTGTGGCAGAGCGAAGGCGTCAGCCTGGTTGCGGTTTCCCGCATCGGTCACAGGCTGGCCTTAATTGAGGATAATGCGCTCGTTGTTTGCAATTCTCAGGGAGAAGAGCTCTGGAAGCGAACGCTGCCTGACGGTTTTAACACAAAGGCGGCCATGTTTAATCCCCATAACAACAACCTTCTTGTCTATGGCAGCAATGAGGGGCAGAACGAAAACCTTTTCTATTTTAGCGCCGAAGGAGAGAGTCTCTGGCGGAAGAAAATAGCCGAAGGGGCGCTGCTTTCATTTACCGCCGACGGCAACCGGATTATTACCTGCTCCTGGCGCCATTACAAGGAAGATTTCAGCCAAATGGTTCTTTTTGATGAAGCCGGCGAAGAGCTCACCACGAGGTTGGAGCTGGGGATGCGTGTAGAACGGCTGCTTGTTACCTCCAACCGCCGCTATATTGTTCTGGGCGGCGAAGACGGTTATATTGACGTGATTGACCTCGAGGAGGACCTGGTTTGGGATCACCCCCAGCCTTCGGCGGCGGCGCCGCTTTACAGTCCGGCGGTTGCCGAATTGGATAAAGGCCAGATGGCCATTACCCTTTTCTTCAACAGCGGCGATAACCTAATTCCTGTTTCCAGGCTCATCAGCCAGACCGAGAGTCCGCTGCGGGCCGCTATAGAGGAGCTGATCCGCGGTCCCTCCCGCGAAAGTGGACTGGATCGGACTATCCCCAAGGAGGCTAAAATAGAGCTTGCCCTTGAAAGCGAGAACGGGAAGCTGTTTCTGGAACTTTCCCCCGAATTGAACGAGCCCCCCGATTCTTTTCTAACAGCCAATGCCCTTAAGTCGCTGTGCTATACCGTGGGCTGTTTCCCCGAAGTGAAAGAAATTTACCTGACCGCCGGGGGGGAGCCGCTGGAGCTGCTTGGTGACGGGTTGGTTTTGGAGCAGCCTCTAAAGCCCCATCGCTGGAGAGAACCTCTCTTTATTCCTGTGCGTGTTAAAGAACGCTACTACATTGTCCCCCAAGCAGCGCAAGACCTGGCCATTGAGCAGCGCGATCTTGACGGGTTGCTCAAGGCGGTGATAAAGCATTGCCGCGCCTTTTACTTTGTCCCGGGAGATCTGGATCTTGTAGAAGTCAAGGAAAACGGCAATGTGGTGACGATTAATTTAAATTCATCTTTCTGCATGCTTTTTCCCGAAGGCGGGGATGTTATAGAGCAGCTGCAGGCGGCAATGATCCTCGACGCCCTCTTCCTAACCGCTGTTAATAACAGCGACAGCCGCTACGTGGAAATTTATGTGGAAGGTGAAAGATGGTCCCCGCCGGAGGGCTATCCTTCCTTGAGCCGCCAGATTTATAAACCGTATCATATCAATCCCGAATTTTAAGGGCATACTTGTTCTATATATTTCTCAACCGCTTAATGCGGTATTTTCCGGGTTTTGGGAAATGCGTTGTCATTTTACTCTATTTGGGCTAAAATACTATAAAATATAGAGAAACGAGGTGGCCGTGAATGGACCACTGCAAAGAAGAAATTAGCCGGGTCCTGGCGCCGCTGGTGATGTTGGAAGAATCCCGCATTGCAGGGCTGCTTGAAGAGCCGCCTGCCCCGGAGATGGGCGACCTGGCATTCCCCTGCTTTACCCTGGCTGCTCAGAAAAAACAGTCTCCGGCGGCGATTGCCGCGGAGCTGGGCGAAGCCCTTTCCGGCAGGCGGGGAGAGTGCTGGGAAAAAGCGGTGGCCCGGGGGCCTTACCTTAACTTTTACCTGGACTATCCCGTCTTCAGCCGCGATCTGCTCAAGAAAATTTATGAGGCCGGTTCCGAATACGGCAGGAGCAACCTAGGCAAAGGAGGCGCAATCGTTATTGACTACTCCTCGCCCAATATCTGCAAACCTTTCGGAATAGGGCACATCCGCTCCACCGTGATCGGCCATGCCCTTTGCTTAATTTTAGAAGCCCAGGGTTATCGCACCATTGGGATCAATCATCTCGGCGATTGGGGCACGCAGTTTGGGAAAATGATCGTGGCCTATGAACGCTGGGGCGACGATGAAAAGCTGCAGCAAGACCCGGTTAATTACCTCTATCACCTTTATGTCCGCTTTCACCAGGAGGCGGAAAAAAATGACGCTTTCGAAGAGGAGGCCCGCGCCTGGTTTAAGCGCCTTGAAGACGGGGAGGAAGAGGCCGTCAACTACTGGCAGCTTTTCCGCCGGCTCAGCCTGGAAAACTACGATCAGATCTATGACCTGCTGGGCATCAAGTTTGATTACTATCATGGCGAAAGCCATTACAACGACATGCTGGACGATGTAATCAGGATGGTGCAGGAGAAAGGCGTGGCTGTGGAAAGCGAAGGCGCCCTCATCGTGGACCTGGAAAAATACGGGCTCCCGCCGGCGATGCTGCGCAAGAAAGACGGGGCCACCCTCTACCTGACCAGGGATCTGGCTGCGGCCCAATACCGCCACCGCACCTTTAATTTTGTCAAGGCGCTCTATGTCGTCGGCGCCGAACAGAAGCTGCACTTCCAGCAGATGGTAAAGATTCTCGAACTGCTTGGCTTCTCCTGGGCTCAGGACTGCATCCACATCCCCTTTGGCCTGATCCGCTTCAAGGAAGGGCGGATGTCTACGCGGGAAGGAAAGATGATCCTCCTGGAGGAGGTGCTCCAGAAGGCCATAAACCTGGCGCGCGAGATCATTGAAGAGAAAAATCCCGGCCTGGCGGACAAGGAAAGCGCCGCCAGGATGGTCGGTCTCGGGGCGGTCCGTTTTGGAGACCTGAGCAACGACCGGGTTAAGGATGTCGAATTTGACTGGGACAAGGTGCTTGATTTTTCCGGTGAAACGGCGGCTTACATCCAGTATGCCCACGCCCGCATCTGCAGCATCCTGCGCCGTTCGGGCTCCGCGGACCCCGCCTGGTCGGATGAGGCCATTGCCGCCCTGGGGCGGGAGGAAGAGAAAGCCCTGGTTAAGACCCTGGCCGCCTACCCGGAAAAAATTGAAGCTTCTGCTGCAAGCTACCGCCCCTCCATCCTGGCCCGTTATCTTGTCGACGTGGCTCGCGATTTCAATCGCTTCTACCACGAATGCCCCGTTCTGGTAGACGACCCGGAGCTGCGCCGGGCGCGGCTGCTCCTGATCCTGGCGGTGCGCCAGGTCCTGAAAAACGGCCTGGGCCTGCTTGGAATTGCCGCTCCAGAGGAGATGTAAATAAGACGGAGAAAATTTTCGGAGGTCTGGAATAATGCTTGATTTGAAATTTGTGCGGGAACACCCCGAGAAGGTCAGAGAGGCCATCGCCCTAAAAAATGAGCCGGCCGACCTGGATAGGCTCCTGGAGCTGGATGGAAAGCGCCGCCGGCTGCTGCAGGAGGCGGAGGAGCTGAAGCGGCTGCGGAACCGGGTATCGAAAGAGATCGGCTTATCCAAGGGAGACCGCGCCGCGGTTGAGCGCAAAAAAGAGGAGATGCGGCAAGTGTCAGGGAAGATCAAGGAGCTTGACGAAGAACTCCGCCGCTTTGACGGCGAGATGGAGCAGATCTTGCTGCGGCTGCCGAACATTCCGGACCCGGCTGTGCCTTCCGGCGAGGACGAAGCCGACAATATGGAGGTGCGCTCCTGGGGTGAACCGCCGCAGTTTCCCTTCTCCCCGCGGCCGCACTGGGAAATTGGCGAGATGCTCGGCATAATCGATTTTCCACGGGCCGGAAAGATTACCGGCAGCCGCTTTGCCCTTTACTGCGGCGACGGGGCCAGGCTGGAGCGCGCCCTGATCAACTTCATGCTCGACCTGCATACCGGGGAGCACGGCTACCGCGAGATCTTTCCCCCTTTCCTGGTTAACTCGGGCAGCATGACCGGCACCGGCCAGCTGCCAAAATTTGCCGAAGACGCCTTCAAGGTGGAGGGCGCAGACTACTACCTCATCCCCACTGCCGAAGTGCCGGTAACCAACTTGCACAGGGACGAGATCCTCGACGCGGCGGATCTGCCCCTGCGCTACGTGGCTTACAGCGCCTGCTTCCGCTCCGAGGCGGGGGCGCACGGACGCGACACCCGCGGGCTCATCCGGAACCACCAGTTCAACAAGGTGGAGCTGGTCAAGTTTGCCCTGCCTGAAAATTCCAATGACGAGCTGGAAAGCCTGACCCGTGACGCCGAGAGAGTGCTGCAGCTCCTGGGGCTGCCTTACCGGGTCATGCTCATGTGCAGCGGCGACCTCGGCTTTGCCGCGGCGAAGAAGTACGATCTCGAGGTATGGCTGCCTTCTGCCGGGACCTACCGGGAGATCTCTTCCTGCAGCAACTTTACCGATTTCCAGGCCCGCCGCGCCGGGATCCGCTACCGCCCTGCTCCGGGGCAGAAGGCGCAGTTTGTGCATACCCTGAACGGCTCGGGGGTGGCCGTGGGCCGCACCGTCGCAGCCATCCTGGAAAACTTCCAGCAGGGAGACGGCAGCGTGCTTCTGCCCGAAGTTCTGCGGCCCTACTTCAACGGCCGGGACCGAATCACCCCACCCTGACTCAATTCATCCCTTCTCAAAGAGGGTCAGGCGGTTTAATAAAAAAAACTTACCAGGTTCCCCCCCTTTTTAAAGGGGGGCCAGGGGGGATTTAAAAAGTAGCAGCAACTTTATCCATTGCCGCTTGTATCGAGGCTGCTTAGGCCTTTCGAAGCGGGCCAATGCAAGTTGACAATGAAATGCTGCTTTGCTATACTAAACTTGCTATAATGGCCGCTTGCGGGAGGGGTGTCCGAGCGGTTGAAGGAGCCGGTCTTGAAAACCGGTGACCCGAAAGGGCCGTGGGTTCGAATCCCACCCCCTCCGCCAAAACAAAATAAAGGTCCGGAGAGATGGCCGAGAGGTCGAAGGCGGTCGCCTGCTAAGCGATTAAGTGGGTAAAAGCCTGCTTCGAGGGTTCGAATCCCTCTCTCTCCGCCACGCGCGCCCGTAGCTCAGTCCGGATAGAGTAACTGACTACGAATCAGGAGGTCGCAGGTTCAAATCCTGCCGGGCGCACCACAAAAAAATTTAATTTTAACCGCCAAGGACAGCACGAGATGCTGTCCTATTTTTATCATCACCTACAGAAAGTCCCCCCATGTTGGAGGTCGGAAGTCGGAGGTCAGAGGTCGGAGTAAATTAATCAATGTACATAGCCCGCAACGGGATTCTATTTTCAATCACGTTAATAAAATTCCTTTTCAGTAGTAGGGGCGGGCTTCCATGCCCGCCCGCGTATTCCATGAAAATGTATCGGATGCAGACGTTGGGTTAGGGTTCCATCCCTGACCGATCCCAAGCATGTTGATAAAATTCCATTTCATCTGTAGGGGCCGGGCATGCCCGGCCCGAGCCTGCACCGGTTATTGCAACCAACTCTCGCGTTTACTGCAAGCATGTTTTCTCTATATATACGTATAATTTTGGCCGACACTTGTTGCCATCCCGACTCTTTATTGTAATCCCGATTCCCTTATTACCACCCTAACTCCCTTATTGTCATCCTGAGGGCGAAGCCCGAAGGATCTCTTGTTGTTACTGATGTTAATTGCCGTCAGCCTGTTTTAGAGATCCTTCGCTGCGCTCAAGATGACATGCATGTGAACACAGTTCCCCCACCGCCCTTTCGGCAGGAATAACCTTTTCGTTTGTAAAATAATAAGATATCAAAAAGTGCAGCATATTATCATTACTGAATATTCATATTAGGGCGAAAGATATGAACCAGAACAACAACCAAATAGAATCCCGCCTTTGGAGCGCCGCCGATGAGCTGCGGGCCAACTCCATTTGGTTGACTTTATAGAAGATATAGACTAGGTTACAGGGAGGTTAACATGAAGGTTTTATTTAAGAAATATCTTCAAGGCCTTGCCGGGGTGGCCAAGCATGGAGATGCGCGTGAGGAGAGTTTTTACAGTGTTTTAGCCAACACCCTTGTGCAATTTGCCGAAAAGGCCGGATTGGCAGATGTGCATGTAACAACGCTGCCCAAAAGTACTGATGCCGGTAATCCGGATTTTCGCGTTTGGAACGGTAGCGACAGGATTACCGGATATATTGAAGCAAAAAACCCTGTTGAAGAAAACCTGGATTACATAGAGAACTCAGAGCAGATGCAGCGGTATCGAACTACTTTTCCCAACCTGATCTTGACGAATTTTTACGAGTTTCGGCTTTATCGCAATGGTGAATGCGTTGATAAGGTACTTCTTGCCCGGCCCGTTATACAAACCCTCTTGTACGAAATTCCACCACTTGAACAGCCTGAACAGTTAGTAGCTTTGCTTGGACGCTTTTTTTCATTTTCCTTACCCAGGCTGTTCACAGCAGAAACACTGGCTGTTGAGCTGGCCAAGCGGACCCGTTTCTTGCGTGAAGAGGTCATTGTGCAACAGCTAGCTGAAGAGAAAGATGCTCCCGGGGCTTTAACCGGATTTTACGAAGCGTTTAAACAATATCTGATTGGAGATCTTACCGAAGAGAACTTTGCCGACCTCTATGCCCAGACGATCACTTATGGTCTTTTTGCCGCCAAAACACGTGCCGGTGAGAAATTCAATCGGCGCACTGCCTTTGACAGCATTCCACATACCATCGGGGTGTTGCGTGATCTTTTTAGATTCATCTCTCTTGGTGACTTGCCGGCTCAACTGGAGTGGATCGTGGACGATATCTCCAATGTCTTGTCTGTGGCTGATGTGTCTGGGATCCTTAGTAAATACTATAGGGAGGGCAAAGGCAGTGACCCTATAGTACATTTTTACGAAACTTTCCTGGCAGTATATGACCCCGAAGAACGGGAACGCCGGGGGGTTTATTACACGCCGGAGCCAGTTGTTTCTTATATCGTGCGTTCCTTGCACGAACTGCTCAAAACCGAGTTTAGCCTGGCTGACGGCCTTGCATCTGAAGGTGTAACGCTGCTGGATCCGGCAGCTGGAACTATGACATTTCTTGCTCGTGCTGCCCGGGAGGCTATCTGCGAATTTGAAAGCAAATATGGCAGCGGGGCCAGAGAGGATTTCATCAGGCGCCACATTCTGCAAAACTTTTATGCCTTTGAGTTAATGATGGCTCCTTATGCCATTGGTCACTTGAAGATGAGTTTTTTACTGGAGGAACTGGGTCATTGTTTGACTGATGAAGAGCGTGTCAGCTTCTATTTAACAAATACGCTTGATATGGAGGAGCTTGATCAAAGTCGCTTGCCGGGGCTATCCTCCCTTGCTGACGAATCGCGGCTTGCTGGCGAAGTGAAGAAAAAGACACCCATCCTGGTTCTTTTGGGCAATCCGCCGTACTCCGGGCATTCAGCTAACAGGGGGAAATGGATACTTGAGAAGATTGAGGATTACAAAAAAGTTGACGGGAAGCCGCTGGGCGAAAGAAATCCCAAATGGCTGCAGGACGATTATGTGAAGTTTTTGCGCTTTGCCCAATACAAAATAGAAGAGGCAGGCCGGGGGATAGTTGGCATGATTACCAACCACAGCTACCTGGACAACCCGACCTTTCGCGGCATGCGGCAGAGCTTAATGCAAGCGTTTGATAGAATATATCTGCTTGATCTGCATGGCAGTTCGCTTAAAAAAGAGGTATGTCCTGACGGAAGCAGGGATGAAAATGTTTTTGATATACGCCAGGGCGTGGCAATTGCATTTTTCATCAAACTTGGCAATGGGAATGAAGGCACGCTGGTCCGCCACGCGGACGTCTGGGGCTCCCGGGAAGAGAAATATGATCTACTGGACAGAAGTGACATCTATTCAACCCATTGGAATGACTTATTGCCCGAGCTGCCGTTTTATCTATTTAAACCAATAGAACAGCATTGCGCCGCACTTTATAACACATTCATTTCTGTTACAGACATCTTTCCAATAAATAGCATAGGCATAATTTCAGCTCGCGACAACTTGACAATAAAATGGTCGCCCCATGAAGTGTGGACTACGGTATCATTATTCTCGAAAATGGATGAAGAGCTTGCGCGCCAGGCTTATAACCTGGGCAGGGATGCGCAAGATTGGAAAGTAAGCTTAGCCCAAAAAGATCTGCTCGACTCAGGGCCCTCTCGTGACTATATTGTCCCCGTGCTTTACCGGCCCTTCGATTATCGATTTACATATTACACGGGCAGGTCACGAGGGTTTCACTGTAGACCACGTTCTGAGGTTATGCAGCATATGCTGAAAGGTGACAATATAGCCCTGATGACATGTCGCCAATTGTCTGGCTTGCCCTGGGCGCATGCAATGGTTAGCGACAAGATTACGGATGATTGCATGGTTTCAAATCGTTCACGAGAACGGGGCTATCTCTTTCCTCTTTTTATATATCCCACCACCTCGCAGATAGACGTTTTTTCCAGGGATGAACCTGTGGAGAAAAGGCCAAATTTAAATAGCAATATTATTGAGATTCTATCATCGGCATATAATAATGAACCAAAACCGGAAGATGTCTTTTTCTATGTTTACGCGGTTCTTTATTCAATAAGCTATCGCACAAAATACGCCGAGTTTCTATATATGGACTTTCCGCGGATACCTTTTCCGAATGATCTTGAACTATTTGTCTTGATGGCTTCACTTGGCGAGCGACTTGCAAGCCTACACCTGTTGCGATCACCGGAGCTTGATCCACCGGAAGCGCGCTTTGAAGGTCAAGGAGACGGGAGCGTTGCCAATTCTAAAAGAGAAGGCTTCTATTATGATAGTGAAGCCCAGCGAGTACACATAAATAAAACTCAATATTTTGCTCCTGTGCCGCCCGATGTCTGGTCGTACCGGGTGGGCGGCTACCAGGTATGCGATAAATGGCTAAAAGACCGCAAGCATAGGAGACTTGATATCAACGAGGTTCGCACTTACTGCCGTATCGTGACTGCACTTAAAAAGACCATTGAGATTCAGCAGGAAATTGACGAACTTTATCTTGCTGTAGAAGATGATTTAATAACATGGCCAAACTGATTAAAGAAAGGCAAACATGTCCCTTATCTGCCACTTCACGATAGCTTGCACTGCTTTATAGAGCCTTTCTTTTTTGCAAGACAGCCTTTAAACCAAGGCAGCTTCCAATTATTACGATATCAACGGCAAGGCTTATGTTAAATTACGCCATTTACCAGAAATAGCATGAAAGATTTATACTTTACAGCAGTTGCAGAGTCATAAATTATTACGTATATTATATTGAATTTATGACATCAATAACATATAATATCAGCACGGGGGGTGGAAATTTGTTTAAATCCATTGGTGGAAAGTTCAGGGAGTTAAGAAATAATAGCGGATTAACCCAAAGCCAAATTGCTGACTTTTTAAAGGTTGATCAAAGCTACGTTTCAAAATGTGAGAAGGGAGAACGCCAATTTAGCATTGATATCCTTGAAAAAGCTGCGGCTCTTTTTGGGTGTCCCATTGAATATTTTACTAATGAAACGAGTGAACTAACGCCGATCCCAATAGCCTTGAGAGCAAGATCAGTTACTACCGGAGATTTGGAAACCATAGCGGCGGTGAATAAGATTGCTTTAAATTTGCGCTTCATGGAAGAGTTGCTGGAAGAGGATAAAAGATGAAAGAGAAAATAGAGTTAAATGCGGAAGCCGTTAGTTTACGAAAATATTTCGGTGAAGATGCAGATTCTCCAATAGACATTTTTACACTACTTCATAACAGCGAAGATTTGACGATTGTATTTTATCCTATGAGCGATAGAATTAGTGGAATCTGTGTCAGGGATAAAAATAACAAAATCATCGGTGTAAACTCCAATTCAACCTATGGAAGGCAGCGTTTTACGGCGGCTCATGAACTTTATCATTTGTTTTTCGATAAAGGCTTTAAAACCATTGTATGCCCAAAAAATTTTGGAAGGGATAAAGATCCACAAGAGAAAGAAGCGGATACGTTTGCATCTTATTTCCTGGCACCTTATGAGGCTTTAACACATTTTATACGCCATAGGCTGGGGAAGGGGAAATACGACCTTGAAATAAATGATGTCGTAAGAATAGAACAGAATTTCGGGTTAAGCAGGCAAGCAACATTGTGGAGACTAATTGGCGATGGCTATTTAACACGCAATAAGGCAGATACAATGAAAACAGGGATAATATCGTCTGCAATGAAGCTAGGTTTTGATATTAGATTATATTTACCCACCCCAGTTGAAAAACGTTATTTTACTTTTGGGAAATACATTAACTTGGTCAAAAAAATAAAGGATAGGGAGCTTATTTCAGCCGGCAAATATGAGGAATTATTATTAGACGGGTTCAGAAGCGATGTTGTCTATGGAATTAATGCGCAAGAGGAAGAGCAGTATGACTAGCAAGCTTTTTTTTGATACCGACTGCATTTCCTCTTTTTTATGGGTAAAACAAGAAAAAATTTTATTTCATCTTTACCCGGGAAGAATAATGTTGCCTGTGCAAGTTTACGTTGAACTTTGCTGTTTCCGCTACCCCATAATGCCTAGAAGCTGACGGTATTGCCTGTCCAGGATTAGATATATATAATGTCCATATTAAATCTTAAGAAAGGAAAGACGCCTCTGTGAATGTACTGCTGTGGTC
>Ga0116188_1003218_pt1 | contig 12119 bp, 9 predicted proteins | sample AD_JPNTR2_MetaG_FD_89807 | JGI IMG/M metagenome (GOLD analysis project Ga0116188, IMG submission 89807) | Active sludge microbial communities of municipal wastewater-treating anaerobic digesters from Japan - AD_JPNTR2_MetaG | ecosystem: Engineered > Bioreactor > Anaerobic > Digestate | place...
AACCCCAGGGGCGGGCCGGTGGATAATAATTGGAAATAACGAGGATTTTCATGGAATTGAGGCGGCTTTGGCGCGTCGGGTGGTGAAACCCTTCTGCCCGGACTGACCCGTGCCCAGGCATTTTTCGTAGGTTTGCTCCAGTCGCGATGCGAACCGGTCCCAGGACAGTTCGCGAATCGCCTTGTTTCTGGCATTTTCCGCGAGCCTTTTCCTCTCCGTCTCGTTCTTCACCAGGGTGAGCGTCGCACGAGCAAACGCGGTTGCGTCACCGGGCGGAACGAGAACCCCGGTTTCCCTGTCCTGGATTACGTCCCTTACTTGGCGGGAGTCTGTGGCCACGATAGCTTTGCCAGCCATCATGTACTCGAAAATTTTCAGGGGAGTTCCGGTGCCGCCGGCGGAAGGGTCCAGGGCAAGGTCGGCGGCCAGGGCTACATCTGCAGCCGACAAGATTTCGGGGATACGTGCATGCGGCACTCTGCCCGTCAGAATCACATCGTCGGTGAGGTCCAGTTCGCGAATCCTTGCTTGGATCTTGGCCCTGTCGTCGCCGTCGCCAACCAGGACCAGTTTCACGCCAGGTGACTCCTGCTGCACGACGGCGAAGCTTTGAAGAATGAGTTCCAGGTCGTGCCAGGGGTAAAAGCCTCCCACCCAAACGAGGACACATGCGCTATCCACACCTGATTCCTTCCTGAACGCTGAGGACGCAGTCTTAATGGCGAACGATTCGGGGTCTGCGGCGCAGGGGATGAAGTCGACCTTATCAGGATTGACCTTCCATGTACGTATCAGGTGTTCTTTGAGGGCTTCGGACACTGGAACGATTCTGGAGGCCAGGCGCAGGTTCAAGCGGAAAGTCGCTTTAGCGAGCAGTCGTCGCACGGCAGCGTCCGGTTCTCCCCTGAATTTCCGCTGGGCCAAGGGATCTGCGTGAACTTCCAGGACATAGGGGATTCGAAGCCGGGCAGCTGCAAGCACGCCTCCCAGGCCCATCAGATTGTATCGCTCGTGAATCAGATCAAAGGGACCACCTTCCCGGCAACCCTCGAAAACCCGGAAGCTGTCGAACAGAGCGAGATAAGGAAATCTCACAGTTTTCTGGATGCGCCGAATGCCACGCTCGAAGAACTGGAAGGTTCTTGTCCCGCTCAGACCAGGATCCAGAAACTCTGCGTTGCCGGGCTCCTGCTCGAATATTTTCAAGCTCTGTGTGCAGAGCAGACGAAGGCCCCTGGGAGCAATCAGGACGACCTGATGCCCACGCTGCGCCAGGCTTCTCAGGGTGTGATAAACGTGGACGACGGGGGCCGTCGGCTCGGCAAAATCGGTCCCATTACTCTGGAAGACATGTGCGATACGAAGTCGGGGGACTGTGGATTCAAACGACAAGGAAAGTCACTCTCAAGAAACCGGCGGCTGGAGCGAGGTATGTCTGGCCACGGAACTACGCGTTTTTAGCTGGCAGCAGGCATCTACTGCACATAGCCCAAAGCTCGAAGCCTGTTTACCAGTGCAGAATCGTTTTCGTCTTCCTTTATCAGGTCCGGGAATCGGCCGTGGCGAGTGACGAAAGCCCTGACGGGATCCCCGTCGAGCGCTCGTTCTCGCCGATTCAGAGATTCGTACTCGGTCAGATCGATCTTATACAAGGAGTTCCCGAGTCGTTCTGATATCAGGTACTTGCCGTCGGCCGTATAAAGAGCCACTCCGCCGTATCCGTAGCCGGCAGAGTCCGCATAGATAGGCCGTTCGGCAGGCCTGAACAACGAGACGCCGTCATAGGCATCGTGATCTGGCTCGAGACCAAGAATGTCCAACAGGGTGGGGGCGACATCCACGAGGCGGAAAACGCCGGGATACGTTCCGCGTAACCCTATTCCCCAGATTAATAAAGGGACCCTGATGAGGGCATTGTAAGGCTCGAGCTGATGACGCCACAGTTCGTCACTCTCGGAAGAATCTCGAAGGTCTTCTTCGAGGTCCCACAGCATCTCGCCGTGATCCGACATGATCATGATGATCGTGTTGTCTATTTGCCCTCTGTCATCGAGAACCCGGAGGACGGGGTTTAAGAATTCGTTCTCCCAGCGTTCGAGACCCCTCTGAAAGCCCCCAACCAGACGCGACACCCAGCCACGACGGCTGAGCTTGATCACATAGTCGGGATCGTCAAAGATGCCTCGATAAGGCGAATGCGTGTACAGGCTGCGAATCAGCAGAAAGAACGGCGTAATCGGCTCCGGGCTTTCAATCGCGGAAATGGTTGCTTCTCGGATTTCGGTTAACGAACTGAACCGTTTCCCCCGACCAAGAGCGGACCAGCCCCAATGTTGTTCGAAGTACCGTGCTTCCCGGTGTCTCTGCCCCGCGGTTTCACGCATCGTGAAATCCCAGCCATCAAGGATGCTTGTTGCTCGATACCCATGGCATCTCAGTGTTTCGAAGATGGTCGGGCAGGAATCATCAAAATCCCGGCACGCGGATTTCAAAGTCCCGTTATTGCCTGTCAGGTGGGAGACACCGCAGTTAAAGGGATAGCGCGAAGTGAGAAAGGAGAAAAAAGACGGGTAAGTCCAACTGCCTTGAGAAAACGTCAAGGGGAAGTAGGCGGCCTCATTGATCAGCCTGGAGAGCCCCCCGCGTCTCAGGAAGTGATCGAAGATGTCGAATCGCAGTGCGTCCAGGACAATCCAAATGACGTTTTTGCGTCGGGGTGATCTGCCCCGAACCTTTCCCTGTTCGAGTGTCATCGGCATGATCTCCGAGGGACAAGGCGATTTTGAACCAGCCGCAGCCCAGTATTTGTGGGCGATGAAATCATGAGCGAGAAATCCGAGTTCGGTTACCGGCGCTGTCGCTGGTCGGAGATTGCGTTTCACTTTCGCGGCGAACACGGACCAGTCGCCGTCACGCACAAGGTCAGTAGCTTTCGTTAGCTTTCGGCGAAAGTTGGGAAGCATTGACGACATCCGTTCAGTTTTCGGCTGGGATGGTCCAGCGGTGGGGTAAACCGACACGAAACCGTTTGTCTATGACAGTGGGCCGTCCTCCGATACTTCCTCCAATGACATCGAAGAAGCCAGCCCCTTTTATGGAATCCTGCAGTCGGTTGTCTCCGGTGATCGAGATATCTGCTCGATACCTTCCGGGCAATAGAAACAGGTCATCAAGGTGGCAGGTGAAGCACAACGGGTCTTGTCTTTCGAACGAATCGGTGCTGGCCCGGCTCTTGCTTCGGAAAACGGTAACGGGATGGCCGAGATGATCGATGATCTCGATGGTACAGTTCATCCCGGGAAGCTTGCGCGTCACATGCACTCGGAAACGGGCAGGGCCCCCCGACCGTAGAGCCGTGAGCAAGTTGTTGTTCTCATCGAGAATCTCGAACTTCGCAACCTGGCTCATGGCCTTACCACGCCGATCGGTGCGGGCAAGAAGCGGTACGTGCTGCTGGTCTTCGATCGTCTTCAGGTAGGTCGACACCACTTCGCGGATGTCTCCCTGCTTGGCGACGCGTCCCGATTCCAGCAAGATGCCTCGCTCGCAAATCGATTCAATCAGCCCCATGTTATGGCTGACGAAGAGCACGGTCCGTCCTTCTTTGCAGACATCGTCCATCTTGCCCAGGCACTTCCGCTGGAAAGCTGCATCTCCTACGGCCAGGACTTCGTCAACCAGCAGGATTTCGGGCTCCAAGTGGGCCGCGATGGAGAAGGCCAGCCGGACGTACATTCCACTGGAGTAATGTTTGATCGGCGTATCGAGAAAATCGCCCACTTCCGCGAAGGACACGATTTCCTCCATTTTCCGATCGATTTCCTCCTTCCTCATGCCGAGCACAGCGCCGTTCAGGTAAACGTTCTCACGTCCCGTGAGTTCAGGGTGGAATCCGCTTCCTACTTCAAGCAGGGAGGCGACACGCCCGGTGATTTCGGCGTAACCCTCATTAGGGTCAGTGATACCGGCAAGGATTTTCAGAAGGGTGCTTTTGCCGGCGCCGTTTCTTCCGATGACTCCTACGACCTGGCCGCGTCGGACTTCGAAGGTGACATCCTTCACCGCCCAAAGTATCGAATCTGCTTCCGAGGCATGCACCGGGTTTCCTTTAATTACCTGGACGATCCGCCGAAAAGGCGCGGACATTCCCCTCAGGATGCGTTCGCTCAGGTAGTCGGATTTCAGCTGCCCGTGGCTGATCAGGTACCTTTTTCCCAGGTTCTCGACCTTGAGGCAGACCTCGTTCATTGCGCAGGCCTCCTGAAGGCGGCCCTCTGGGCGGTTCCCCAATCTCTACTAGATGACATCGGCAAACGTCCTTTCCATTTTGCGGAAGTAGATCACGGCCGTCACCAGCAGGAGGAAAGCAACGAGAAAGGACACCGTGATCATCCCGGTAGAAAGCGTGGCTTTCCCGACCACGGCCCAGCGAAAACCCTCTACCACGGTGGCCATTGGGTTCATGGCATAGGCCATCCTCCAATGCTCAGGAACCAGGCTCGCGGGGTAAGCGACAGGTGTCGCAAAAAGCCAGATCTGGATCAGGAACGGTACCGCGTGACGCACGTCCCGGAACTGCACGTTGAAGGCGGCGAGCCACAATGCAGCTCCGATGGTCGTTAACAGGGCCAGGATCAGGAAGACGGGGAGCCAGAGCAATGTGGCCGTCGGCCAGTACCCGTAAACCAAGGCAATTCCCAACAGGAAGGGAAAGGCAAGACCCAGATCCGCCAGACCTGCCAGGACGGCGGCCGTAGGCATGGTAATGCGGGGGAAGTATACCTTCCGGACCATGTTGGAGGCCGTTACCAGGTTTTGTGAACCGTGGGTCAGGCCGTTGGCAAGAAAGGTCCAGGGGACCAGGGCCGCAAAAGAGAAGATAGGGTAGGGAGACCCGTCGGACGCGATGCCGGCCAGCCGGCCAAACACGACGCTGAAGACAACCATTGTCAGGAGCGGCTGGAGAATCGCCCAGGAAGCCCCCAGGACAGTCTGCTTATAGCGGACTTTGAGGTCTCTCCAGACCAGAAAGTAGAACAGTTCCCGGTAATTCCAAAGTTCATCGAGTTTCAGGGAGTCCCACCAACCCTTGCTCGGCTCCCTGCGAACTTTCTTCGGCTCAACCGGTGCTGGCACCGGGACGTTAATCTCTAATCTTTCAGTGGTGGTTTCTGATATCACGACACATCCAGAATTAAATGGTGTTAACCGCTTCCTGGTTTGAAGTCGCCCTTAGTTTCTCGCGGCGCTGTAGGAGGCCCTCTCAGCTACCCGCGGGATGGTCCCGAGCAGGCCGTACCCTACAGTCTTGAAATTGCTTCCTGGCACGAAGATGATGTCATTTGGCCGAACCTCAAAATCAGGTTGTTTGCCTCTGAAGATGGCGGCGAAATCGACCGGGTGTTCTTGCCTCTGTCCCTTTTCATCGAAACGAACCAGCATGCCCTTGCTCATCTTGGCGGTTCTAGTCGGTCCGCCTGCCATGGACAAGGCTCGACTAACGAGGTAGGGTTCTCCTTTCGGCATTTCATAGCCTCCGGGCGCTACGACGTCTCCCACGACGTAGAAATAGTCAGTCTCGTCTTTCAAGACATGCAGCAGATCTCCCCCGCGCAAAAGCAGGTTGGGTTCGACCGTCCCGTCCCCAGTCCGCAGCTTGCTCAGGTCTATTTTGATAACGTCGTACTTCGGGCCCGTGGTCTCGTCGGGACCCAAAAGAACGTCTTCTGTTTTGGAATCTGCTCCCGTATCTTCTTCCGTGCCCTTTTCCAGGAAATCATGGTCCGGGGCGGGAGTGTGGCGCCTGTACAAATAGGCGTATTCTCGGGCTCCTCTCATAGTTCCACCGGCCATAGCGATCAGATCAACCAGTTCCAGCTCTCCGTACATCATGTATTGTCCGGGTCTTCCCACCTCGCCGAGAATGTAAACCGGCTGCGCGTGATACTCAGTGACCAGTATCTGAACGTGCGGGTCCTTGATGAGTTTCTTCTGTTGCAGTTCCCTGGCTACGCGTTGCTCAAGATCACGCACTGTCGTTCCAGCGACCCGAAGGACGCCCACGTATCGGAGGTTGACCTTTCCGGAATTGCTGACCCTGACCCCCTGGGTGAATTCCTCCAGGCCTACCACTCTGACCGATAGTAGATCGCCAGGACCCAATCGATAATTGGGTGAGAGCTTCGACTGCTGTCTGCCCGCCTTGGCTGCCGGCTGGGAGTATGCGACAGAGACGAAGCATGCCAACAGCAATGAAAGAATCCATTTGTTTAGGTAACGTCTACTCACGTCGTCCTCCTGCTTTGAAACAAGCGTGGGTCTCGACTTCGCGACTGCGGTTTTTCGTTTATCTGGGAATTATGGTCTTCGTCAGCAGAGAAGGAATAATCCCGAGCATTCCGTAGCCGACATTCTTGGCAGTGCTGCCTGGAATGAAAATGATGTCATTGGGCTGAATCGGAAAGTCCGGCTGTCGTCCGTCCAAGATCGCCGCGAAATCAACCGGGATCTCCTTTCGGTTCCCCTGCTCGTCATAACGAACCAGCAGTCCGTCGCTCATTTTGGCGGTCCGGGTCGGGCCGCCTCCATAAGCGATCGCGCGACTTGCCAACAGCTCGCCTTTCTGAGGTATTTCAAAGATTCCTGCTCTCAAGACGTCTCCGATCACGTAGTAGTAGTCGACCTTTCTCTCTGGGACGAAGAGCACGTCTCCAGCTCTCATGAGCGGATTCGTCTTCAGCATTTCGCCCTGTTTCATAGGCAGCAGATCGACCTCTATAACTTCCACGACGTCTTTTAATTTTTGCCCGGTAGGGTCTTGGCTCAGTTCCGCTTCCGTAGGCGGGGGTGCGCCGGGCTTACGACGGTGAAGGTAAGCAGTATCGGCCGATGTGTAGTCCAATCCTCCGGCCATCAAAATGGCATCCATCAGGTAGAGGTCCTGGGTCATGATGTATTCGCCCGGGACGTCCACATCTCCGAGGACGTAAATCGGTTTGTGACGGTACTCCTCGATAAATACAAGCACTTCAGGGTCCTTAAGGAGCTTCTTTTCTTTCAGCGCCCTTGCGATTCGCGCCTCGAGTTCCGCGGCCGTAAGGTCCGCGGCTTTGACAAGTCCCACATACGCCAGGTTGATATCTCCCTCGTTGGAAATCCGCACGGACTGAAAGCCTGAGAAAGGACCGGCGCCGACGACTTCAATCTGCAGACGATCACCGGGGCCTAACCGGTAATCACGCGACAACCCTGGCAGTCTGAGGAAATCTCCTTCTCTCTGATCGGTCCGCAGTTCTCCGCTGTAGTTAGGAGGAAGTCGCTGGGGCTCCTCGTTCATTTGAGCAAAAAGGGAAGTCACCATGCTGACCGCTAAGAACATCAGTCCAAAGGTGACTCCCGCCGACTTGGACATAATGAAGCCTTGTTTTTTCCTTGTCTTGAATTGGAAACGCATGGTATTGACCTCCAAAATGCGAAAAGTCGTTCGCATCAGTACGCGCCCCGGCGCTTGACGACGGCTGGAAGTGTCTGTACGAGCAGAATTTGAAGATCCAGCCAGATGCTATAGTTGCGTATGTAATACATATCAAGACGAACCCGCTGCCGGTATGACAGATCGGATCGTCCCGATACTTGCCAGAGACCCGTGATTCCAGGCTTCACCGTCAGAAGATTCATCCTGTGCTGGCCATACTTCTCGACCTCTTCGGTTGTGATCATGCGTGGACCGACAAGACTCATCTGGCCGAGCAGAACATTGAAAAGCTGCGGTAGCTCGTCAAGGCTGTATTTCCTGAGCCAGGCTCCGACTTTCGTCACTCTCGGATCATTCTTGAGCTTGTGATTCTCTTTCAGTTCCCTAAGCAGATCGGGGTTCTGGGCGATGATCCTGTCTCCGTCGACTCGCATCGTCCTGAATTTGAAGGCGTCAAACGGGCGCCCGGAGACTCCCAGCACTCTCCTCCTGTGAAGAATTGGCCCGGGCGAGGTCAGCTTAATCAGAAGAGCAATCACCGCCATCATCGGCAGGAGTGCAATCAAAAGCACAATCGCCAGAGAGTATTCGAGGACGGTTTTTACGAAGAGCTGCTGCGGTTCGAGACGGATCTTGTTTACCGTGACCAAAGGAACCGTCCCGAGCGTTCGAACGGTTACCCCAGTCGTCAGCAACTCGTACAAACCGGACGAGAGCTGGAGGTGAACACCCCGCAGTGGATTGACGGCCTCGCATATGGCCATCAGTTGCTCTCGGCTGACAGCCGTGACTGCAACGATCAGCTCCTCAACCTCGTTTTGCTGAAGAAGATCCTTAACAGAGTCAATAGAGTCGACCGAGCCTAGCAGCGGCCCCCCAAGCGGTGCCCCGTCCTGGCTGCCATTGGCACCGGCTACAAAACCCACCACACGAATTCCCGAGGCTCGCCAGTTAGCCAAGTCCGCCGCCAGGGCCTGCGCTTCCTGATTGGTTCCAACGATGACCGCCGGGATCAACAGATACCCGCGGCCGCGGATTGCGTACACCGCCCGTCGCCAGCAAAAGCGTGTAACGATAATCAGGAGGGAGGAGAGTATCCAGGTGAAGATCACCCAGAAGCGGGAGACAATGAACCTGGGTTCAACGAAGGTTGCGACGATGACCAGCATTGTTCCCGTCGTGCAGGCATGAAAGACTCGGGCGTATTCCCCGACTCCGCCCAGGATCAAATGCGGGTTATAGAGGTTGAAGGCCCTAAAGACCAGAATCCAGATCGGAATCAGGATTAAGGCCAGGGTAGGGTAGAAATCCGGATTCGGAACGACGTCTGGAGCAACTGTCCAGCGCAGGTCGAACCGGAACCAGAAGGACATCAGGAAAGCCAGCCCAAGGGTCAGGCCGTCCGATATGACCAGAATCGCCAAAAGGACAGCGCGCTGAGCTTTGAGCGACCAGGCCGCGGTTTGCGGGTAGGCGAGAGCACCGCTCGAAAAAAGAACTCTTCCGGTGTCGATTCCCATATTGTTCGCTGTGAGGACTCAGGCAGCCTGTCGAATTGAGGCGCCCTGTTTCTCGGCGTGGTCAACCTGCCCGAATCGGACTCGATTCCACGCCCGTTCATGGATGAAATAGAGGAGACACTTGGTGAACAGCTCGACGAATCCGATTGACAGTGCGAAACTTGCCTTCCGGGTCACCAGGTACGAGATCATCATCGTGTCAAGCGTTCCCGTTACCCTCCAGGAAATTGACTTGAGGAGACTTCGATGAACGTGATCAGACATATTGCGGGATCACAAAGAGGGCAACGCTGAAATCAGCAAGCGATATCGCTCCTTGACGACGGAAAGATGCTCGCGGTGAGAGGGAGCGAAAGGGATCACGAGAGGCGGTATGACGATTCGAAGGCAACTCGCCACAAACAGAATCAGTTTGTAGAAGATGCCCCCCCAGTGTCCGTCATGCTTTCGAAAATACTCCAGCTTGCTTCGGTAAAGCTGCAGGAACATATCGGGCGCCACCTGCCGGGTGCTCTGCCCGCCGTAATGGATAACATGGGCGGTAGGAAGCCACCAGATCGACCAACCGGCCGTCCTGATGCGGCGACAAAGATCAGCCTCCTCCGCGTAGATGAAAAACCGCTCGTCAAACAGGCCGACCTGTTCAATGACGGTTCTCTTAATCATGATGCAAGCGCCCTGGACACCCTCGACCTTGCGGGGCCTACCGGAGCGGCTCCATTTCGAGACGGGATAAAGCGATAGCGGATGAAGACGATCCAGGCCCAGCAGGCACCAGGCTTCACGGAAAAGTGCAGGCACCGGGAAGCAGGATGGCTGAACAGCTCCGTCTGCTCCAATCAGGCTGGGCCCCACCGCTCCGGTTGAAGGATCGCTCTCGAGACGCCGTATCATCTCCCTTAGGGCGCCCTGTCGAAACTCCGTGTCGGGGTTCAGCAGAAGGATGTAATCTCCCGTACACGAACGGAATGCCTGGTTGTTAGCCGCCGCGAAACCCGTATTCTTTTGGTTGGCGATGAGCTGAACCTTCGGGAATTCCCGACGTAGCATGTCGGGGGTCCCGTCAGTGGAGGCGTTGTCGACCACCAGGCATTCGACTTCCCATCCGTTCAAGAGCTCAGCCTCACGTTCCAACGAACAGAGGCACTTCTTCAACAGCTCGCGGACGTTCCAGCTGACGATGATAACCGAGAGAACAGAATTCATAACGATATCATCGGTTGTTACAAAACGGATCTCTGCAGGGGAGAATTACCGGGTGGTATGGACCGGCGGTTGGGATAGCGCTTCCGTCGGGTTTGAGTTTTGGGCGCGGTTCCGGTAGAGAGCCGGATCAATCGCAGCGGCCATTCTGGCCGTATCGAGTTTGCGCCCCAGGAAGCGCTGGATTTGGGCGGCCTGTTCGGCCGGGTTTTGAACCACCTCCCGGTAGTTCACTTCCAGAACCTCAAAATTGGGCTGCCGTTTCAGCCATGCCTTGACGTTCTGAAGGTGGTTCCTGAAATGCTCCTTGATCTGCTCATCGTCCTGGGCAAGCGGCTCTCCTCGGCGCTCGAGCATCTTGTTCTGGGACGCGATCACCTCGTCTAGGTCGCGATTCAGGAAAACCACCTTGTAGAAGTTATCCGGGGGCAGTTCGGGCAGGAGACTTGAGATGACCTTGATAGCCTTTCCGCGAGCTTCTCTCAACCAGCTCTTGTCGCTTTCGTTGCGAAGGTTCTTGACCCTTTCGACTTCGTAATAGCCCTTGGGGTTGTCCTCGTCGGGGCGGCGCTGGTTATCAGTGCATACTTTCAGCCCCCCAGCCTCCACCATTTTCATGGCCATCGAGGTGCCTGAGCGGGGCAAGCCGGAAATGACTGTAATGGGCTCTCCGTACCTGATTCTTCGCGAAAGGTCCTTCAACAGCGGCATCGTGTGTTCTCCTCACATTCATTCAGGCTCGTCCGAGCGCCCAGCCCAGATGCTCCAGCCCGACCCGCACAGCCTGCTTGAACGTCCGCTGGTCGCTGAGCAACATCTTAACGTATGTGCGAATCGGTCCGGGTCTGAATGCCCATTCACGGAAGGCGCGTTTCTGCCAGTAAAGCAGATCCGCGGCTGAAAGATTTTCGTACTCGAGAACGGTCTCCTTGTCCATATCGACCTGTTCCCACCTGGTTCCTTCACGGAACCAGCCGTTCTTGACTACATCGAAGAAGAAAGGAGTACCCGGGTACGGGGCAGCGACATGAAACAGCGCCAATTCAAGGGGAAGCGTCTTCGAGAACTCGATCGTTTCGCGGATTGTCTCGACCGTCTCGCCTGGAAGGCCGATGATGAAATAACCCCAATTCTTGATCCCCGCCTCGCGCGCCCACATTAGCGCTTGCTTGGCTTTCTGAGGGTTGGCGCCTTTGCCTGCCCTTCTCAGTATGATCTCATTGCCGCTCTCGATGCCCCAAGAGATCATCCAGCAACCAGCTCTCCCCATCTGCAGCAACATCTCCCGATCCACGTAATCAACCCGGCTGTTGCAGGTCCATTTGATCTTCAGGCGTTTCTCGAGGAGCAGTTCGCACAGCCCCATGACCTGTTCCCGGTTCACTGTAAACAGGTCGGCGTACATGTGGATGTTGCGAACACCCTTGTCGACGAGAATCTCGATTTCCTCAACGATTCTTTGAGGCGAAAGCAATCTGACCGAGTTCTGATAGGAGACGTGTTTGATGCAGTACCGGCAACCCGCCGGGCACCCTCTGCTGGTGAGGACGAAACTGAAAGGACCTTTCATCAGGGGCATCCGGTATTGCTGGAGGGGAAGGAGGTGGTACAGAGGAACGGGCAACTCATTCAAGTCAGGAATGAACGGTCGGTCGCAGTTCCGCTTGATTTCGCCGCGGTCCCGCCACACCAGGCCCTTAACCCGATGAAGATCAGGCCCTGACCCCAGCTGCTTTTCTTCTGCACGAGCGGGTTGCCAGCTGCTGTCCGACTTACGCAGCAACCGCTCTACCCATTCGGGCCTGGAGTCCTCCCGATCTTCGAGGATATCTATCAGTTCGCGAAAGGTCAGTTCGGGCTCACCTCTCAGGACGAAGTCCAGCGCGGGGAAGTCTCGCATGGTCTCAAAAGGCATCGGGGTG
>Ga0116188_1003221_pt1 | contig 12114 bp, 7 predicted proteins | sample AD_JPNTR2_MetaG_FD_89807 | JGI IMG/M metagenome (GOLD analysis project Ga0116188, IMG submission 89807) | Active sludge microbial communities of municipal wastewater-treating anaerobic digesters from Japan - AD_JPNTR2_MetaG | ecosystem: Engineered > Bioreactor > Anaerobic > Digestate | place...
TGATCAAACCGCTTTTCCGCTACTTGAAGGAAACTCCTCACCGAACTGCTGTAATTTTTGATGGAACCGGCGCTGTACCTTTGGAGCATGAGTTTCCGTTCAAAAACTGCGATTAAATATTCGATGTCCATTTTTTAGATTTAACCTCAGCAAAATTAATCGTAACATTCATAAATGCTAATATTTTTATTAAAAAATAATAGTTTATCATATTGATATCATGTGATTTATCATACAATATCCAGCATAAAACCCGAAAGTGGTTTACGTAGGTTTGATATTTTGTATTTAAGAATGTTTTATATTTGTTGCGTAAATAAGACGCTATGCTTAATTATAAAAAACGACCGTAGAGCTGGAATGATAATGATTTAATCACATAGAAATACTAACGATTTAAAACTTAATCCAATGAATAATTCTGAAATTCTTCAAAATATTCTTCAAGTAATTGATTCTTCAAAAAATCAAGATGGATGGGCTGATTTGGCTTTAATTGGGAAACCTCTTAATGACTTAGGTGTTAATTATAAAGCATTAGGATATTTAAAACTCCGTGAACTAATTGAAGAATTTCCTGATAATTTAGAGATTAAGAAAGATACTTCACATCAGGTACCTGTTTTATACGCAAGACCTAAAACCTCATCATCAACTACTTCTGTACAGACAGCAAGACGAATTCAACCAAAAAGTGGAAATATTCCGCATATTCTTTTGAAGTGGGCATGGATGGGTGATTTCAGACAAGTTATTTCTGATTTGAAAAGTATTGCACTTAAAGAACGTTGGTATTATAAAAACCAAAATCCAACTTATCCTTTTCCAATTCTTAGCAAATACCTAACCTATACCTTCTTTAGACTTTCAAAAGAAAATGGGAAAATCAAAACAAATGAGCAATATGCTGCTTTTAATACAGGGTTAGTAAATAATTTGTATGAACCCATTTATGCTTTATTTGAGAAGAATCGAGTGCAAGGTAGGCAAGATTGGTATTTTCACGAATTTTGCATATCTGGAGTAGGTAAAGCAGGAAAAATTCTTGCAAGTAATTTCAATCCTCTTCCTGAAAGAGCGCAATTTTTCAATAACCCAGCAGAATTGATTTATGACTCAAACGCACCTGAGCCACAAATGAATTGGAATCATATTATATTAGACAATGTTGAAAGATTGCCTATGGAGTTTTTGGAAGAAAACAAACCATCGGGTTTTCTATTCCGAGATACAAATTCGATGAATACGATTGAAAAGAATCAATATTATAAATCATTGGCTGAAGCTATTGAGAATGATAGCAAAAAATTTAGAGCGATAAAGAATAGATTTGCAGATAGTTTATCACTTGCTTTGAAAAGAGTTCAGTGGAATTTTAAAACTGCAATTCCAATGTATTATCCTTCAAATAATAAGATGTCATTGCTTTTACCATTATCTTTAATTGATGACGAGGTTATTGATTTGGCATTAGTTGTAGAAAAAACTCAATCAGGAAGTTATTTAGGACATACAATTCTTCCATTAGCTTGGGCATACAGTAACGCGAGATTAATTACAAGACCTGACAGTGATTGGCTGATTGCAGAAAATATTGAATATGAAACAATTACTGAAACTGATGAAGAAAATGACTAATAATAAATGGGCACAACATCGTGTATAAAACATTGGGGTTTAGGTGGTTAAATCGAGCGTTCTGCCCCGCATTGGCTTTTGTGATTGTAAGTAAAAAAACTTTATTAATTTTACGACAATATTTTGCTCAATATCAGCCAAAAGAGTGGCTGTTTGAAGGCGAAGGAGGAGGCCAATATACGGACAGTAGTATTTACAGCATTTTAAAAAGGCATTGACTGCTGCAAAAATCCCGAAGAAGGTTTTGCACTACTCCCATTTTTCGGACAGTTCAAAAGTAGAAAATCCGGGGTTTTGCACTACTCCCATTTTTCGGACAGTTCAAAAGTAGAAAATCCGGGGTTTTCGATACATAGTTTACGACATAGTTTTGCAACCCATTTATTGGAATCTGGTACCGATTTAAGGTACATACAAAGTTTACTTGGACATTCGAGTAGTAAAACAACTGAGATATATACACATATTACCACAAAAGGATTTGATCAAATTAAAAATCCATTAGACAAATTAGAGTTTTAAGAAAAATAACAAATTGGATATGTGTAACAAGACATTTTTTAATCAAATATTATATTTCACTGATTATCAACAATATTAAAAATAAAACCACCAACATAAATGTAAAATAGGTGCGACAAGGTCGCACTTACACAGATGTTATGCGGCATACAAAAAAAACAGACACCCGTGTTGGCGTGAAAATATCACAACAAAACATTATTTCCCTGCGCAAATACGCCTTTATTAGAATTTTATTTCTATATTTGCGTGATTAATTCACGTACAATAAAAACTACACAACCATGTTAATTAGACTAGTTATTGAAAACCTCTTTTCATTCGGAGAAAGAAAAGAGTTTACAACCATTCCCAATAGCAGATTAAAGACATTAGAACATCACAAATACAAATATGATGATTTTAGTATTTTAAAGATTGGTGCAATTTACGGTGCGAATGGTGCAGGAAAATCAAATCTTATAAAATCTTTAGAACTTTTCCAAAAGTTGGTAGTAAGAGAAAAAATACCCTTTAGACTCAAAGACTCTAAGTTTAAATTCAACAGTCAAGAAGATAGCCAAGATCAAGTATTTGCTATTGAATTCATTCAAGAAAACAAAGCATTTTATTACGGAATTATTCTTAACGATAACATAATAATAACAGAAGAATTATACTTATCTGGCTTAGGGAAAAGAGATGATAAATTAATCTATGAACGAAAAACAGATAAAAATGAAAAAACTACCATTACTTTTCTTGAAGAATTTGAAAATGATGAGAAAAGTCAAGTCTTAAAATCTATTTTGTTGGAGGAGTTTGTAAAACCAAATGAACCAATAATAAAGCTTCTTTCAAATAGAGACAACAAATATTTAGCACTTGTAAAGATTGCCTATAAATGGTTTGAAGATACCCTTCAAATTATAACTCCTGATTCAAAACCAAGAGCTTTAGCCCATAGAATTGATATTGATACAGAATTCAAAAATTTCGCAAAGGATTTAATGTGCTCATTCAATATAGGGATTACAGAATTGACTTCAGAAAAGAAAGAAATTCACGAGTTCTTTGGAGAAAACAATGAAAAAGAACTTGATGCTTTGATAAAGGATGTTGAGGATTCACCGAAAAAAATGATTGGACTTAGAAGTAAGAAAGGTGACGAATTATTAGTTGTCAACGAAAATGGGAAAATCTGGGTTAAAACACTAAAAGTAGGACATACAGGAAAAAGAGATAAATCAGTACTTTTTAATCTAGATGAGGAATCTGATGGGACAATTAGACTTTTAGACTTTGTTCCAGCGTTTAAGAATGTAATTTCGACAGAAAAAGTATTTATTATTGATGAAATTGAAAGAAGTATTCATCCACTATTAATTAAAGAGTTAGTCCAAAAATTTTCATTAGATGAAAACACAAAAGGTCAATTAATTTTCTCTACACATGAATCAAATCTACTTGACCAAGCAATTTTCAGACAAGACGAGATTTGGTTTGCTGAAAAAAACAAGGACGGTTCAACTGATCTGTATTCTCTTAACGACTTCAAAGAACATAAAACTATTGATATACAAAAAGGCTATCTAAATGGGAGATATGGCTCAATACCATTTTTAGGAAATCTACAAGACTTAAACTGGCATAACTATGATACTAACGAATAGACTTTTTGGAAGGGTGGCTCCAAGTAGAGAAGCTAAAAGCATCTACATCTTTTGCGAAGGCAAAGAAAGAGAGTTTGACTATTTTAAATATTTCAGAGAAATGGATTCTCGTATAAAAATTGAAATTTATAAGCTCCATTCTCATGAAGATAATTCCCCAACTGGTTTATTGTCAATTGCTGAGAGATGCATTATAAAGACAGACGAAAATCCTAATCCGAAATACAATTTCATTGATGGAGATGAAGTTTGGATTGTTCTTGATGTTGACAAAGACAAAGATGAATCTCGTGCACCTAAAATTGTGTTAGTAAAAGAGAGGTGTGAAAATACAGAAAATTGGCATCTAGCACAGAGTAATCCTTGTTTTGAAGTTTGGCTATATTACCACTTTCATTCAACTAAACCTGTTTTTGCAAATTCCGACAAATGTTCACATTGGAAACGATTAGTAAACAAGTCAATTAATGGTGGTTTTGACTCAAGAAAACATCCAATTTATATAGAAACAGCAAGCAGAAATGCGCAAAGCAACTTTGAAACAGTTGAAAACAAACCAAATATTGGAAGTACAAATATTTATGAATTAGCAAATACAATTTTCCCCTTAGTTAGTTCAAAAATTGAGAAAGTATTGAAAGACATTACGGAATGAATAGTACGACCGCATAACACACGCCTATGTGCATTGGCTGGCTGACGTGCACTTAGCGGGTTTTGCGCCCGTGCCCATAGCTCGGTTGTTACCTGCAAGCGTAAAAAAGACCAACACAACACATTGAAATATGAACGAAATTGACATCTTAAAAAGTATTGCAGACAATTTATCCGAGAGAAAATCAACGGCTGCATTAAACAATTATGAAGTCCTTTGCAACAACATCAAATATGTAAATGACCTACTGGACAGAGGTGTTAATTCATTAAAAACAATTCAAAGCTAGTCAGACAGAGTTTTAAAAAGTGACACTTCCGTAACTACTGACTTTAAAGACAATACTAAGCCACTTTTCTATTTCAGAACAATCATTCCGAGAATTTTACTTAATAACATTAGCATTATTGAAAAATTCATTACCTACACTCAACCAGACGATAGACAAGGTGTAACTTGAAAATGTTGTAAAACTTAAAAAAACATTTCTTGACTTTAATAATTTAGTTACATCGGCACGACAATTCATTGACAGTTTGGTGTCAGATGCTTATCAACTTACACTATTAGACCCGAAAGAAACAAATTTTCAAGTTTTAACTTCTCTAAACAGTTTCAATAAATACGCTACAAAATCTATCCGTCAAGCACTTTTTAATTCAGCAGTTCAAAATTCCTTGACAGAATTTGAAAATCTTGGGCTCTAAAGTTTTTTTTCAATAACCTCCTTCAGTATCTTATTGTCAAGGGCAAGATCCGCATACATTTGCTTAAGCTTGCGATTCTCTTCCTCTAACTCCTTGAGCCGTTTTACCTGACTGATGTCCATCCCGCTATACTTGGACTTCCAGTTGTAAAGAGTTGCTTTTGATATACCGTGGCCTCTTGCCACTGAATCTGCGGACAAACCGCTTTCGAGCTCTTTGACGGCTGATACCATCTGGCTCTCACTGTGAGCTTTCTTTTTCATAATACAGTTCCTTTTGCAAAGAACTTCGAAAGAAAATAATTACGTGTGCTAACAAGGGGTGTAGCCAATGTGGGTTGATACTGGGAACTCGGAGCTTTTTCGTCCGTTCGGTACGATTTCGTCGGGGACGAAATCGTTGCTCGCTCTCCCACACTTGCCACACCCCCAGCCGTTAGCGTTCATTGTAAAAAGACAGAAACAGACCACTGAATGACAAAGGAATTTTTGCTGCATGAAGATTAAGAAAATGGAAACAGCCAACTCACAAAACAGCGCATTTGGCTGCCTCAACGCACGGGCGACCACTTCGCAGCCAAAAAAACCTTCATTTTGCCTACACACAGACAGACCGTTGATTATTCAAACATTTTTTATATTGAAAAATGAGATATTGAAAATTAATTATTATTTTTGCGCCTTAATTATTCTGAGAAAATGAATAGAATAAAAGAGGTACTTAAAGAGAAAGGAATAAAGCAAACTTGGTTGGCTGAACAACTCGGGAAAAGCTATAATGTGGTGAATGGTTATGTGCAAAACAGACAACAACCACGAATTGAAGTGCTTTATGAAATTGCTGAAATTCTCGGAGTAAGTGTAAAGGAATTACTAATTGACAACGAAATTAAAACGGATAAATAATGAGCAAGGAACAAAAAATAACCAACGACATAAAAGTGCCGAACAAGGATTTGGAAGCATTGAGATTAAACTTTCCTCATTGCTTCGACAAAGACGGAAATTTTCAGTTAGAGAAGTTCAAAGCCAACCTGACTGAAAAGGAAATTAATTTTTCAACTGAGAGTTACGGATTAGATTGGTTAGGAAAAAGCTACGCACGGCTTTTGGCAAGCGACCCTGCAACTACATTGCTGAAAGCAGACGAAACACACAATGCTAAACCCGAAAATGTAAACTCTGAAAACTTGCTCATAAAAGGCGATAATCTAGAAGTTCTGAAACACCTTACAGGTGCTTATTACGAACAAGTAAAGATGATTTACATAGACCCACCATACAACACGGGAAGTGATGGTTTCGTTTATAATGACGATAGAAAGTTTACTGTAAAAGAATTGCAACAGTTGATTGGCGTGGATGAAGAAAAAGCAAAACGAATTTTAGACTTTACACAAAGTAAAAGCAATAGCCATTCTGCTTGGTTAACTTTTATGTATCCACGCCTTTATATTGCCAAACAACTGCTAAGAGAAGATGGAGTAATTTTTGTCTCTATTGATGATAATGAAGTCGCACAGCTGAAAGTTCTATTAGATGAGATTTTCGGAGAAGAAAACTTCAGGGGTATAATTATTAGATCAACAGGGACAACAACAGGTCAAGAAGCACTTAAAATTGGAAGTTCATACGATTCTTGTTTGTGTTATTCTAAAACAGCTAAGTTTCAATTAAAAGGTATTCCATTAAAAGGCAAAGACCTAAATAGGTTCAACAATGATGACAATGATGGAAAAGGAAAGTATGCACTATTGCAGTTAAGAAAAACAGGAAATGCTGACAGAAAAGAAGACAGGGAAGGAATGTTTTTTCCAATAACTGCACCTGATGGAAGTCAGGTTTTCCCAATTGGTCCTACTGACTATTTAAGTCGGTGGAGAACTGGGAAAGATAAATTTCAAAAATTCTTGGATGAAGGTTTAATTGTTTGGAAGGAAAATGGAGAAGATATAGAAGAGTTTGATGATGAAGATGATGAAAATGAAGAAGATGAAATTACTGATTACTCATCTGTTACAAATGAGAATGTAGATATTTCAAAATTTAAGTCTAAGTGGAAGCCATATGTAAAATACTATTTATCGGAAAGAACAAAGCAAGTATCAAACTTATGGACAGATATTGATGGAAACAAAAAAGGTAGCATAGAACTAAAGCAGCTTTTTGACAAAAAGAAACTGTTTGAAAATCCCAAACCAACAGATTTTGTAAAAAGATTAATTACTATTAGTTGTAATTCTGATGAAATAATACTTGATTTTTTTGCTGGCTCTGGAACTACTGCTGATGCGTTGATGCAGTTGAATATTGAAAATATTGAAAGCAGAAAGTTTATTTTAGTGCAATTACCCGAATCTATTGACCCCAAGAAAAACAAAACCGCTTACGATTTTGTGAAAAACGAGCTGAAAGCCGAACCCACCATTTTTGAGATAACCAAAGAACGGCTTATACGGGCAGCCAACAAAATAAATTGCGAACTCGACGAGAAAAACAAAAAACTCGAATCGAAAATTGCCGATCTCGAAAGTCAATTACCAACGGACGAAACCAAAGCCGAAATAGAAACCTTGCGCGAACAAGTAGCTCAAAACGAAAAGCTCAAGACACAGAACACTTTTAAGATTTTTGAAACCATGCCAATATGGGAAGATTACGATTTTGAAGCAGAAGAATTTGACAATTCACAAACTTTGTTTTATGCAGGTAAACTATCAGAAGACGACATAAAAGCATTACTTATTACTTGGAAAACCTATGACGGCATTCCATTGACACACGATTTGGAAAGTGTTGATTTAAACGGTTACACCGCTTATTATGGCAACGGAAGGTTGTATTTAATGAACAAAGGATTTAATACCGACAGTCTTAAAGCACTTTTGGAAAAGATAGATACAGACAAACATTTTGAACCTAAAAGCATCATCGCCTTTGGCTATCATTTGGAGAGTAAGAGTTTAAGAGAGATTTCTGAAAACGTAAAAACTTACAACAACAAAAAGAAAAGCGATATTGACTTTATAACAAGGTACTAATATGAAGGGATTTAATTTTGAGAAAAACCTAAGCCACCAATCACATGCAGTAGATAGCACCATTGCGGTATTTGAAAATATTAGCCTTGTTCAGCCAACAGAAGTGGATAAAAATTATATAAATCCTACATTTGATTTTTTGAGTGATTGGGCTTATCCGCGGAATCTAAGGGCGATTCAAGAAAGCAATGGAATTGATGAAAAGATAAAGCGAAATAGCAACATCATTGATATAATGATGGAAACTGGAACGGGCAAAACTTACACTTACGCCAAAACAATTTTTGAACTCAACAAAAATTACGGCATTTTCAAATTCATTGTCGTGGTACCAACATTATCAATTAAAGCAGGAACAATTGATTTTTTGAAATCGGACAGTAGTCGTGAGCATTTCAAAGAGCAATATGGCAAAGTTCTTCACTTACACATAGTAGAAAGTCAGAAGAATAACAAAAGCAAAAAATCATTCATACCACCTGCAGTTAGCAGTTTTGTAAATGCTGGAAATTTTGAAAAAAACAGCATTCAAGTTATGATTATCAATGCTGGTATGATTAACTCTGAAACAATGCAAAAGAGTTTTGACAAAGGACTTTTTGACAAATACACTGTGCCGTTTGATGCTATTGGAGCAACAAAGCCTTTTATGATTATTGACGAACCGCACAAATTCGCTCAAGGAAATAAAACATGGGAGAACATTCAAAAAATGAAGCCCCAATTTATTTTGCGTTATGGAGCAACTTTTCAAGGATATGAAAATCTGATTTATAAATTAACGGCAGTTGATTCATTCAATCGAAATTTGGTTAAAGGTGTTATCGGACACATCACTGAATTTGAAAGTGGTAAAAATGCCATTGTAAAATTGTCAGATATAGACGGTGCTGAAGCAATTTTTAAACTTAAAGAAAATAATACGGAAAAAACATTTAGACTTAAAGAAAAAGATTCCTTTGCAAAAGTTCATATTCAAATGACTGACTTAATACTTGAAAAAATTAGTGGTAAGCAAACAAACAAAGTTGTTTTATTGTCTAATGGCAAAGAACTTAGAAGAGATGAATCAATAAATCCATATTCTTATGCAGAGTCATTGCAGGAAATAATGATTCAAAAAGCAATAAAGCACCATTTTGAAATTGAAAAGGAACTGTTGACAAGAGAAGTAAAAATTAAACCTTTAACGCTTTTCTTCATAGATAATATTGACGAATACCGAAATAAAGAAGGATATATTCGCAAAACTGTTGAACAATATATTGAAGCAGAAATAAAGGAACTTTTGAAAACTGAAAAGGATATTTTTTACAAATCATATCTCGAAAAAACATTAATTGATGTTTCGGCCACACATGCAGGTTATTTCTCAAAAGACAATACCGAGAAAGACGAAGCCATTGAAAAAGAGATAAACGAAATTCTGCACGACAAACAAGCAATGCTCGATTTAGAAAATCCAAGGCGTTTTATTTTCTCAAAATGGACTTTGCGTGAAGGTTGGGATAACCCGAATGTATTTCAAATATGCAAACTCCGAAGCAGTGGCAGTGAAATTTCAAAATTGCAGGAAGTTGGTCGTGGTTTGCGTTTGCCAGTGAATGAATACGGCAATCGTGTAAAAGACGAACAGTTTTATCTCAACTACTTTGTGGACTTCACCGAAAGCGACTTTGTAGATAAATTAGTGAGTGAAATCAATCAGAAGTCTGGAGCAGTGTCAATTGACGAAACACCAGTTTTACTTACTGACAATATGATTAAGCAAATTATTGAAAAATATGATTTTGATGATGCAAATGTACTTTTGCAAAAGCTCATAATGGAAGATAAAGTAATTGACTTCTCTCGGAAATTTTTAGAAGGTGGTTTTGAATTTATTAAACAAAATTATCCTCGAATCTTTGAAGGAGTTAATTCAAATAAAGTTCGGAAAGCCACAGACCCCAAAAAGAAGATTGCAGTAAGAACTGAAAAATATCAAGAATTAAAAGATCTTTGGGAAAAACTGAATGAAAAAGTAATACTTGAATACAAGTTTGACAACGAAGCAGAATTTAAAACTCTGTTCACAGAATTTTTAAAAGCACAAAAAGACAATTTCAAATCAGACGGCATTAACGAGAGAATTTCAAAAATTGAAATCAAAGACAACAAAGCAGTTGCCAACGAACCTGAATCGGTTTACAACCGAAAAACTGCAAACATTTCAATAATGAAATACAGTGACTTCTTGAAAGAACTTTCAAAAAGTCTAAATATAAATATCTCGACACTTCATCAATCAATCATTGATGCAGAAACAGAAATTAACAAGTATCTTAACCAAACGACACTTCGGATAATCAAGCAGGATTTTGACTTTTATCTAATGTCTCAAGCCTTTGACAAATATTCAATCGAGTATAAAAAAGTTTCAAATAGCATTCACCCAACCAAACTGACAGACGATAAAGGGAATGTGCTAAAAGAAATTTCAGCATCAGATGTTGGCGTTTTGTTTTCAGATGAAGATGTGGCAAAATCATATTTTTTTGAAGAACTGTATTACGATTCAGACTTAGAAAAAACAAACATAATAACCGAGATTAAGGAAGTAATAGTATTTACAAAAATTCCAAAGAACTCCATTAAAATTCCAGTTGCAGGTGGTAAGTCATATTCTCCTGACTTTGCTTATGTTTTGAAATTCAAAGACGGTGAACAAAAACTAAATCTTATCGTTGAAACCAAAGACGTAAACAGCAAAGACATACTTCGTGACGAAGAAAAATTCAAAATCAAACACGCTGAAAAATTCTTTGATGGTAAAGTGAAAATTGAATTTAAGACACAGTTCACTAATAATAAAATAGTTGACTTAATAAAAGAAATTGCAATTGATGAATAGCCCTCGCTTTGTAGTCAAGCAAATTTGCAGGTCGCACCAGTCAACGCCAAGAACAAAACCAGCAAAAGAGCTTGCCTACCCCGACGCACGGCAGACAGGAAAGATGCAGCAAAAATGAAAGAAAAATAACGAGAGAAATGAACAACGAAACGCCAACAAAGGTTATATGCAATAAGGGGTTCTGAGGTTATTCAAGCAATGTAGCCTGCATAAAATTTCGTGTAGTTTGACAGGTATGAAGCCCGCAATCCATTACAGCGCATACACTCGGTCGTTGGGGGTAATACTTAAAGAATGCTAAAGTCAAGCAATCTGACAAGCATATTTCAAATTTTAATGTATATTTGTTCTGAAAAATAGAAGTTAATATGAGCAAACTACCTAACGCACCGTTAGTTGAAGTTGTTTTAGAACTTAGATGGAAAATTATCAACAAAAGTGACCTATCTAAGATTCCTTACCTATATGGGGATATTTATTCATTGCTTAAGAATAAATATCCTTATAGAGAGAGTATTGTACCTCCTGAAATACCAATGGATTTTCTAATAAATCAGCCTGTACATAGATTCAGGGTTGCTCAAAATGATTACCCTTTATTTCAAGTTGGACCAGGTATCTTAACTTTAAATACAATTGACAGTAAGTATTTTTGGGATTCTTTTTCAAAAAATTCACAGGAGTTAATTGCTGCATTTCTAAATGTTTTTCCTTTTCAAAATGAAGAAAATATTTCTCCAAGTATATTATTCCTTGACTTTTTCCCATTTGATTTTTCTAAAGATGATGCTTATAATTTTATTAATGATAAGTTCAACATTGTTTTCAATCAATCTTTCTTTCCTAATCATAGTTTCCCTAAAGATTTAAACTTAGGATTTTATTATAGTATTTCTAATGGGGATTTATTAGTAACATTAAAAAAAGGTTTGAATAATAAAAAAGAAGAAGGAATTATAATGCAAACAAAGGTTAATGGTAATCCTATTAAACCAGAATTAGAAGAA
>Ga0116188_1003224_pt1 | contig 12110 bp, 13 predicted proteins | sample AD_JPNTR2_MetaG_FD_89807 | JGI IMG/M metagenome (GOLD analysis project Ga0116188, IMG submission 89807) | Active sludge microbial communities of municipal wastewater-treating anaerobic digesters from Japan - AD_JPNTR2_MetaG | ecosystem: Engineered > Bioreactor > Anaerobic > Digestate | place...
AATCGGCAAGGTCACCGCTGTCAAGCCTGATGCCTGCAAGGCGTTTTCCTTGTGCCTGAAGCTCTTTTGCAGCTGCTATCGCATTAATAATACCCGAATGTACTGTATCATAGGTATCAACCAGCAATATTGAACTGTCAGGGAATACTTTTGTATAATTAGTAAACGCCTCGGCTTCGCTATCATACGCCATAACAAAGCTATGGGCATGAGTGCCCTTGACCGGTATGCCAAACATTTTGCCGGCTAAAACATTTGATGTGCCAATACACCCGCCAATAAACGAAGCCCTGCTTGCGCTTAAACCCCCGTCAGGCCCCTGAGCTCGCCGCAAACCAAACTCAATCACCTGCCTGCCCTTTGCCGCATAACATACCCGTGCTGCTTTTGTTGCAATAAGCGACTGAAAATTTATGCAGTTAAGCAACGCCGTCTCAATAAGCTGGGCCTGTCCCAACGGCGCTTCTACTCTGATTACTGGTTCTTCAGGAAAAACTATATCGCCTTCCTGAAATGAAAATATGCTACCTGTAAAATGAAACGCTTTGCAATAATCCAAAAAATCATCTGAAAAAATGTGCAATGAATACAAATAGTCAATGCTTTCCTTTGAGAATGAAAGATTTTGAAGATAGTCAATAAGCTGCTCCAATCCGGCAAACACAACATAGCCGGAATTAAATGGATTTTTTCTGAAGAACATATCAAAAATAGCATAGTTCTGTATTATGCCAGTTTTCATGTAGACCTGCATCATTGTCAATTCGTACAGGTCGGTCAGCAGTTCCATCCCTTTCATTGTATTCCTCATTGCTGTATTCCCCTAAGGAGATTTATAATAATATATATGTAAAATCAATCAAATAAAAAATTTTTATATTGACAATATTATTATCTATGTCATGGTATTGAATACAATATTTTTTCATTAAGGCGATAGTTATCAAGACTTATAGTAAAATATATATACATGCCGATAGTTACTATATATAAATATTTTTTGTGTGGAATAATGTATGGCTATAGAAAGCGAAAATAACAATCTTTTCAGTGACCATTTAATTATTATAAAAGGACGTTTCAAAGCCCTTTCAATGAATTTATATGGGCTTTTCATTATTATCTTTAATCAAGACAGGCGGATTGATACATACAATGTTGCTGTTTCAACATTTTCCAATATCTATGAAAATGAACCACATCTCCCATGGGACAAATATGAACAGGTAATCCTGGAATTAAAATGGAAAGGCAATTTTAACGCAAATTTAACCACTTCAATAATGGATAATTTTAAGGAAATTGCCAACGAGGATACCAAAACAAATCAGCTCTACGATTATGCCAACAATTATGATTATGATAGTATTGATACATATCTATTTGATACCATTAACAGGGTTATCCATGATAAAAACCTTGTACTGGAAACAAGCATTCAGGAAGTAACTGCCGAAGAATTTGCCCAGACAAAAGAAAAAAGGTACACACAACCCGAGGAAAAATCATCAACTGCTGAAGCTGAACTGGAAGAAGGCGCTGTTATATTGAATATACAGCCAATACTAGCACCAGTAAAAGGCAAACCTATCTATGAATTAAAAGTTGGTGATAAAATAATGACAAAAATAATACCCAATACCGATAGGGCAAATTATTTCATTGATCTATTGGGGTTACGTGTTGAGAATCATATAAAGCCAATAGCTACAGAAGTCATAGATATAAAATCTGATGGGAAAAATGAGCCCATTGAAATACTTACCCGTATTGGCCCTGGTATTTATGGCAAGTGTATTGAGGATGAACGTCAGGTTAAATTGCGCCTTTATGATCCCATCATTGATGGCCCCTTAACACAAAAATCAATACCAAAACAAACGCCAAAATCTCCAGTTGCTTCAACAACGTATGAAGATGCTGGTTTTTCAAAGTTAACCTATGTCATAATATCATTGTTTGTGCTTTTGCTAATCATTTTTGTTTTACTTATATATATAAGCTTTTAATTGACAAAATACGCTATACTTCTTCTAATTTCATTAAACCTTCAAGCCGATTAATACAACAGCAGCACACATTAATACAAAGGAGGCGGTATATGTTTTATCTGCTCCTGAGACTGCTGTATGAAGAAATGGCTGAAGGAAAAATTTCAAAAGAAGAATACTATGAAGCTGTTATACGAATAGCTTCAATACATGGAATAAAAAGGAACGGTATACGATAGTGGACAACCGCGAATATATTTTAAAAACGGCACATGATAATGATGTGAAGTTTATACGATTATGGTTTACGGACATCTTAGGGTTCTTAAAAAGTTTTGCTATAACCATTAACGAACTTGAGGATGCCCTGGATGAAGGAGTGCGTTTTGACGGCTCTACAATACATGGTTTTGTGCGTAAAACCGAAAAAGAAATGATAGCCATGCCCGATGTTGAAACATTTGAAATCTTACCATGGCGGCCAAAGAGCAATTCAGTGGCACGGATGTTCTGCTATATCTACAATCCCGACATGACCCCTTATGAATGTGATGTTCGGTACATACTGTATAAAAATCTTAAGAAAGCATCCGATAAGGGCTATTTATTCTATGTTGGTCCAGAAATTGAATTCTTCTTATTCAAAACTTCTGAATCACCCCAGCTACTTGACCGTGGCGGTTATTTTGACCTGACTCCTCTTGATATTGCAAGCGATATACGCCGCCAGATGGTACTAACACTGGAAGAAATGGGCATTGGCGTAAAATCATCCCATCATGAAGGCGCACCCAGTCAGCACGAGATCGATCTTCGGCATGATGATGCCCTGACCATAGCCGACAATATCATGACATTTAAAACGGCAACCAAGGAAATAGCACAGCAAAATAATATCTATGCGTCATTTATGCCAAAACCTCTGTCACAGTATAATGGCTGTGGTATGCATATACATCAGTCATTATTCAAAAACGAAGTAAATATTTTTTACGATAGCAATGATGAATTCATGCTTTCTGACATTGCAAAGCATTATATAGCGGGATTATTGAAACACGCACCTGAATTTTTTGCTTTGTCCAATCAATGGGTAAATTCATACAAGCGGTTGAATTATGGATTTGAAGCACCCATTGATCTGTCATGGAGCATTAATAATCCATCATCACTCATCCGTATTACTACATCCAGAACTGATAATCCCAATTCGGTCAGAGTTGAACTCAGAAACCCTGACCCTGCATGTAACCCTTACCTGCTATTTTCGGCAATTCTTGCAAGTGGGCTTTTGGGCATTGAGCATAACGAACCACTGCCAAAACCTCATAACCTCAATGAAACAAAATCAGGTTTTACCACAAAGTCATTACCATCTACCCTTTCGGATGCACTGAAACTATTTGAAAAAAGCAGTCTCATGAGGGAAGCCCTGGGCGATAAGCTGGTGGATCTATTTGTAGAAAACAAACACTATGAGCTTGATCAGTACAATCGCTACATTACCGACTATGAAATTAATACCTATCTCCCCATTTTATAGAACACCATGAAGCCCACTGTTGCTCTCATTGGCTGTGGCCGAATTGGCTTTTTACTTGAAGATGACCCTTTGCGCTACAAACCATGTACACACTATGGTGGCGCAAAGGCTGCCAAGCTATCCATAACCCATGCCTGTGATATCAATGAAAAACGTTTGAACGCTTTTTCAAAGATTGCAGGAATCCCAAAATCACATTGCTATACTGATTATCAAAAGCTACTTGAAGAGGTAAAGCCTTCATGCGTTATTATTGCATCCTGGACTCATACTCATGTGCCAATTGGCATTGCAGCAGCACAGCTTGGAGCAAAAGTTATTGTATGCGAAAAACCAATTGCCAGTAATCTTACACAGGCAAAAGCCTTCATTAACGCTTGCAACACTCACAATACAACACTCATTATCAACCATGAACGGCGCTATGACTACCGTTACAATTATGTAAAAAAGCTTATTGGCAAAAATGAAATTGGCCACATATCATCAGTTCATGGTTTTGTTTTTACCCCGTCAAAAACGCATCAGCCAGGCTCAGGCGGTGGACCTCTTTTACACGATGGAACACATTTAATTGATATTGTGCAGTATCTTTTTGGAAACATAGCACAGGCACAGGGATTCACTACACGCTATTCACAGGATTCACTATATGAAGATTATGCGATAGCTCATTGCATGACCACCTCAGGCCTCCATGTAATACTGGAAGCTGGCGGTCACCGTGATTACTTCATGTTTGAATTGCAGATATTTGGCACTAAGGGCAGGATAGTTATCGGTAACGGCTATCTTTATCTATATAAACCAAAAACATCACGGTATTACCAGGGATTCAAGGACCTGGTTGCATTGGAGATTACACCAAAAGGCAACCCCGATTACTTTGTGAAGCTGTATAAGGAAGCAAAGAAGTGTTTACACAAACCAGCAACCGTTACTTCAAGCGGGTATGATGGGTATAAAGCTCTGGAAGTGATTCATGCTATTTATACATCAGCAAACCATAATGGAAGGATTATTACATTAGGGTAGAAAATATAATTATATTATTATTCTTTATTCATTTGTCCGTTGAGATATTCATATATTACTTTAACAAAATATTCTGCATTTTTCAATGTTTCTTCTGTTTTTTCTTTAGAAATAGGCTTACATGTTTTATAATCTACGGTATTTCGTAATTCAAAAGCTTTGTGTAGCATTTTAGAAAGATCCTTAGGGAATACATCTTTTAAAACAAATTCAGTGTCAAATAAACTTATTACACCTGTATGCTTTGAAGGAATTTTGCCAATAAACTGTAATAATGCCAGAACAGAATAAAACATAGCATAATATGCTCTATTAATAATGCTTTGGAAACTACGATTGTTTTCCATTAAAAATTTTGCATCGTTCAGAGCATTGTGTGCTTCCTCTAACCTATATTTTATCAACGTAAATATCTCTTCGTTTTTCATTTCTAAACTACAATACCTTCAGATTTAACAGCCTGAACTAATAAAGAATACCTTTGTGGACTATTGTCCCATTCATCTTTTGAAAATACGATTGGAACAACAACAATACCATATTCAAATCCAGCTTCCCAAGCACAATCGCTAACATAATCTATATCACTTTCATCTTTTATAGAATCCAATATAACAACAATATCCATATCAGAATATTGTGTTGAATCATTCCTTGCTCTTGAACCAAATAAAATAACTTCAAAGTTAGTAAATTTTTTTAGTAATAAAGCTTTAAATTTTTTAATAATTTCTATATCATTATCAGTCATAAAAAACTATCCTTTAATATCATTTTTAATTATCAAAAATAATTTACCCATTGAATCAAGCCCCTGGAATCCTATCTCTACCAGAAGCCTTCTTCTTTAAGTTTCTTTTCCAGTGAACTATTGCCACCCTGTATTTTCTGAACCATATAATACACATATTTGGCAATAATATCAACTTCTACGTTAACCAAATCACCCACTTTTTTGTTGTCAAGCGTGGTATTGGCAATAGTTTCCGGAATGCAATAAAGCTCTATAGTGTCTTTTTTATCCACAACCGTCAGTGATATGCCATCAATGGCAATTGAACCCTTGGGTACAATAAACTTACTGATGTTTTCTGGCACCGTTAAGGAAATTTCAACGCCCTCAGGCAATCTATGCAAAGAAACAATTTTACCTGTAGCATCAACGTGACCCTGAACTAAATGTCCGCCCAGTCGCCCCTGCGGTTGCATGGCACGTTCTAAATTTACCTTGGTTCCTGGTTTAAATGAACCAAGTGTGGTTATGCCAAGCGTTATATCCGAAGCAAACACGGTAAAGTAATCCTTGCCAATTTGTGTTACCGTCTGGCACGCTCCGTCAATAGCAATAGAATCACCAATTTTAGTGCCTTCAATAACTGTGCGCGCATGTATGGAAATTAATTTCCCATTTGCCGATTGTCTGATAGATTGTACCACCCCAATTTCTTCTATAATGCCGGTAAACATTTACACCGCCTCAAACTGATAGCTTTCTTTATACCCTGATATAAGCATATCATGTCCTAAAAATATACTGGTTACATCATGAAGAGTCATTGATTCTTTAATAAACTGTCTGCCTTTGCCTTCAATGACACTTTTCCCTTTCCCAACTAAAATAGGACTATAAAAATACATGCACTGGTCAATCTCACCTGAATCAAAGAATGATCCTGCAATGGTTGCCCCTCCTTCAAGCACTGCAATCATTGAACCCATAGTATGCAATATGTCAAGCAACTCATGGACCTGATCCACACTGCTATCTGATTGTAAAAACTGTATTCTGCCACTATCAATAAGCTTTGCAATAATGGCATAATCGTCCCGCTTCAAAAGCGCATCTTTTTCTTTATGTGTTGTAAAAAAATAAGCATTGTCATCGCCGGCAAGCTTAATATTATCCAATGTCTTTGGGAGTCCTATCACTATTTTTTTTACATCATGAGTTACATCAGGTTTCCATAATTCAAGCAGCCCGTTGATGAAGCTATTGGAATATCCCACCGCAGTATACTGTTTGGTTTTATAAAATTTTTCAGTTTCCTGTGAAAAATCAGTGTAGCGCACGGTAAGAGCTGGATTATCTTTTTCAACAGTGGATTTACCAATGAGAATGGTATCGACACATGCACGCAGCCGGTGCACTAAAAGCCTTGATACCGGTGAGCTTATCCATTTTGAATCACCTGTGGTTGTTGCCGTCCTGCCATCAAGTGATATTGCTGCCTTGTGAATAATGAATGGCCTATGTCGTAAAATACTTTTTTTAAATGGCCGTATGAAATCAACTGCCGCTTGTGAAAACTCACGTAAAAACACCACCTCAACGCCTGCCTGCTGCAATGCTCTGACCCCTTTGCCAGCAACAGCAGGGTTTGGATCAAGTGCAGGAATAATTACTTTTGCAATACCAGATTTTATTATTGCATCAGTGCAGGGTGGGGTTTTACCCCAGTGACAGCATGGCTCAAGCGTCACATACATTGTAGCACCAGCAAGGTTTCCCGTTGCATTTTTCAGGGCAACAACCTCAGCATGATCCAGGCCACAGGCCTGCGTGGATCCCGTTGCCAGTATTGTATCATCCTTAACAATAACCGCTCCCACTGCAGGATTTGGCGACGTTACCCCTAACTTGCCAAACGCCAATTTCAGTGCCAGCGTCATATATTCATTGTGTTTTTGGCTTTCCATATCTGTTAAAAATAATGTCTCTATCCTGTGCAAATTTCAATTCTTCTTCCAGGTATGCATGTAACTCTTTCATAATCTGGTTGTTTGTTCTCTTTGCTGCCAGGTACCCACCCAGTATGCTGCCACCATAAAAAAATGTGCCGGCAGCACCGGTAACAAACGCAATGCCACTGTTGCCACTATCCACTGCAAAGTATGTAACCACAGCACATATACCGATAACTATCGCCGCTATTACGCCATTTTCTGTATTATCACTGTATATATAACCCGCTCCAGGAAGAATCCCCCACCCCAATGCAGCATAGGGGTTCTTTAACTTATCCCGTGTAACCCTGCTGTACTGGTATATACGTTGCAGATCAAACTCTTTTGCAAGAACAGTATAGGGCGATAGTTCATTGTAATTATCAACTGTCAACAATGAATATGCAAGCTTTCTTTTCAGTATCATTGCTTCATATTCCGGATTGACGTCTTTTTGCCATTGCACGTCCATCATCTGTGGTGGCAACAGCATACCGCTGAATGCACTGTCAAAGCTATAAATCCACACCGGCAGGTTTATTGGGGATTGATTTTTCACTTTTTCAAGAACTGAATGGTATTGTTTGCCCTGATAATGGCAATACAATGAAGCAATAAGAAAAGCATCATACGAATACAACGAAGGGAAGTAGTAGTATAAGCGCTGGTATTCCTGATATGCGCGGTAGTATTCCCTTTGTTCAACGAGTTGATTTGCAAACCCTGCTATAGCAGTATAACTATAGGGATTATCTAATCCTTGGGCAAAGACATTACAGCTTGCTACAATACACACTATCAGAATAATAATATGCCGCAACGGCATACGCTTACGCTTTTTTTAATGTCAGTTTTTCCCAGTATAACACAAACGGAGATGCTATATACATAGATGAATACGTTCCTATAACTATACCAAACAACAGTACACTGGCAAATTCGTTAAGGCCTTCTCCACTAATCATATACAGGGCAAATACGGCAAACAATGTGGTAAGCGCAGTAAGCAGCGTTCTGGATATTGTCTGTGTGATAGATTTATCTATCACATCAATAAATGTTTGCTTGGTTTTAATCTGTAAATTTTCTCTCACACGGTCAAATATGATAATGGTATCGTTTACCGAGTATCCATAAATGGTAAGAATTGCGGCTACTATCGGTATATTAATCTCAATACCTGCAAATCCGCAGAAAAGAACTGATAGTATAACATCATGTACCAGTGCAACCATTGCACCAATGGAATACTTCAATTCAAACCGGAATGCTAAATATAACGTCATGATTATAACTGAAAGTGCAATCAGTTTCACCGCCGATCTTTTGAGAAAATCACCAATTGCAGGACCCACAGTTTCAATACTCAATATTTCAACATTTTTAAAATTACTCTGAATAACAGCTTTCAGTTCTTTGGTGCTTTCTTCAACATTTTTGGCACGGCTGGCAAGTTTGATGGAAATCAGATATTCATTATCCTCTTCTTTCCCCACCTGCTGAATCACTGCACTGATTTTATTCTGGGTCAAAACCTTACGTATCTGTGCGGTATCAACCCCCTGCTCAAACTTTACAGTAAGCTTAATACCACCAACAAAATCAATACCCCAGTTAAAACCACCATTGCGATATGTCTGCAATGAAAATATCATAATCAATGTTATCGTAATTGCAAAAGCAATAAATCTGTATCTTATAAAAGGAATTATCTTTTCCAAGGTACCACTCCTTAAATACTTAATTTTTTCAGTGATCCACGTAACGTCATTATTTCAAAAATAAACTTTGTAATATACAGCGCAACAAACATAGAAACGATAAGACCTATTGAAAGGGTTACCGCAAACCCTTTAATTGGACCGGTTCCAAATTGCGACAATACAAATGCCGAAAACAAAGTGGTGATATTTGAGTCAAAGATTGTCCAGAAGGCTCTTCCAAAACCCTGCGCCACTGCTGCTCGTGGTGTTTTGCCAGTTCGCAGTTCCTCTTTTATTCGTTCATAAATAATAACATTGGCATCCACTGCCATACCCATTGTTAAGATAAAACCAGCAATACCGGGAAGCGTAAGTGTAAATCCCAACCACGATAGTAACGCTAACATGAATATGCCATTAAGAATCAAGCCTATATCGGCTATCAGTCCTGCAAATTTGTAATAAATAAGCATAAATAGCATTATACCACCAACGCCAACAATAAAGGCCTTTATACCATTTTGAATTGAATCGATACCAAGTGTTGGACCTACCGTTCGCTCTTCTACTATCTTTAAATCAACAGGTAATGCACCTTCTTTAATAATTCGTGCAAGTGCGGTTACTTCCTCATAGGTAAAATCACCCTGAATGATTGCCTGCCCGGTATTTATCTGCACCCTGATTGATGGTGCACTGCGGACTTTATCATCAATAACTATGGCAAGTTTTTTGCCGTGATTTTTTTCACCGGTAACTTCTGCAAATTTTGCAGCACCTTCCGGTGTGGTATTAAAATGAACTGCTAACTGCTGGTATTCATCAGGTGCAACCCACGCCTTGCTTATGTCATTGCCTGCCAGTGCAACCTTCTTTTCAAGGACTATTGGGTATGCCGGAAATAATTTGGCTGTTTGCGGATTGCGTTCATAATAATATAACAACTCTAAGGAATCAGGAAGCGCTATTGCAGTTTTAATTGTGTCGGTAAGCTTATTGAGTTCCAACTGATCCTCAGGCAGCGGTTTGCCTGCATGATGCTCTTTTAGCCACTGATTGGCTTTCTGGGTATAGGTGTCATCAACCAGCCGATACTCAACACGCCCGGTGGTGCCAATTGCTTTTTTTACACTTTCCGGATCTTTAACCCCGGGTAACTGAATCTCAATGGCATCGTTGCCCTTGGGCCGTATTGAAGGCTCGGCTACACCAAACTTGTCAACACGGTTACGAAGCAATTCCAGTGCCTGTTCGGTAATTTCGTTTTTTTCAGCATTTGTCAGTGGCTTGCCCGTTTTTTCTTCTATCCTGTGATAGTTTGCCTGTAACACCAGGTATGAGCCACCCTGCAAATCAAGACCTAAATTTATTTTTTTTGCAAGCAGCGCCTTTTCAGCCCAATGTGGTAAAAGTTTGGCATCCACAACGCCAGGGTAGCGTTTTATTTCATTCATTACTGCTACATTAAGATTGTACCCTTCAACCAGTACTTCTTTATTATTAATCAAAATTTTATACTTTGATTCAGGAAATCGCTGCTTTATCGTCTGTAAATCCTGTTCGGTAGATGTCTGGCTTAACACTATCTGCAGGGTATTTTCCCCAATGGTAGGCAAAATGAGCATAACAGCAAAACACACAATACAGATTATAAAAATAGCTTTATACAATAATCCCCGTGTCATGTACACCTCATGTATTATTATGTATTATTTTGGAAATCTGCGCAAAACGCTACCTGAAGTACTTCTGGTCCTCATCCGATAGAGGATAAAAACAAAAATAATGATCACTACTAAAATAATTTTTGCCATACGGTCAGATGCCTGTTTGCTAAGACCAAATAAACCCTTTTCCTCAGTATCAATATTCTGTTTTTCTTGTTCTATGTGTGCAAGTATCTGTTCATTATTTTCTTTAATGGTAATACCGGGAATGCGGGAATATCTGAAAGCGCCGTCAGTAATACTGAGCAGCGACTTACTATCCACTTTCAATCCTTTTGGGGCATCAGTTTTTTGCGTTGCTTCAGTTGCTGTAACTGCAGGCTTCTTTTCTTCTTTTTTTGTGGCATCTGCTGATTCAGCTTTTTTCACAACCTGAGGTTCATTACCTTCAGTTTTAGGTATTTCTTTTTGAATCTGGGGCGATAGTTCCTGTACAGGTGTTTCATTGCCCGGTGTATTTTCAGGTGACTGAACAGTAGTGGATGGTGTTTCCTGTGCATAAATAGGTATCACTGTTGCACACAGCCATACCATACACAAGACGCACAATACTACAAAAATATTTCGGCACTGTTTCATACTATTGTTCCTGCCAATACCACTGTTTATCATTAATACATCACGATAACTTTTGCTGAATAGCACTTTTGACAAAGTCCACCTTTACGCCTTCTGCAAGTTTCAGGGTAATGATATTTTCTTCAGGTTTAATATTTACCACCACGCCAATCATTCCGCTTGATGTCAGGACTTTATCGCCTTTTTTAAGCTGGTCTATCATCTTCATACGGTCTTTTTCCTTCTTTTGTGTTGGCCGTATCAAAAGAAGATAGAAAATCAATATCATCAAGACAAGCGGGACTATGCTTACCCATGGGCTTGATGCCTGCTGTCCATTGGCTGCATATGCTATCTCAAATGGAAACACGTTGTTACCTCACTTTTATGTTTTAGTTAATAGATTCACACAAAGCATGTTCAGACCCATAGAAAGCCTGATATGCTTTTACTCAATAAATACACAGATAAAATCACTGCAACCATTATGCAATGAATTGCAAATGTCAACACAATTTATGCAATATTTTTAATCAGGAAGTATTAATACCGGTGTACCAACCTGAATATACTGCTCTAATTCTATTATATCGTCATTATACATACGTATGCAACCGCTTGATGCCAGCTGCCCAATGGAATCCGGATCATTATTGCCATGAATTGCAATACCGCTACCTATTGATGGCACCTTCCCTTTATTTTGTGGCAACATGCCATTCTTTTTTGCTTCTTCATACCTTTTAACATCTTCCTTATTTGGATATGAAATACAATAAAATCGTGGTCCATAGGCGTTATCGCCTAAATCAACATCAGGATGACCAAA
>Ga0116188_1003226_pt1 | contig 12108 bp, 4 predicted proteins | sample AD_JPNTR2_MetaG_FD_89807 | JGI IMG/M metagenome (GOLD analysis project Ga0116188, IMG submission 89807) | Active sludge microbial communities of municipal wastewater-treating anaerobic digesters from Japan - AD_JPNTR2_MetaG | ecosystem: Engineered > Bioreactor > Anaerobic > Digestate | place...
CACGGTGTTTATCTTGGCAAGACTGTTCAGGTGATACCACACGTTACCGGCGAAATACAGAACAGGATTCTTGAAGTTGCCGAACAATCAAAAGCGGATGTGCTTATCACTGAAATAGGCGGAACAACAGGCGATATTGAAGGGCTTCCTTTTCTTGAAGCAATCCGTGAATTTGCGCTTGAAGTAGGATTTTCAAATGCGATTTTTATCCACGTTACTTATGTTCCTTATATCAGAACAGCAGGCGAACTTAAGACAAAACCGACGCAACAATCTGTGGCAAAATTGCGAGAAATCGGTATAACGCCGAATATTCTTATCTGTCGTTGCGACAGACCGCTTGATAAGAACCTGCGTCAAAAAATGTCGCTGTTTTGTAATGTCCCGGTTGAAGCAGTGATTGAAGAGCGCGATGTAGAGCATACAATTTATGAAGTCCCTTTGATGTTGCAGCGCGAACATTTAGACGAAATAGTTTGTAGGTTGTTGAACCTTCAAACACAGACATCAAACCTCTCGCACTGGCAGGATATTGTTAGAAAAATTATTGCGCCTCGTTATAAAACTCGCATTGCGTTTGTTGGAAAATATTTAGAATTGCAGGATGCATATAAGTCTGTTTTTGAAGCCATTACTCACGGCGGTATTGCAAATGATTGCAGTGTTGATGTGGTTAAGATTGATGCCGAAGACCTTGAGGTGGAAGGGTCTGAATCTGTTTTGAACGGGATGGGCGGTATTCTTGTGCCGGGCGGTTTTGGGGCTCGCGGCGTAGATGGTAAAATCAGGGCAGTGCGATTTGCGCGCGAACACAAGATTCCGTTTCTTGGTTTGTGTTTAGGGATGCAGGTTGCGGCTATTGAGTTCGCCAGAAACGCTCTCGGCTTAAAAGGCGCTCACTCTACCGAATTTAATCCCGATACACCGCACCCGGTAATCTCATTGCTTGATGAACAAAAGAAAATAACAAAACTTGGCGGCACAATGCGGTTAGGCAAACAACCATGCCAGATAAAGAAAGGAACACTTGCGGAGAAATTATATGGCGCATTTTTGGTTCACGAACGACATCGCCATAGATACGAGTTTAATAATGATTATAGAAAGCAATTCGAAGATGCGGGTATGGTCGTTAGCGGCACCTCTCCTGATAATGAACTTGTAGAAATTATTGAGTTAAATAATCATCCATTTTTTATTGCCTGTCAATTTCATCCTGAATTTTTAAGCAAACCGCATAAACCGCATCCGCTGTTCCGTGGATTTATTGCGGCTGCACACGAAAAATTACACGGAAAACGGATTTGAATATTTAATAATGGACTACAACGAGGCAATAAGATTTTTGTATGACCTGCGGGTTTTCGGGGCAAAGTTCGGGCTTGAAAATACGTTCAAACTTGCTGAGTTATGCGGAAATCCTCAGGACGAATTAAATTTTATTCACATAGCCGGGACAAATGGCAAGGGTTCAACTTGTGCTATGCTTGAGAGCATTTATCGGGCTGCTGGCTATAAAACCGGTCTGTTCACTTCTCCTCATCTTGTCTCATTTACAGAACGGATTCAAATAAACCGCCAGCCTATTTCAACAGAAGAGGTCGCAAAACTCGTTTCGCTGGTGAAATCTTTGATGAAGAATTTTCCGTCAGACCACCTTCCCACATTTTTTGAGGTCACAACTATAATGGCTCTTTGCTATTTTTGTTTTAACGAATGCGATGTTGTCATCTGGGAGACAGGATTAGGGGGGCGATTAGATGCGACAAATATTGTTACGCCGTTAGCATCTGTCATAACTAATATTGGGCTTGACCACCAACAGTGGCTCGGTTCTACAACAGCCGATATTGCAAAAGAAAAAGCCGGTATTATAAAACCTTGCGTCCCGATAATCACTGCTGCTGATGACCAGCAGGCTCTGGATGTAATTGTCGAAACTGCGTGGAAAAAAGGCTCGCCTATTCACACTGTATCAAAAGAAGATATTGATGGTTTGATTCCTGATGAAGTGAAAATTCCTCTCAAAGGCAAACACCAACTTATAAATGCTGCATTGGCGATTAGCGCGGTGAATATTAATAGATTGCCGGTTTTTGAATCGGCAATTGTTGAAGGTCTAAATACTGTTTATTGGCCCGGACGTTTTCAGGTTGTGAAAAAGGGTCTCAGGGACATTATACTTGATGGCGCTCATAACATTAATGCCGCAGCCGTATTGAGAGAAACTTATAAAACTGTATATCCAAAGATTGAACCGTCAATTATAGTTGGAATTTTTGCTGATAAAGATATTCCGTCAATTTGCAGAGAGATTGGCGGATTATCAAATAATGTTTATACAGTCGGGATTTCAAGCAATCGTTCGGCAAGCCCGGAATTTATAAAAAACGAGTGGTTAAAAGTCAACCCTTCGGCAACCGTGACTGTTTGCAAAGACCTCAGCTCGGCTCTTGATTTGACCGAGCATTATCCTGTGACTTTAATTACTGGTTCGTTGTACCTTGTCGGCGAGGCTCTTGAAGTTCTTGGTGTCTCCACATCGCCATCGCCAATGGAGAGAAAATTAAACGAATGGCAAACCACGGCTGTAAAGTTTAATCACGGTTTATAAACAAACGGTTTGTCTTTATTAAACTCGACGTTTTTTACATTGTCGCCATACCTCACCGGGAAAGATTGCTTTTTGTTGCTTGTTATAGTGGCGGATTGGAGTTTCGCATCTTTCCATATAATATCTACTGTGAATCCGCCGCGAGCGCGTAGCCCTTTTACATAGCCGTTTTTCCATTTGGAGGGCAGGGCAGGGAGCAGTTCGATTTCTCCCGCGTGGCTTTGCAGAAGCATCTCACACATTGCCGCTGTGATGCCAAAATTTCCATCCATTTGCATTGGCGGGTGATTTCCTAAAAGATTAGGCAACGTATTGTATTGGAGGAGGCCACAAATCATTTCATAGGCTTTTTCCCCATCAAGCAGTCTCGCCCATAATGCGCAACGCCAGGCAAAAGCCCATTCTCGTCGGCTATCGCCGGTTGTTCCTCGCGCTTCAAGAGAAATCCTTGCTGCCTTTGCCAATTCGGGTGTTTTACGCACTGATATTTGCCTGCCCGGATAAACAGCAAAAAGATGAGAGGTATGCCGATGGTTATCTTTGGGGTCGTCTCTATCAATCATCCACTCCTGCAATTGCCCCCATTTTCCGATTTTTGGTGCAGCAAGTTTATCGCGCATTGATGCAACTTTGGCTCTGAAATCAGGGTCAACATTTAGGATTTGAGAGGCTTCGACAAAGTTATTGAACAAGTCCCAGACAATTTGTTGGTCATGAGAGACGCCATCTTCTCTTGGACCGTGTTCTGGTGACCAACCATTCGGAACAACTAACGTGCCGTCTGGAAGTTCTTTTAATCTGTCCTCCCAGAACTCGCAAATTTCTTTCATCATCGGATAGGCAACATTTTTTAGAAAATTAGTGTCTCCGCTGAATTTGTAATGTTCATAAAAATGCAAGGCATACCATGCGCTTGAGGGGATATTCCATTGCCAACCGTGTCCACCAAATATGTTATGAGAGGTGCGGGCTGTCCAACCGCGCACTTTTCCAAATGCCGCTTGCGTGGCTTTTCTACTTGGTTCGCGCATAGCCATCACAAGATCAAAAAATGGGAGATGACAATCCGCAAGGTTTGCAACTTCCGCAGGCCAATAGTTCATTTGTATATTGATATTTGAGTGATAATCAGAAGACCACGGCGGGTTGTTGCTGTTGTTCCACAAGCCTTGAAGATTTGCAGGCAGACCGGGACGACGAGATGAAGATATTAATAAATAGCGCCCATATTGAAACAGGGTAGCCTCCAATTCAGGGTCGAAAACGCCTTTCTTATAATTTTCTATTCTAACGTTTGTAGGTTGTGATTTTAAAGAGTCATCAGAATCGCCTAACCAGATATCGACGCGATTGAACAACGACTGAAAGTCTTCAAGATGTCTTGAATAAAGCGTGTTCCAGCTTAACTTTGACGCCGTGTTTATTGTGTCAACAAGCCGTTGATGTGGATGTTCGCCTTTCCATTGTTTAGAATAATCCATTATATAACTTGTGCCAGCGGTGAGTAAGATGATTAATTCATCGCAATTTTTGAAGGTTAATGAAGATTCAGATTGTGAAATCACTCCTCCGCGTGGAAGGATTTTTAACCGCGCTTCGTATTCAAGACCGTTGGAAAGTTTGCCTTCAAACCAGAGCGCATCTTGTTCAACCATTGTTTTTTCATTATGAGCGCCTTTTAATTCAAGCGCCCCGGATAATAGTTTTTTGGAATTAGATGAAAGACGAATCGCGATTACATTTTGCGGATGATTCACAAATATTTCTCGTTTGAATGAGACGCCATTCTGGTCATATTCAACTGTGGCTGTTGCGGTATTTAGATTTAATGAGCGACGGTAATTTTTAACCTCTGGCGCTGGTGAATTTGTATCAAACGAAATAAATAAATCGCCGAAATTTTGGTAAGCCCCCATAGTTTTATAGTCGCCGGATGGATTTTCGTCGCCTGTCCACAATGAATCTTCATTAAACTGGATTTGTTCTTTTTGAATCCCGCCAAACACCATACAACCAAGTCTGCCATTGCCGAGCGGCAGGGCTTCTTCAGACCATTTTTTTGCAGGCTTGTCATACCAGAGTGTAAAGCCAGAATCTTTTGATTTTGTGGCACAGAACAATTGTGCGGTGGTGGTAAGGCTTACAAATATAATGATGCCGAGAACAATTCTTGCATTTGATTTATACTTATTCATAGCAGCAGATTATAAAGTAATATTATTCAAAAGTTAAATATTAATCTAAATAATCTGCATTAAAGAAAGATTGGTTTATTATGTTATTATCCCATAATTAGTAAAAATCAAGCCTTGACCCCTGATTTTTCTCCGTTTATCTACGTTCTTTTATCTCTGCGACATCTGCGAGAATACTTTCCCTTAGTTTTGACGATTAGTGCTGTAAAATCAATTTCCTAAAAAATAAATCCCTCTTTTCCAATGTGTTATAAATTCGCATTTCTTAATTTATGAGGCACGTCAGAAGTTGGAATGAATAAATCCGGCACTTTTTATTTTTGTTGTAGGATGGTTGTGGTTTAAAATATAAAACTATAATTGCAATCCCCAGAGGATTAATTTTAAGGCGTTATTGCAGGCGTTATTACCCTATAAAATTGCCGGTGGGTATTTGTTGTGGGAATTAATATCTGGATGTTTTGCGAAGTTTTGACTGCCTGAATGTTTGTTATTCTTGACCAATGATTTGTTCCCAATACATCAGTTGCCATAACCGAATATGAGTGGTTGGCTTCGGCTTGAAATTGAATCAACAGGTTTGAATCAAGCGGTTTTAAGATGAAATCAATCTGGAAAAGATTGGATGAATCATTCGGGTTTGACCCGCAAAGATATTCTATATAGTTTGGAACGCCATCGCCGTCAGTATCAATATAGGCATCCGATGAATCAAACGGGTTTAAATTATGAGCAGTTTCCCAATCATCTGGCAGTCCGTCTCCATCGCTATCGAGGTAATTTGCAGATCCGGGTGATGGTGAATCAGGGAACGAAATTATATTATCGCTGCCATCTGGATAACGTCCCTGTGAAATTCCAGCGGATTGCAAACCAAATTCAGCGCTATCGATTAAATTCAAAGTTGAATCGTAAATCCGAATCGTGTCGCCATTTTTATTTATCTTAAAACTTGTGTGAAAACGCCCTTTTGACAAATTACCATCGGCAACAAATTTTATGCAAGAACGCGGCGGAATAAATGTGTATGTGGTTATTTGAAAGTTTGTTTTGCCGCTTATTGATGGGTCGTCTGTTAAGTAAAAACCGCCAATATCTACAGGCATAGTAGAAGGGTTATAGATTTCAAACCAATCGTCGCCATTGGTATTTGACGCCATCCATTCATTGATACGGAGAACAGATGGGGTTTCCACAGGTTCCGCTGGGGCATTGCTTGCCCCAGGCGTAGGATAAGAAACCAGTTGAAACGAAGATGGCGCGCGCCCAATCGGTTTATCTGAAATCTGATTGCCGTATTCCACAAAGTCGTCCAACTTCCCATCTGCGCCGAAGAGATAAACAGCGCCTTCACTTTTATTCAATCCGCGTCCTGTATTAAGGCAATTAGAATCTACATTCATAGGCGGCAATGTAGAGTCGCACCACACTACAACAAAAGACCTCGCCGGCATTGTCAATCCCGTCGGAAAATTCCATTGTCCTTTCTCGGGTCTATCAATGCTAAGGCTGCAACCTGTCAGACTCACGGAATATCCAGCGCGGTTCTGGATTTCAATATAATCGGAGTAATTCCCCGCAAAGTTTGTGACGGAACCTATGTTAAATGCCAGTATTTCAGAAATCCTTATTGCAGCGGCGACGATAAGATAATTCGTTTCGCCCGGACTTTTTGTTGCCGTAAAATTATAAATTAATTTAGACCCGTCAGGATAACTTCCGCGCGAGACGTCTTCCGCCATTGCCGGGTAGCTGATTGTATAAATTTCAGTCGCTACTGAATCAAAAATAGTAACCGAGCCGCCGTCCGCTGGAAGCTTAAATTTTAGGTGGTTTATCAACGGTTCTTCATCCGCGTAGAATAACATAAACCCGCGCGGCGGGATAAAGGCTGGATACCATATTTTATCAACTGTTTTTCCATTGCTGAAATATACGCCGTTCAAAGATATCGGCAGATTTGTGTCTAAATTCAGCACCTCAATCCAATCGCTTTCGCCCGGCAATGCATTTGGCAAAATTTCATTTATAAACAGATTTGTGGACGATGCCACCGGGGCTGGATTGTTAGTTGCTGACGGTGTTGGCAAACAAAGAACCCAATCGCCATTTGTATCGCGACCACAAGAATAATCGGTCAATTGAAAACCGTAAGTCACCGCGTCAACGCAATTGGTGTTCTCGTCAAAAAGCCGCAATGTCTGGCTTTCCTGTTTTAATCCAAACCCGGTATGAATACCCGGCAACGAGAAATTTTTATCGCACCATAATATTAGATATTCGGAAGGATTTATGATGGTAGGTTGCGTGAATGTGAATCTTTTCGGGTTAGAATCATCGGTTAAGCCCCAGTTTTGAAGGTTCACCGGCGCATCGCCATAATTGTAAAGTTCAATCCAATCGGGAAATGTATTCCCGTTAGAAACGGCGGAGAGGTTGCTTGCCATAAATTCATTAATTCTTATAGATGGATACTGGTGAGGTGGGTTTATGTTTTCTGGTGAACCGCCAGTGGAGACGCTTGTTCGCCAGTTCGCAGGGTCGCGAGAATCAGCAATCGGGTCTATAAGTTCAAGCGAGTATCCCAGTCCATTTGCCAAACTATCCCATAAGCCTCCCGAATTATAACTAACAGATGAAATTATATTTCCATTTGCATCCAGCAGTTCAATTTTTTCGCCTGAATTTGAAAGCTTTTTATTAAAATAACCGACTGGGGCAACACCCGGATATAATGTGGAAAACGTAGATGGATTAATAGAGGAGGCAATAACATAAGTTTGCCACGGTTTAATCATAGACCCATAAGGGAACATAAAATCTATCCCGGTAAAACTGAACCCGGATATATCGATGGTAGAACCGCCATAATTCATTATTTCAATAAATTCATACTCATCGCCCCACGGCGGATTATACATAATCTCGGTTATTTTCAATGGGATACCTATTTCATCGACCTGGAAAGGCGCTTCGGTGATGGCGCTCCAATTTGTTCCGTATAACGTTCGCGCTCGGATAGTCAAACTGCGAGATAGTCTGATTGGGTTGCCATTGGTGTATGGCATAGCTGAGGGCGCAATGTCGGCGGTGAACATCACGCGCGGGTCATCGCCATTTGTTGTAAAATAAATCTGTCCGAATAAACAGGACATACTGAGCTGGTAGTTTTTTCTTACCACACCTCCAAACTTGCTGAAAACCGGCGCATTGCTTGATGCAATTAATCCGAGGTCTTGAAATTGCTGAAGTAAATTTGTGCGACGATTTGGTATCCAATTTGTCACTATGCTTAAATTGAAATTTGTAATTACATTATAGACAGCGGATTGCAATTCATTATGTCTTTTCATTACATTTTCATCCATTAAAGCGCCGCCATTAAAAAAATGTTTATGGGTTCTATCAAACCAGAGTTGTTTAAATTCTGAATTTAAAATAAGCCTTTTATAAAACTGCGCCACCTCAGAGCTGCCTGCAAGTTCGTTAGTAAAAAGACTCAGGGTAGGAGGTCTGCCGTTGTAACCAAAGTCCCATTCATCGTCCCACAGGTAATATCTAAAAATACCATTTGTAGAACGTTCTCGGGCTGACCTCCAGTTGTTATTAGGCCAGTCGCCGCCGCCTACATAATTTTTTAGCAACAGATAATCGACAAAATTAGTAACATCAAATCGGCGCATAATACTTTTGTAAATCTCCGGTCTCGTAACATCTGCCGAATTGACAAAATTCCTCAAACTATTCCATTCAATTGTATCGCCTTCCTGCGCAACGCTGCCGAAGGTAATTAAATCCCAGTCTTCTCCGCCGCCGTGATGAGCCTGCAGTGTTCCGATGCAAACCCTTTCCGTTGGGTTGTAATAGCCCTTATATTCGCCATTGATGAACAAATTTACAAACGTCCCGCTAACCTCGACCTGTCCTTCGTCAATGCCCAAACGACGCGCAAGTTCATCTCTGATAAATGGGTTCTGGTCATTCATCCCTGCCCTCAACACTAACTGGTCAAAAGTAGTTACAGAAATATTCGTAAATAGCGGGTAGTTAAGTTTCGCCGGTCCATAGTCGCCGCGAAAATAAAGTCGGAAGGAAAACTTGCTTGTTGGTTGATACCGCGGGCGAATATAGTTTGCACCGTGAACGCGGATACCGGCATCCGCTTGAAAGCCGCTGTCGCCGTTTATCTTAAAATATTCAACCGAAACAGGCCGCTCCCATGCGCGTCCATGTTTGCTTGGATTGTGGTAATCATTTGTGCTTGACGCATACCAGACGCCATTTGAATAATATCCCCCGCCAATGCCAATGATGCCTGTCGGTCCATATAAATTATTCGTGCCAGTTACAAGCGACATAATCGGCAACGAGGCTAATGCGGAATTTAAACCGAACAAATAACTTCGGGTAATTGTTTTTGATGGCAGGTAGTTTGTCTTAAACGCAGCGGCGCGGAAGACAGTAGTTGTGCTTATTGTAACAGGCCCGCTATAAATGAAGCCGTCGGTCAATGATGGCTCGCTGCCGTTGGTGGTGTATTTGATTGTTGCGCCTGCCGTTGTGGTACTCAATGTTAGCCTGAATGGCTTATCAAATACACCGTGATTGACGCTGCAATAAACAGGGTCAACCACGCCAATTATCGCGCTAATAGTGTTGCTCTCGCCCGGCGTTGCGGTTTCAAAATAAACCCAGTTATTATTTTCATCTAAACCATACGAAATATCGTTCCGTTGTTCGGGATATTTTATCAATCCGCTAACCATTGTTCTTGGTTGTTCAGGCGAAAAAAGAGCAAGAAATTCGCCATCTCTTGAAAGCTTAAAATTCGTGTGCAAATTATTCGTTCCGCTACTCTTTAAATCCCTTCCCGAGGCAAAGACAACGATAAATTGATATGGTTGCAAAATCCTATTCGGAAAGATCCATTTGCTCGGCACCCGTTCATCGTCGCTTAATGACCAGCCTTTTAAATTAACCGGGTATGGACTGCGGTTTTGAATTTCTATCCAATCTTCCGCGGAGCTAAACTCATCTCGCAATCCATTTTCGTTTCCAGCCATAAATTCCGTTATTACAAGTTGCGGCAATTCAACAGAAGGGTCTATTGTGTAACTCCACTGTCCGCCTGAGAAACGATTTGTATTTAGCGAGTCGTCGCAAATCTGCTGTTCAGGCGACCACTCAACATTGACAACACCATTGCTAATAGGCGCAAATTTAAACAGATAAGGTCCTGCGGAAAATCCGCTAACATTTGTGCAAGGAGAACCGTTTATCAATAAATCGTTAGGGCGGACATTTTGAACGGGCTCGTTAAAATAAATTTCAATCTGGGACAAGAACCGCACTGTTGAATCAGGCGGCGGATTAATCGATATTGCGACTGGCGGATTTGTTTCGGCGTAAACTGTCAACGTCGCCACCCTGCTTGTTATTGAGCCGAGACTGTTTGAAATTACACAATAAAATTTAGCCCCATTATCCAGAGTTGAAACTACATTTAAAAATACCGTTGATGTGACCTCCCGTTCAAGGATTGTTCCATCTCTGAACCATTGATAAAATAGCGGTTCAGCCCCTATTGCGCCAACATAAAAACTTGCCGATTCTTCATCGCTGATAGTTAAATCCGCAGGTTGCGTTACTATTTCCGGCGCATTAGTGCTTATTACATAAGGCTGGAGGCGATTTCCGGGAATAGGTCGTTCATAAGTCTCGTCCGGCAATTGCCAACCGACTGCAAGATTATCACCACCCGAGCCTTCCTTGTGCAACGCCTCAACATAATAACGGCGTCCAGCCTCAAGATAAATCGCTTCTGATTTCTGATTTGTTTCCTTATCCCACTGCCGCGAAGAAGTATAAGAACTTACATAAGCAATCAGCCGGGTTTTATAAGACGATTCGTCGGTACTCAAAAATAATTGTGAATTATCATCGCTCGCAATCCAGAACGAATAATAGCCAGAGACAGGCGGAATTAAATAACCGCGCATCCTTGTCCCGTAATAATCGCCAAACGAAGTTGGCGCTTCAAAGTTTGTCTGGTATGTCCTTAAATCAGGATAATACGGAAACTTATCGCTCGCAGTGAGATTTGCTATGCTTGTACCGGTAATATTCGTGTAAACTTCACGCAATATTGTCTGCCCGCACACAGATTGGTATAGCGCAACAAATAAAATGCAATTTAATACAAACTTGCCTTTCATTATGGATGGCAATTCTTTATCAAGATTTTTAAAAATAATCTAATAAAATATATCGCAAAATCAAATTTTTTGCCAAATACAACAATTATTTGCTTCCCGGTTTTTGTGGTGGGATAGAGGCAAGATCAGGAGGGAGTTTATCCGGTTCAAAAGTTTCAATATTAATCTTGATTATGTAAAATGCTGGAACACCGAGGTCAAGTGTACCATCTGAACGGTCAACAATCATAGCCACGCCAGCAACAACACCGCCGTTTTTCCTTACTATATCCATCGTCTCTTTAACGCGTCCGCCCCTTGTAACAACATCTTCAACAACAAGGATTCGTTCGCCCGGATGAATTATGAACCCACGCCTTAAAACAAGCGAGCCACCTTCTTTTTCCGTAAAAATGAACCTTGCCTTTAGTTGACGCGCTACTTCCTGTCCTATAACGAGGCCACCCATAGCCGGCGCAATCACCGTTTGAACGTTCAAGCCTTTAACCTTTTCTGCCAGCGCAGCGCCAAACTTTTCCACAGTTGGCATATCTTGAAGGGCAAGGGCGCACTGAAAATATTGACGACTATGCAACCCGCTGCGCAGAACAAAATGCCCTTCAAGGAGCGCCCCTGTCTCTTTAAATATTTTTAATGCTTCCTCTTGTGTCATAGCCTTATAGTAGAGCCTGTTGCGTGAATAAATTCAACCATAAATCCGACCTACTATTTTATGAAAAACAATGGAGGCGGGGGTCGGAATTGAACCGACGCATAGGGCTTTTGCAGAGCCCTGCCTTACCACTTGGCTACCCCGCCAATCAACGGCTAATATATTTAAATCTGTTCCGTAAGCAAGAAAGAATTTTTAAATTGTATGATTTACTGATTGTTAGCCTCTGAAAGTTCAGTTTCCATAGATTGAATCTTTTTATCAAGGCTTTCTTTAATTGTTTGATACATATCTAAATTGACAGACTCGAGTGTCTTTTTTGCCTCTGTCAATTTACCAGAAGATATTTGCCATCGGGCAATATGTATTTTGATACCTTGTTTTTCTATGTTGTCGCGAGCGAGTTTTTCAGCAACTTTCCAGGCATCTATG
>Ga0116188_1003227_pt1 | contig 12107 bp, 6 predicted proteins | sample AD_JPNTR2_MetaG_FD_89807 | JGI IMG/M metagenome (GOLD analysis project Ga0116188, IMG submission 89807) | Active sludge microbial communities of municipal wastewater-treating anaerobic digesters from Japan - AD_JPNTR2_MetaG | ecosystem: Engineered > Bioreactor > Anaerobic > Digestate | place...
ATCATACGAAAGGTAATATGCACGCAGTTGATATTTTGATACCCAGTTGGAACAACTACGAGTATTTGGCTCCGTGTTTGCAGTCAATCCTTCGTAACAAGGCCGCAGAAAACTTGTTTCATGTTTATGTCATAAATAATGGTCACAAAAAGAGCTGTGACTGGATAAATAGTAAGGATGTGACCGTTTTTACTCCTGGCGATAATTTAGGTTGGGAAGGAGGGTTAAAGTATGCTCTTGAGAGAACATCTGCCCCATACGTTTTATTTTTGAATGACGATACTTTCATTCCAATGGCCTCTAAGTTTTGGCTTAATAATTTATTACAGCCATTTGTAAATGAAGAGATTGGCGCCGTTGGTCCAAGTTCTAATGTGGTAATGGGTTTTCAAAACATATTTAGAGATACCCTGCTTAGTATTTTCTCAGTCAAGTTGCTTATAGGTTTTTGCTTTTTAGTCAAGAGGTCGGCACTAGTTGAAGCCGGAGGCGTTGACGATAGCCTCCCAGGAGGCGATGACTTTGATCTTTCTATAAGACTACGAGAAAAAGGCTATAAGTTGGTTTGTGATAAAGAGGTTTTTGTTTATCATCATGGCTTTAAAACAGGAACTCGTATAAATGGTGATGAGCGACAAAAGGGTGGGTGGAACAGTTGCGAAATGCAAGAAAAAACTGATATGGCTTTAATTAGAAAGCATGGTTTTGCTAAATGGTGGGACTGTAAGAAGGGTGCTTATATTTTGGAAAGTCCAGAACTGTTTGACTCAGCCGACAGCGAGGGAAACATAATTAGAAAATATATTACTGGTGAAGTAATTTTAGATTTAGGTTGTGGTGGTAATAAAACAGTACCAAATGCTATCGGTGTGGACATGGTATCTAAAGACGACGTAATAGAGACACTACAAAATGCCACCTCACAGGCCGATATAGTGGCCGACGTATCACAAGAGTTGCCTTTTGAGCAAAATTCGGTTGATACCATAATTGCAAGACACATATTAGAGCACCTTATGGATTCTGTGACGATTTTGGGGCATTGGGCGGGCTTGCTCAGGCGTGGCGGAAGGCTAATTATAGCAGTACCAGACAATAAAATTATCAAATCTATCCCCATGAACATAGAACATTGTCACGGATTTTCCAAAGAGTCAATAAAGTCTCTTTTAGAGCTTTGTGAATTTAAAGTGTTAGAGCAATTGGATGGTGGCAACCACATATCATTTATAACTATTGCGGAGAAAATATGAAAAAATCGAGAATAGCTATATATTATAGTACAAAATATGGCAGAAATGACGGTGCGCCGGTCTATTATTGGAACGTACTCAAAAATCAGCTAAAACTTGATGTTACCCATTTAATTCCAGAAGGTGATACCTCTAATTTTGGCAAGTTTGACCTACATTTTTGGATTGACTGGGGTGAGGATGGCTTGCCTTGGACTGAGTGGAACATACCTAAAGACGGAGGCAAAACCATTTATGTGGGATCGGATACACACCTTGGCAGAGAATATCGTTTTAAAAAGGCTGAAAAGTTTGATTATGTATTTTTTAATCAAAAAGATGCGGTTAATGAGTACAACATAACTCATAAAAATAAGGCCATTTGGTTACCTCATGCGGCCGAACCACAGGCATATCCTCAGATTGAGATTATAAAAAAATACGATGTTGGATTTGTGGGCCATGTTCAAGAAGTAGCTAACTACAACGGCATTACCAGGGTTGAAGCACTAGATAGACTCTTTAAAGAGTTCCCCAACTTTTATTATGGCTCAAGAATACCAGGATATCCGACCTATAACTTGTTTGAAGACGCGGCCAAAAAGTTTAGTCTGTCAAAAGTAGTATTTAATATATCCATAAAAGACGATATAAATATGCGAGTTTTTGAAACGTTAAGCACCGGCTCGTTTCTACTCACCAATTGGATTCCAACACTTGAAGAGTTATTTGAGGACGGCAAACACTTAGTAACTTATAAAACACCTGATGAGATGGTCGAAAAGGCGCATTACTACATTAAACACGATAGAGAGCGTGAAAAAATAGCTAAGGCGGGATATCAACAGTTTATTCACAACCACACCTATGAGCATAGAGTTCAAAAAATCTTAGACATAGTGAAAGTGTAAAGTCTCATAGTCTTTTTACCTATACTGAATATAGGAGAAAAGGACACTATGAATTTTATACAATTAGCTCAAGAAACGCAAAAAGAATTAGACGGTGAAAAAGCCCGATTAGCTCAAAAAGAGATAGAGCTTAATACACGCGCTACCACCCTTCAAACACAAATAGCCGCCAACGATAAAAGAACTGGCGAACTTAATGCTAAGGCACAGGAATTACAGGCTAGAGAAGAAGAAGTTAGCCGTCGAGAAATTGCCCAGCGTCGTGATAGTGAGGTTCAAAAAGACCTTGATACCAGCATTGCTCTTAACGCAAAAGCTGTTGATGAGCGTAAAAAGGCTCAAGAGTACCGCGATGATGCCCGACTTAAACTTGAGGACTTAGCCAAGAGAGAAATTGCACTATCTGAACGCGAAAAAACCTATAAACAGGAGATAGAGCTGGAAGTGATGCGTAACTTTACATTTAGGAAGTAAACGTGTCAACTACACTAGCCAATTTACAAACAAGCATATCAAGGCGACTAGGTGAGGATTCAGTACCTGGAGGTAATGAGTATATTCGTCGAACTCAGTTTATAAATGAGGCAGGAAAATCTATTAACAGGAAGCATTATTGGTGGTGGACAGAGGCTACAACTGCTTTTAACAGCGTAGCTAATCAAGCGAGTTATACCACTTCCGGCGGTTTTCCTTCTAATATTAAAGGTTCGGCTATTTTAGAGCTGAGATTTGATGGTGTCTTGTATACACCTGCCCTGCAAAGCGAAGCGTTAGGCATGGCTAACTCAACCTACAGTGGTTTGGCTCAAAAATACTTTTTATTTAATAACACGTTATATATTTCACCTCCCTATGGTTCGTCTGGAACATCCAACGTCACGATAAAATACTACAAAACTTGGACAACTCTAGCTAGTGATAGCGATGTTTGTGATATCCCAGACAACTACGTTGACGTTTTAGTGTCTTTCGCCCTAGGTAGGATATTTACCATTTCAGGTAAGAGAGGGAGTGCCGCCGATGTTTATGATGAGTTTAATGAAACCTACAAAGAGATGTCAATCGAGCAAAATAATTATCTCTTTGCATTAAAATCGTCTGAAAACACCGAAGTGGCACTTTATGAATAATGCCACGTATAGTATCTAAAATTAACGATCCCAAGATTGAAACAGAAATAGTTAGTAGCTTTTTGGGTGGTCTAAATACATTCCAAGACGAAACCTTAATTAAAGACGGTGAATTAACTAAAGCAAAAAACATTTTGCTTAGCGTTGATGGTATCGAACCAAGACCAGGAACCTCAACTTACGGCTCATCTTCTGGAAGTAAAGTATTAGGTTTATTTGGATTTTATAAGTCGGATGGCACACGACAATTCTTGCGATATGCCTATGGGGCAAATAATAAACTACAAAAATATGTATCTGGTGTGCCTACAGACATAGGGTCAACGACCTTTGATGCTTCGGCCAGAATGAACTTTGTACAAGCTAGAGACTTATTGTTTGGATTTAATGGTATCGACTCTTTGTGGAAATATGATGGCACAACCATAACTGTCTATTCAGCTTTGACTACTCCGACAGGCCTAACCGTGACTCCAACTGGCACTACTGGATCAACGGCCTATTCATATAGAATTTCAGCTTTTAACTCAGTGGGTGAAACGCTCGCCTGTGTTTCAGTGGCAACAGCAACAGGTAACGCTACTTTATCTGCGACTAACTACAATGCAGTTACGTGGTCTGCTGTATCTGGGGCCACTGGATATAACATCTGGGGGAGGTATGCGACCGGACTAGGCGAGACTTACATGGGGACGGTCTATGGTCTTCTTGTTTATAACGACAAGGGACAGGATGATCCATCACTCTCGCTACTCCCACCCGAAGCCAATACCACAACTGGCGTCAAGGGTACGATGGCGGAGTTTGCCATTTCTCGTATTTTTACTGCTGGTGATCCAGCATATCCTTCCAGGCTATCTTTTGGGGGAACTGGCGAAAACATTGGTAATTTTTCAGGTTCATCAGTGGGCGGAGGATCAGTTGATGTATTTAGGAATGACGGCTCGGTTATCAGAGCAATTAAGCCATTTCAGGGGGGCGTTATTATTTGGAAAGACAATGCTATTTACAAGTTTTCTTTTACAGACACAGGACTACAAAAACTAGAAGAAATTACCCGCTCATTTGGGGGTATCTCATATCGAGGTATTAAACACGTTGAGAATGACATTATTTTTCCTGCCAAAAAAGATGGGAGATTGGCCATTTATTCTCTAGGAAACCAAGAAAATTATGCGGCCACAGTGCTTAGAACAAATGAGTTATCAATCAAGATAGCTGTTGATTTTGAAGACGTAAATACGGCATATCTCCAGTACGCCACAGCTTTTTACTTTAATAATATTTACGGTTGTGCAATCACAACCGAGAGTTCTACAGTTAATGACAGAATCTGGTGTTTAGATACTAGATTTGGGGCTTGGGTAAAGTGGGAGGGTTTAACACCCAACTGTTTTTCAACCTATGTTGATACAGATGGTAGTGAAAAACTCTACTACGGCGATGAATCTTCTGGTCTTGTTAAGAAAATGTTTGAGGACACAAGAGCTGATTCAGGTGTGGCTATCTCGGTAGAGTGGGCAACAAAGGCTTTTAACCAAAAATTATTTAACAAATATAAAGAATACTTCGATCCCACCTTTCAGTTCAAAAATATCGTGACCTCTAGTGCGCTTCGAGGCGATATCATTCTTGATGGGGTTATTGTCTCAGCCTCATTTACTATCAATCAGCAATCCACTGGCGGCGCTGGCGTTGGTGTCTACTTGGTTGGATTCCACTTGCCAGGAGATGCCCCCAACAGTACAAATACGGATTCAGCTACCTCTTCCGATATTCCAGTTGAAGTAAAAACAACTAAACAAGCAAGGTCTATCAAGTACGCATTTAGATCAAACTCAGCTACCGCAAGATACAAGTTTTTATCACTTTCACACTACTATATGGTTTTGGCTGACAAGCCGCTTAACTCGACTAATAGGGTGTACGTAGCGTAAAGAAATAATGTCAATTATAGGATAATTAAAATATGTTAAGAACAATTCGCCAATCAGCTCCAAAAATTCAACAAACCCAGGGTCCAAAGTCAGCTTCTGACTTTTTAAAGGAGCTAGATACCTTACTAAAACGCAATAACGGTCAAGGGTTATTCGTAGGTCAAGACGTTTCCAGTAATTCGCCCATGTATATCCCTGGAAAAGTGAGCGATCCAAGCGGGATTGGCTCAGTAGCTCCGTCAATTTCACAGTTTGGCAACGGCATGACTCAGCCTACTCCGGTTCAGCGAGAAGCTCCCTATCAAATGCCAATAGATCAGCAACAACCCCAGGCAATCTCAATCGAAGATTTCTTAAAAGCATTTAACGAAGTCTACAGTGCTCCAGAAAACCAGCCGTCGGTAAGTGGTGTTTATTCTGGTATAGATATGAGTCAGGCAGTGGCCAGTGCTCCAGATGGTGGTACTATTTACCGCGATGGCTCAATACATTATGGTGATGGCACAATGCGGGTTGGTGATCCCAGCGCATACGGCATCGCTTCAGAAGGACCAGGAAAAATCAGGTACAGTGACGGTTCTATTCGTCAGGCTGAACCTTATGGGATTTCATCACGGGGTCAAACTCCAGATGGTCGAGACTTAATTGGTTATACAGACAATTCAACTAGATACGGACAATATCTTTATGGTGATAGTCAACCAGTTGATATGCCCGGCGGTCTAAGCGGTCTGATCTCAGGGGTCTTTGGTCAAAACAGACCAATCACTCAGGCTTATGGCAACGTCAATCCGATTGAACCAACTAAAGGTCATGTCAATCTAGGCACTGATATAAGAACTAGTGATCTATCAGGTGATCAGAGGGGATATAAGTTACCAGTTGGAGCAACTGTTGTTCAGGTATTTCACGATGATGGCACAAGATTTGGTACTCAATCTGGACACCAGGGATATGGTAATTCAATTTTAGTACAACTCCCCACTGGCGAGATGCTTCGATTTTCACACATGAGCCAGATGGCTGATGTTAAGCCAGGCGATACCATAAATGCCGGCCAAGTATTTGGTGCTCCAGGAGCAACAGGGAACGCTACCGGAGAGCACCTTGACCTTGAATACTACAACTCACAAGGCCAAATTGATAACCCAGTCAACTTCTCGGGTTTTACTGACCCCCAAGGGTTACGCTCACCACTTCCCAATCAACCAGCGCCAGGCACTAAATTCGAAGCCCCTAGCCAAACTCCGGCAACTGATCTAGGCCAATCAATTTTACAAGCGCCAGAGCAAGCTTATAAAGCGGTGGCTCCAGTTGTGGCGAGTGGAATTAATAAACTAAACCCCACGGGTCAAATTGGGTTTGGGATAACTGAAACACTACAGGGCAATCCAGAGGCGGCTAGGGCTGAACAGGCTAATACAATTTCTAACCTAGGTACTGCTCTAAATGCTCCCGATTTGAATACAAAAGCACTGTCTGACATCCAGGGTACAAATCCCTTTAGACAGTTGGCTGGAAACTTGGTTGATTATGCCTCCACTCCGCTTAAAAAACTTGGACTTCCCGACACTGGGGTTTCTGAGGCTATTGCTGGAGGAAAAACATTAAATACTGACGCAAGTTTAGTGCCGCAAACCTATGCGGCTGGCGAAATGATGTCAAAACCAAAGTCACCCCAAGACTACGCAAGCGTACTTGGTCAAAATATAAAAGATGTAGGTTCTACTCTTCAAAAAGATGCTGGCATAGCACTCGGTCAGGCCGGTCAAGGAATTAAGACTCTCGGTCAGGCCGGTATTGATGCGGTAGGCAATGTTTTTAAACCAGCCAAAGACGTTATTAAAAGAGCGATTGGTGACGTCTCTGGCACAGCAGATCAAAATGGTCAGTTTTCGTCTTTGATGGATTCTGCCCCCTCGATGACTACTCCGGCTAAAAATGATGTGCGTGATCCTTTTTTCAAGATGGGTGGATCAGAATTATATAAAAACTATCTAAAACCAAACGCACAAGACCTAGCAGGCGGAGCCTTAACGCTAGATTTATTTACACCAGACTTTTATAAAGATTTGGGCAACATCTCTTCCGTGTTTGGTAGATCAAAAGATTTAGGCGCGGCTACCGATAAGTTTATTGAGTTTGAAAAACAAAAATATCCGATGATGTCTAGGATGTCATCTTCCCCAGAGTACGATCAAGGATCAGTTGATCAATATAACAGCGAAGTAGATAAATATAACTCGTCACTCAATGATTATTTTAACTCTGTAAGGTCTTCGACCAAGGGAGCACAAAGCATTTTTACTCCACTACCATCGTCGGCTAACAAAAATGTATTTTCTTCTAAATCTGTTGTACCTAATCAGTCACAAATTCAATCGCCACAAATGTCGTCGCCAATTGCTCCATCGCTTTCAAGACCAACGTCGGTTCCGACACCAGTACCAACTCCAGCAAAAAATACTTTTAGTGCTCCAAGCAGTAGCGCTTCTTTGGCATCGGTAGCATCAAAACCCGCTTCTGCTCCTACACCGACACCAGTACCAACTCCAAGCAAATCTCCTGCTCCTGTGTCTAAACCAGCAGTTGTCTCTGCGCCAAAGGTATCTGCTCCAGTCCCTGTGCCAGTTCCAACTCCGACAAGAGCACCGGCTCCTCAGAGCAAACCAACTAATAACGTGTTTTCATCAATAGTAAGTGCCATCAAAAACATTTTTAGGAGATAGTATGCCAGGTATATTTTCATCAATTCAATCTGGAGTTAAAAAGGTATCTGCTCCAGTCCCTGTGCCAGTTCCAACTCCGACAAGAGCACCGGCTCCTCAGAGCAAACCAACTAAAAAAGTTAAGCCTCTTAATGTCTTTGGTTCTGCGCTATCCACAACCGCAGGTAGTATATTTCCTCCTGTAGGCAATGCTTTTACTGCTGTAAACACACTTTCAAAGATCAATCCCCAGACATTTGGTGGGCAAGCACAAGCCAGCTCTCCCATGAGCAGTCCTATCACAACAGTACCTAAAACTTCAACAATGTCGTCAGTACCAGGTCAGCCAACTCCTCCTTGGGCGATCACTTCTACAAAAACTACACCACCTCCAGCTCCAATTACGAAGCCTGACGCCTCAAGTTCTTATCTTGATTATGCAAAGTCTGTGGCAGACAGACAAACTCAAACAGCAGAACAGCAACGCAAACAGCAAGCTGATTTTATTGCTTCTAAGTATGGTTTGGCTAATTCACAACTCAAAGACCAACTTCCGGCCGCCCAACAGCAATTTGGTCAATTTAAAGCAGATACAGAGCAAACCATCGCTGATTTGCTAGCTGGTGGAGCGAGACAAAAGAGTCAGGCCACTGACTATTATGGTGATGCACAGCGCCAGGCGGCGTTAGCTGATCGTCAAATCAGGGGAACAACACAGCAAACATTCTCTAATCTAGGCACAATTGATTCAACGGGCCAGGGATCATTTGGTCAAGCTACTGAGAACCAAGCCAGTGACTTTAATCGGTTTACTCAGCAAAACCTCAAAGCTAAAGCTGATAAGTTAACTGAAATTGATGCAACTGTTGAAACGGCAGTGCGAAGTGCTAAGGCTACTATTACTCAAGAAGAAGCCAAAATGAATGAGTTGGCTCGAAATATTCAATATGCTTTGGCCAATAATGATCTACAGCAAGCTCAAGAGTTAACAACTGCTTATAACACATCACAACAGTATATTTATGACATTCAGGATACACTAGCCCAGACTCAATATCAATTTGCTCTTGAAAAAGAGAAACTACAAAATGAATTGGCTAAAACTAACGCAGATGTGGCCGGTCTGTCACAGGGATTCCTACAAACTGGCAAACCAGAAAACCAGGCAGACTTCATTTATAGACTTAAAAATGGCAAGGATGTAACGGACAACCTTGCTACTTCTGCTGGCGGTAAACAAAAAGGTCTAGTTTTAGACACTGTTAATAATATCCTTAATGGTAATGTTGGCGGAATTACTGGTTTTGGTCAACTGCAAAGTTTAATGCCAGGAAGTAGCGCCGCATTAACAAAAAACTACTATGATCAACTAAAGAGTATGTTGTCTCTTGAAGGTCGTGCTCAACTAAAGGGTTCTGGTCAAATATCAGATTTTGAGGCTAAGATGCTTGAAAAGGCCGCCACAATGGGACTTGGACAGAACCTATCTGAAGAACAATTTAGATCAATATTGCAAAGCCTCAAGAACGATCTGGAAAACGAGGGGGCGGTATCCTCTGTAGGACAAATTGATCCAGCTGTACAAGCGTACTTAGCACAACAAGGACTGTAATGAACGAGCAACAGTTTATTGACGGTGCATTCAAGGCAGGACTTAACCCGCAACAAGTTAGTCAGGCTGTTCAGGTTTATCGACAGAAGAACCCCCCAAAATCAGTTGGAGGCTTTATAGGTAACGTGGGGAAATCTGCACTATCTAATGTGGGAGCCATTGGCTCAGCAATTTTACATCCTATAGACACTGTAGGAAACGTAGCTAAAACAAGTATTGGCGCACTTCAATTACTTAGACCAGGTGAACAGGGTTATGAGCCATACGCTCGAAATGTTGGCAACTTTTATAAACAACGCTATGGTGGACTTTCTAACATTGGAAATACTTTATATAACGATCCGGTAGGCGCGGCACTTGACGCGTCTGTGGTTCTAGGTGGAGCTGGAGCAGTGACAAAAGGCGTAGGTGAGGCCGCTAAGATAGGCGAACTGGGCAAAATAGGCGAAGGACTCAGCACTGCCTCAAGAATGGTTGATCCTTTTCAATTGGCTGGTCGCGGTGTCAGTGAGACTGTAGGCAGAACTGTACCTAAAGCATCCCAAACTTTACTTAAAAGAAGTGAAAACATTTTAACTCAAGGTATGGGCAATCCAAAGGCACTCGAAAAGGTCAAGGGTGTCTCTCCAGTTACCATGAATGAGTTGTTCAAAAAATATAACTTATATGACAGAACACCAGAAACTTTTGCTGAAGCCGCAAACCAGGCGGGACAAACCACTAAAAACCTAGTGGCGCAAGCAGGTGCTATGGGGACCAAGGTAGATGTCCCAACCATAATTAAAAGATTTAACGACGAAATAGCAAAATTTCATTCTCAAGCTCAAACATCTGATAAGGCCGCGGCAGTTGAGGCAGAGCTAGTTAGGCGCAGAGAGATGTTTTTAAATAGTATCCAAAACCCCAATGTTTCTACGCCACTAGCTGTTAACGTATCAGACGTAGGAAAAATTAAATCACAGTTTCAAAGTGACATTCCGCAATCAAGCTTTGGTATGCCCACTCAAGAAGTTGGCAAAAATCAGGGTATTACCAGAGCATATAAAACACTACTGGGTGGTATGGAGGATGTAGCCCCAGGAATTAAACAGGCTGGCCGAGAGCAATCTGCCCTAATTAAGTTACAGGAAATGGCAAAAGCGGCAGAGGCAAGAGGGTCAGTGCGAAGGGGCATCAACTTTACCAAATTAGGTGGAGCTGGTCTGGGCGGGTTAATAGCTGGTTTTCCAGGAGCAATCGCTGGTTATGTCGGTGAAAGTTTACTTAATACTCCCAAGGTTTTAGCTGGTCAGTCAAAAATAGTGGAAAACATGGGCAATTTTCTTCAAAAAGCGTCATTGCCTAAGTCTTTCGGTTCAACTCTAAATACTACTTATAACCTAGGAAAAGTTGGCCGAGTTACTAACAATCAAAAAATATTGGAGCAATCAGCGCAACCAAAATACCAAGAACAAATGCCAATAGAATCAACATTAACCAATTCTACACCTTTTGTCACGCCCAAACCATACGCTCCGGCAATGACAAAACAAATCAAGTTTAACCTGCCTAAAAACCCTTTTAAAAACCAGTCTAATTTTGGCAAATCTTTTAAATTAAAACCCATGAACTGAGGCCTATATGAATAAGTTGAAGACAGGCGCACATGGTTTACTTTGCCTGGCACTTGTAAAGTACGTATCTTATTTTTCCTATAATTAAAGGTATATATGGCAACCACACCCCTCAAGTATTTGAATCAATATTTCACAACTACATTAAACGTAGGTGGAGGCATAGACGCATCTCAAACGACAGGCATTATTGTGTCTGATGTTAGTGGCGTTGACACTGCTAAGCCTGGTGTAGCGCTAATAAATTACGCTGACCCACTTAATACTTCAATAGCCGAGTGGATAACCTATACCTCAATCAATGGATCAAAAGAGTTTGTTGGTGTTACCAGAGGAGCTGAGGGTTTTTCAGCTAAAACGCATGATAACAGTGTAGCCGTCGCGTTTCCACTCTCTCGAAGCAACATAAATAATCTCAATGCCATGTTTGATTCTACAGGACTAGATATCAAACAAATAGCAACTCCAGCCAACCCTGATAGTGGAAGAAATAAACTTTATTTTAAAAGTGATGAGTCACTTTACAAGCTTACCAGCGCGGGAACAGAAACCGCCATTGGAACATCTATGGCTACTGATACGCTGTGGGATGCGGCAGGAGACTTAGCACAGGGAACAGGAGCTAATACAGCGGCTAAACTGCCCATTGGTTCAGCTGGTGATGTTCTAAGAGTAGTGTCTGGAGTCGCCGCTTGGACTGGCACAAACTTCAAGGCCGTGTCTTTAACCAGAGATCTTACAGCCTCCAGTGGTAACGTATCAACAACTGGAGTTGGTTTTACTCCTAAATCTGCTCTTTTCTTGGCTGTTAAATCTGCTACTACCTTAGCTTCTGTAGGAATAACTGATGGAACTGCCAGCTACGATATTCAGATTTATGGAAGTAACCTATTGTCTTATTCGACTACTAAATGTATCAGCATCACGGACGGATCAGCATCTCAAGAGGCATCATTAGCTACAT
>Ga0116188_1003231_pt1 | contig 12094 bp, 8 predicted proteins | sample AD_JPNTR2_MetaG_FD_89807 | JGI IMG/M metagenome (GOLD analysis project Ga0116188, IMG submission 89807) | Active sludge microbial communities of municipal wastewater-treating anaerobic digesters from Japan - AD_JPNTR2_MetaG | ecosystem: Engineered > Bioreactor > Anaerobic > Digestate | place...
ACTTTCCCCTTTTCCGCACTGTCAACTCCAACAATTTGGATTTCAAGATCGATTTATCCAAAAAATTGAGTCGAGCCCGGTTCGGAAGATCCGATCGGAGGAAAGTCTAAGCACAGATAGGAAGCTAAACGAAGCATCGAATCTTTCAGTGGAGGGGTATTTTGCGGGCAACTCCGGATTGCTTTGGCCTTAGAAACATCTTTCCACGTAACCACCGATCCTAGTGGTATGGTTAATAATCGTTTGGGTTACGGGCGGGCACAGCAACCTTGGCCCGGGAGATCGTTTTGGATAGGCGACGGCTTCATTCTCCGAGAGAGGAGGCTGCCGAAGCGAGAGGCCCGAAAAGTCCGACCAGGGAACGGCGACCCTTCTCCCGGCGGTTTCGGGTTTTACGCGAACAGATAAGAGAATCTTGACGGAGTGCTCGATGTTGGCAAATGGAATGTTTTGCACTACATCGTTCTCTTGGAGTTTTGGTCGGTTTTGCCTGGGCCTAGGAGTCTTTTCAGTTCTCTTTGCGGTTGAAGGAGTGCACGCGAGGCCGGCCTTTCCCCAGGCACCCGACCCCCAGGAAGTCGAACGCCTGGCGCGTGAAGCCCAACGAGCATTTCAGGCAGGGGACTTCGTAACTGCGGCCCGCGATTACGACCGACTTGTCAACTTACTTCCGGATGTGCCCGGCCTACACATGAATCTAGGGCTGGCCTACTATCTCGGGGGCAACCCCGGCGCCGCCGTGGAACCTTTGCGCCGGGCCGTCAGTCAAGATCCCTCCTTGGGTCCGGCATGGCTGTTTTTGGGCGCCGCCTTGCTGGACACAGGAAGACCGCAGGAGGCCGTTTCGCCGTTGCGGGAGTACCTCAAGCTGGACCCCAGCCGCGTGGAGGCTCTGGAAATGCTCGGGGACGCTCTTTTGCGATCGCAGCGCTGGGCCGAAGCTTTGCCCGTCTATCGCCAAGCTCTCAGTGGCAATCCCGAGAGCGCCCGATCCTGGTACGGCCTAGGAAAGACTTATGAGCTGGCCGCCTCCCGGTTGTTTGACCGGCTCGACGAAGAAGCCTCGGAGTCGGCCTACTGGCTGGCACTGATAGGGGAAGCAAGACTGGCGCGTGGGCAGTTCTCGAGTGCTTTTTTCTTCCTCAAACAAGCCCTCAAGCTGGACCCCCGCCTACGGGGCGTACACGCCGGTCTGGCGGCCGTCTACCGCTTAAAGGATCGACCGGACTGGGCGGAAACCGAAGAACAGAGAGAGGCCGCCCTGGGTCCTCCCGACTGTCAGGAGGAACCCGCCCTCTGTCGCTGGGCCGAGGGCGATTGCGACGGCCTTCTGCAGGAGGCTTCGAAATCAGAAGATCCTTCGGTGCTGTTTTGGGCCATCCGGTGCGCCAACCGGTCGGCGGCGAACGCATTCCGGAAGCTGGAAGAATTGCCGCCTTCGGTGGAACTGCATCGCTTTCGGGCTGAGCTGGAGCGAAGTCGGGGCCGTCACTCTGAATCGGTTGCGCACTGGAAGGAGGCCTTGAAACTCTCCCCCGACGACCCGACTCTGCAAGAAGAGTTGGCTTTTTCTTTGTACCTGAACCGCCACTACGAAGAGGCCTTGACAGAGGCGGACCGTCTCTTGCAGCAACGGCCCGGCTCGCCCACGCTTCAGTTTCTAGCTGGAGACTGCCGACTAAATCTCCAACGAGCCGAAGAGGCGATACCGTTTCTCGAGCGTTCCGTCGAACTCGATCCTTCCCTACTAAACGCCCACGCCGCCTTGGGGCGGGCCTACATGCTGCTTGACCGGCCGGAGAAGGCTTTGCCTCACCTTGAGAAGGCCCTCCCGACCGACGGCGACGGCAGCCTCCATTTCCAGGTGGCCCAGGCCTATCGGCGTCTGGGTCGCATGGAGGACTCGCAGCGGGCCCTTCAAACCTACCAAGAGATAAAGCGGAAGCTCTCAGAAGTGGACCGCCGGCTGGAAGAGGAAGCCGCGATCACACCGCCGTGATCGCCTTTACCGCAAACCCGGACCTCAGGGGTGCGCATCCCGCAGGTCTGCACCGCTCACGCCTATAGAAACGATCCTTAGCCAATTTGCCCAGTCAAGCTAGAGCCGGGGCATCGGCTCATCTCGGAAACAGGCTCATCGGTCCGAACACCAAACGGAACGTCCGCTACTCCTCCAAGGAACGGAGCATTTCACCCAGCGCCTCGGTGGCCCGTCGGGCGCTTTCGAAAGCATACCGGCCTTCGTCCGGACCATATTCCTCCGTCGGGATGAAATCCACGTCACCGTAAAAACTGAATTCCCGTTCCTTTCGCAACCGCTTGGACGCTTCGGCCAGAAACACCGCTTCTTCCTCAGGCAGTGTGGAAACTTTCCCGCGGTGTTCCAAAAGCAGCCCTCCCACATCGTGCCACTTGGGAGGATCGATACCCACCGCGCGCAAAACCCCTTTCAGCGCCAACTCGACGATCTCCTGGCTTTCCCGGACCACGTCGGACCAAGCTTCCCTCTCCTCCAGCACCCTCAACGCCGCCATACGATCCCGACACTTCCGATAATAACCGGCCGCAAGCTGCTTGGTCGTCATAACTCGATGTTTTCACCAGGTTGCAGATCCGGCTTGTACTCCCAATAGTAGCCACCCTTAGCCCACCGTCTTCGCGCTCCCAATTTTTTCATTCGCTCCCGAAGACCGGCGAGGTACTCGGCAAAGAATCCGTCGCGATCCCACAGCAACCGGCACCAGTCGGTCATGTCGAGGAACAAAGGGCTTCCCACCAAAACCTCCTCAGGTGTCTTGATCACTGGAGACAGGCTGACGGCAGGATAGTCGCCTCCCCAAACGAAACGGACGGGAAGGGTCTCTTCTTCCACTGTTTCGAACTCACGCAGGCGCCGACCTCGCCCGCGCGGCAGATCCTCGGCCACGATCAGCAAATCGAGATCCGAGCAGGGAGTGGCGGCCTCCCGCGCCCAAGAGCCGAAAATCGCCAGTGTAACCAGCCGCTCCGCGTAGAGTCGGCGGCAACCCTCCAGCAGTTTCGGCGTGAAAACTTCCAGGCGCTCCACCCAATCAGCGTACATGCCCCTACCGGCCCCGTCAACGCGAACGTTTACGGTTCACGAAGATCGCAAGCAAGCAAGACATAACGGGCCACGCCGATCACAAGGATCCTGCCGACCACACGACTCGAAAAAGCCGCCAAACGTTGCCGCGACATCCCCGTGCTTTCCCGTTTATCGCGAAATCCGCCGTTCGGTAACCCGGCTAAATCGGCGAAAACCGTATCTCCGCCCCCCAAAGCGAACTTCAGTTGCACCTCGGTCGAAGTGCGCCGCTACCGGCCGAGACGAACCAGCACGTCATGGCGCGTATCGGCGGGCTGAACCGGGATGGGGCCCACCGGAACGGCCCGGCCGTCCACGTAAAGCTCTCTGACTCCCCGGCAAACACCTTCCGGATTTTCGACCACGATGTTGAACCACGCCCCCCGAAACCGACGGGTGACGCGATATGTCGACCAGTCGCGAGGAATGCACGGATCCACCAGCAAACCGTCATACTCGGGCCGAATCCCCAGAATGTACTGGGTAACGGCCACAAAGTTCCAAGCGGCCGTGCCCGTAAGCCAGGAGTTTTTGGCCTCGCCCGGCTTCCAAGCGTCTTTGCCTGCAACCATCTGGGAGTAGACGTAAGGCTCCGTGCGATGCAAATCACTGATTTCTTCGAGGTAAGCCGGGCAGATTCGTTTGTAGTAATCGAACGCTCGGTCCCCGTTACCCACCCGCGTCTCGGCGATCATGATCCAAGGATTGTTGTGGCAGAAAACCCCGGCGTTCTCCTTATACCCCGGAGGATAGGAGGAAATCTCTCCCAAGTGGACGTAATACCGACTGAAGGCCGGCTGCTGAAGGACGATCCCATATTCGAACGCCAGGTGGCGGGCCACCGACTCGAGGGCCTTATGCGCCCGGCCGTCCTCAAGCCCGATCCCGGCCATAATGCAGAATCCCTGTGATTCGATGAAAATCTTACCTTCCTCGTTCTCTCGGCTCCCCACCGGTCGCCCGAAGTAGTCGTAAGCTCTTCGAAACCACTCACCGTCCCAACCGTAGCGGTCGACGGCCTGGATCATCTCGGTAATGTGCGCCTCCGCCTCAGTCGCCTCGCCTGCCCGTCCGAGACGGCGACAAATCTCGGCATATTCTCTCCCGTAGAGGACAAACATCCCCGCGATCAGCACCGACTCGGCCTTTCCGCCGGACTTGTTTTCGGTGGTCTGGAAAGACTCATCCGGGTTGGTGGAAAAACAGTTCAAATTGAGACAATCGTTCCAGTCAGCCCGACCGATCAAGGGCAACCCGTGCTCCCCACGATTGTTCACAACGTGGTAAAAGGAGCGTCGCAAGTGTTCCAACAGCGGAGCCGCTTTCGTTTCGTCGTTGTCGAACGGAACGTCTTCGTCCAAGATCGACCAGTCGCCCGTTTCTTTCAAGTAACCCGCCACCGAAGCGATCAGCCACAACGGATCGTCGTTGAAATTTCCGCCGACCTCATTGTTACCGCGCTTGGTGAGAGGCTGGTACTGGTGGTAGGCGCCTCCGTCCTCCAGTTGCGTAGCCGCCAGATCAAGGATTCTCTCGCGGGCCCGATCGGGAGCCATATGGACGAAGCCCAACAAGTCCTGATTGGAATCCCGGAAACCGATACCTCGCCCGATTCCCGACTCGAAGTACGAGGCGCTACGCGAAATGTTGTAGGTGATCATGCACTGGTACGGGTTCCAAATGTTCACCATCCGGTTGACGTTCTCGTCGGCGCCGGCCAGTCGGTAACGCCCCAACAGATCGTCCCAGTAAGCCCGCAATTCCGCCTGGGCGGCGTCGACGGCCTCCGAACTTTGAAAACGCTCAACCATCGCCTCGGCGGGCGCCTTATTGATCACCTGGGGAGCCACGAACTTCTCCTCCTCAGGGACCTCCACGTAACCGAGTACAAACACGAGATCTTCTCTCTCGCCCGGCCCAAGAGTCACGTCCAAGCAGTGGGAGGCTATGGGAGACCAGCCGTGGGCCACGGAATTTCGAGGCGTCCCTTCCACGACCGCATCGGGAGCCTCAAACCCGTTGTACATCCCCAAGAACGTTTCGCGATCCGTGTCGTATCCCGCCAAAGGAACGTTGACCCAGTAAAACGCATAGTGGTTGCGGCGCTCTCTGAATTCGGTCTTGTGATACAGCGCGGATCCTTCGATCTCCACTTCTCCGGTGGAAAAGTTCCGTTGAAAGTTCGTCATGTCGTCCAGAGCGTTCCATAAGCACCACTCGATGACGGAAAAGATCCGCAGCCGTTTCGAACGATCCGTTCGGTTCGTCACCCGTAGACGGTGGATCTCCGCCCGGCAGTCCAGGGGCACGAGGAATAGAACCTCGGCCCGCAACCCGCCGTGCTCGCCCATAATTGAACTGTAACCAAGCCCGTGACGGCACTCGTAAGCGTCCAGCGGGCGCTTTACCGGCTTCCAGCCCGGAGACCAGTAGGTTCCGTCTGCTTCCCGAAGGTAAAAGTAGCGCCCGCCGGCATCCAGAGGAACGTTGTTATACCGGTAACGGGTGATTCTCCTCAGCCGGGCGTCCCTAAAAAAACAATACCCGCCGGCCGTATTGGAGATCAGAGAATAGAAATCTCGGTTCCCCAAGTAATTGATCCAAGGATAGGGCGTCCTGGGATCGGTAATAACGTATTCCCGCTTTTCGTCGTCAAAATACCCGAATTTCATTCTGCTCTCCCAACCAAGAGGTTGTTCCGGGCCGCCGCGTATCGCGGCAATCTCCGCCACCGCCTATTGTTAACCGGGCCGAAGCATGTATCCAACGATTAGTCGGCCGGTAGCCGATCCCACCAGGTCTTTTTCAGGATCAGGGTCGTGACAATCACGAGAGCGATCGAAACGGCCGCTCCACTTCCGTTTAGAAGCACCAGATAGATCGCCATAGCTACCAACGCCGTCTGCCAGACAATCCCGACTGCGACGTTGAACATGTCACGCCAAAAATCCCGATTTCGCTCAAAAGTAGGGTCTTCCGCAATCACCTTGTCGTGAATCGGTCCCCAAAAACCCCAGGGACGAACCGTGCGATAGAAACTCTTCAACGTTTCTTCATCCGTAGCGGGATACTTAGACGTCCCAATCAGACATCCGATTACCGAGGCCAGCAAAATGATGGGGAAATAATAGAGTTCAAGAGTTTCCTTGAAGATCAGCGGAAAAATCAGCGCCGGAATCAGCCCGAAAAGCATTCCAAAGAAATATCCATGGCCGTTAAAGCGCCACCAGTACCACTTCAAAACGTTGGCCGCGATGTAGCCTCCCCATAAAGCCGAAACAATCCACTGCAACAGGCTATTCACATCAAGCGCAAACACACCCAGAATCGTACTGATAACAACCAGGACGATGCCTACGATCCAATTTGCGTACTTGATCTGTCGGTTGGAAGCATCCTGTTTGATCTTCAAATAAATGTCATTTACCACATACGCCTGCCCGGCATTCAATGTACCCGCAAACGTAGACATGAATGCCGCCATCAAGCCGGCAAGTAAGAGCCCTAACAAACCTACCGGAACGAATTCGCTCATGGCCGAAGGAAGAATCTGCTCGAAGTCGATCCGGTCGCCCACAACAAGATTCAGGCGATCGTAGTAGAGGAGTGCCAACACCACAAACCCGGTTACCATGAAATACCGAATCGGGTTGAGAATCACCGATACAAACCCGCTCATCTTTGCCCCTTCGGCCGGGCTGCGGGTGGACAGAATCTTCTGCATGTCATAGTTGGGTGCCGGCCCGGCGGCACTCACCAGAAATCCTTTGAACAACATCATCATGAAGAAGATGGAAAACGGTGTAAAACCGTCCGAAGCAATCTTCTCGTTCACCTGAGGAATGATGTTGCTCCAATCCAGCCCCAAATCCCATCCGAACCACGGCGACATCCAACCTTCAGGCACAATCAGATGCGAGCTTGCCAATGCACTCATGGCAATGAAGCCCACCAGCAAAGAGGCGATCGTCATGATGATGTATTGAAGTAAGTCCGCCCAGACAATCGACATCATCCCTCCCAGGACGGCATAAAGGGTGGCGAAGAAGGTGAACACGATGCCGTAGACGTGAGGCACGAATTCGGGAGGCACAATGTCGGGAGAGATCCCGAACGTCCCGCAAACCACGTCCCAGGGAACGAAGATCATGACAAACTTGCCCAGTCCCACGAATCCGTAAGCCAGAAAGCCGAGACAGCTAACCAGGGCGAAAGCCACCACCACGTTCTGGGAAAGCACCGCTCCCCGGCCCTTTCCGAACCGAGTACCGATCCACTCGGCTCCCGTCGTCACTCCCGACCGTCGCAACCAAATCGACAGATAGACCATCAGGAAAATCTGATTGAAGGTGGGCCAAAGCCAAGGTAGCCAGATGGCTTTCAGGCCGTACACGAACCCGATGGTCACGAGCCACATGGTGCCCGAGATATCGAACATTCCCGAAGCGTTGGAGAGTCCCAGCAGGTACCAAGGCAGCTCGTTGCCTCCCAAAAGATAGGACTTCTTACTCCGTTCGGCCTTCTTCTTCAGTACGAATCCGATGACAACGGTTGCGGCGAGGTAGGCACAGATAACGAGAATATCAACCCAGTTCAGCTTCATGGCACATCCCCCCAAGAGGCATCGGCCGAGCAGCTTTCGAGGCGAAGGAACTGAAAAATCCCGATCGACCTCCAGCCCGATCCAAGTGCCGCCCGCTCCCGTCGCAAACCACTGAAAGCCTGTGCCCTCGTTTGGACTAGCGACGGCCTCCCAGCCTCAAGCTCCGGATTCTAAGAAACGAATACATGTCGGTCAAGGAAAAATTCTCCTGCCATAACGGCAGGATCGGCCACATCTCCGGAGCGACTCAAGGCTCCCGTAGGAACAAAACGTTAAGAAACGGGAAACGCGCACACGCAAGTACAGCCGCACGCCTCTTCCCGTCCGGCAAGAATTCCGATTGCAAGAAGCAAACCGCCTCGGCAACGATCTCTCAACGGCTCGGCAAACCGCTGGACTTGCCGGACAAGCCGTCAGAGAATGACCCCGCGATGAAATTCAAACCCGCTTTCCTGAACTTCGCGATTGTTTCTCTCCTTTTCGTCAGTGCTCAAGTCGCAGGTCATGAGCGCAACCTTCAGGTGCGCCACCCGATCCTGATCCCCGACGTTTTGGGATATCACCTGCTGAAGTGCGATTTCCATATTCATACCGTCTTTTCGGACGGACAGGTATGGCCCGACGTGCGGGTCGAGGAAGCCTGGCGGGAAGGACTGGATGTGATCGCCATCACAGACCATGTCGAGTACCAACCCCATGCCGCTGACGTGCCGACAAAGCATGGCCGGTCTACCGAGATCGCCCGCGAACTGGGCACTAGGCTTTCCTTGCCGGTGATCTCCGGGCTGGAAGTAACCCGGGAGATGCCGCCGGGGCATTTAAACGCCATTTTCTTAACGGATCCTCCCGCTCTTGAGCAAGAGAACTGGCGTGACGCCTTGGCGGAGGCGGTTCGGCAAGGAGCCTTCATCTTCTGGAACCATCCCGGATGGACAGGCCAGCAACCCGACGGTGTCGCCCGCTGGTATCCCGAACACGACGAGATCCTGCAAAAGGGCTGGTTGCACGGCATTGAAGTGGCCAACGACCATGATTACTACCCCGAAGCTCATCGCTGGTGCCTGGAAAAAGGGTTAACCATGCTGAGTAACTCGGATATCCATGACCCCATCGATCAAGCATTTCGCCCACGGGAGGGCGATTACCGCCCCTTAACCCTTATACTGGCGAGAGACAGAACCCCGGAAGCCGTGCACGAGGCTCTTCGCGAGCACCGGACCGTGGTTCTCGCGGCGGGGCGCTTGATCGGCGAGGAGCGCTTTGTAATACCCATTTTCCAAACTTCGGTTTCCATCCTTTATCCGGACATTACCGTGCCCCGTCGCGGCGGTACGTTTATCCAAATCGAGAACCGTTCGGATATCCCCTACGAGTTGCAAGTCAGTTGCACGGACCCCGATCTGGCCGTGAGTCCGACGCTACGACTCGAACCTCGAGCAGTCTCCCGACTTCCCATTCGACGCCGAAATCGTGAAATCGAGGGAGAACGACCTTTGCGGCTGAAGATCACGGCCACAAACGTGTTGGTTGCACCCGAGCAACCACTTGAAACGACCGTCGAACTGCGAGTGTCATTACCGCAAGAGTAGGGAGGAATCTGGGAAGAACGGAGTCTTTTGGCCACTTGAGCGTCTCGGGTCCCGGTTTCATGCTCCAGCAGCCGTTGCGCCGCAGCTCTCTCCAGGCTCAAGCACCGCCGCGCAAACCTGAATCGCAAGGAATATTGAGCAAATCGGCCGCTCCCACGAGGCATCCTGCCTTCTTGTGTCCCGTGAGCCCTGTTCTTTACAAAGTTCCCGGGAGCATCAAATCCCGCGAGGATGTTGAAGCGGATTGTCCGCTCGTGCGGTTCAAAAACTTAGGGCCCCGTCCCCATGATCGTCGGAGACTCTGTGATTTAGGTTTCCTACACTCTCAAGGCTGACGGCCGGTAAGCCCCAAGGCCCGGCCGATTTCCCGCCACGTGATCAGACGCACGCCCTCCTGTTCAAGAAGCTCCCGAAACCCTGAACTCATCATCGTCTCGAAATCCTTCTGACGCCAGGCCGATCCGAAGTCGGGATGATCGAAAGCAATCCGCCGCATTTCGGCATCGTCGTAGGCAAGATGAACAATCATCTGCGTCACCCCCGGACGGAGATTCCGCACCATGCGCGCGTAGGCTTCCGTCCACCCGTCCCGGCCGGGATCCTCATAGAGACCCGACATACCGTCCAAAATCTCCGGCAATGCGCCGATCAACTCCCGGCCGTACGGCGCCATATCCAACCATGGTCGAGCCGCGAAAACGGGAAGGTTGTACTCTCTACCCAGCTTGAGGTAAACGGCGAGAAATTCAGGTGACCGGACGACAGTGCCCATATGGTTATCCAGATGCGTCGGCCGCAGACCCATCTTAAGAGCCAGTTCTATCTGCGCCCGCAGCTCCGTTTCTACTTCGTGCGGCCTGGCGTGAGCCAAGGTCTCCTCCACTCCGGGCCAAAGGTACCCGAAAGGATCCAGGAGTCCGGGAACCTGGTTGCGGGACGCCGCCGGTCCCCATTTGAACCATTGCCATTCACTGTTGAGGGTGAGGTGCAGGCCGACGTCGGCATCCGGGTTTTCCCGTTGGAACTCCACCACTTCGGGAACCCAGGGGCAAGGCATCATCACACTTCCCGAACTGACGGCACCCGCCCGGAGGGCTTCAAAGGAAGCCCGATTGGCCGAATGAGCTAGACCAAGATCGTCCGCGTGAATGATCAGTAGCCTGCTTTCCGCAGGATATCCGAGGCGCTCCGCCAGATTCGGTGTCACCTCCTGAGCTTGGACCCAACCCGCGATCAATAAACTGCTAACGACAACGGATACGCCCTTGAACTCACCGGTTCTTCTCATCCTGTGTCCCCTCGTCTCCGATCCCTCTCTCATCCACCATAGAAACCTTGGCCGATCCGGGGCCAAGGGTCCAAACTAAAGCCGGCCCCCACTTCTGAGACCTGCCCGGCGCGTTCTGATTCCTCCTCGAACAATCCCGTCAAGTCACTGCAAATCGTAGACCCGTGCTACACTAGCTCACGCTGTGAGGATGAGCAACCGGGCGCAGCATCACTTGTGGGCGAGTCTCGCTTTTCTCTCGTTGACGGCTTTCTCCACCTTCCTCATTTTCGGCCGCGACGGCTACCTGAAGCTCCGGACCTATCGGCAGCAACTCGCTCAGCTTGAGGCCGAGGGTGCGCGACTGGCCGGTCAGAACGAGGAATTGCGCCGCCGGATCGAACTGCTGCAGAGCGATCCCCGGGAAATCGAGCGCCTGGCCCGGGAACGCCTCGAGCTGGCACGTCCGGGTGACGTCGTCATTCACACTCCTTAGCACAGATCCCCGGTGAAACCCTACCGGCAAAGCCCCGGGCATGCTTTCGCTGCTTCCCACGCAGCTTCCGACTAGCGACGCCCCTTCGTCATCCCTTACCGCGTCACCTCCTCGATCGGCTCACAATCGTAAACACGCCTGAGGGTAGGCGCATCCCGGTCCTTCTTTTCCATGTCTTTCAACACGGTTTCCAGGCGGCTCTTCATGTTCCGGAACTGCTCAGAATCGATTTGAGGTTCTTCCTGTTCCGGCAGATAGACGATCTCCTCATAAGTGCGCAACATGCGCTCACCGAAGGGAGGATGAGTACGGAACCAGCTCGCACCTACTACATACCCCTCTTCCTCAGCCATCTTTCCAAAAAAACTGATGAAGCCCTTCGTGTCATAGTTGGCGTGCCACAAGTACTGTGTCCCCAGAATGTCGGCTTCCAATTCGTAGTCTCGGCTCACACCCAGCAATGAAAGGTCCAGCACCATCCCAAGTCCGAAAAAGCCGTACTGCAGCAAATAGTAGTTCCCCAGCGTCGTGACCCCTCCGGTAAGGATGAGCGCAGCCATCTGGGCCGCCTGGAACAGGATGTTGGCGACACTCGCTTTCCCCATCAGCCGACGGCTGTGCCGGGCGGCCACATGAGCGATTTCATGTGCCACGACTCCAGCCAGCTCGCTCTCGTTCTCGGCCTTCTTGAGCAAGCCGCTATTCACAAACAGAAACCCCCCGGGGAAGGCAAACGCATTAATCTCCTCCGACTGCAACACGGTGACCTGCAGAGGGACTCTCAAGTCGGAATGGCGGGCAATCCGTTCGGCCAATTGGCGGACGTAGGCCGCGATCTCTTCGTCCTCCACTTGCGGCGGAAACATGCCCTGGCGGCGCAGTTCGTCGACGGCTTCACGACCCCGCTGGATATCCTCTTCCTGCCCGTCAAACACACCGCCGCGAAAACCGACGTCCCGATAGTCGCCGAACTCACGGTCGACCGCTTTCCCCTGGGCCTTCCGCTCCTGCGCACGGCGGAGACGCCCCGGCC
>Ga0116188_1003236_pt1 | contig 12078 bp, 9 predicted proteins | sample AD_JPNTR2_MetaG_FD_89807 | JGI IMG/M metagenome (GOLD analysis project Ga0116188, IMG submission 89807) | Active sludge microbial communities of municipal wastewater-treating anaerobic digesters from Japan - AD_JPNTR2_MetaG | ecosystem: Engineered > Bioreactor > Anaerobic > Digestate | place...
CGCCGAGCCGCCTTTCATCTTCGCATTTCCCGACGGCAACCAGCCGCGCCGCATGGTCAGTGAAGCGCTGCGCTTCGCCGCGTCGTCCGCGCAGACCACCGTCGCGCGGATCGGCGACGGCGCGGCCTTCGCCTCCTCCGCCACCGCGCACGGCCTGTGCGTGCAGAGCTTCCTGATGCTCGCCTACGGCGCGGATGCGGTCGAGTTCGACTTCCTGCGTAACGCACATGAAACCGCCGACCGGTTTGCCAGTGTCTATTTCAGCGAACTGACCTTCTGGCGTCCCTTCCTCCAGGCCTATGCCCGCCACAACCGCGAGACGCATCCCGGCGGACTTCTCCCCTTTCATGCGCAGAGTGCCGCCGCCCTCAAACCGCGTACGCCCCCCGCCACGCTCTACGCGGCGGACGCGCTCGCACCGCTTGGCCTGCCGGTCTGTCCCGGCTCGCCCCATCTGGCCGGCTACCTGCTCACCGCCGCAAATGTCAGCGACATGAGCGACGTCGAGCTACAGCGCGTGCTCTCCGGCGGTGTGCTGCTGGACGGCACCGCCGTCGCTGCCCTGCAAGCGCGGGGTGCAGGCGCGCGCATCCAGATGGGTGCCCGGTCATGCAACGCACAGCAACTCGTTGAAGAGTTCACCGACGACGAACTGAACGTCAACCGCGTGGGCTACGTCTGGCGACCGCAGGCTTCGGCGGAGAACACATTTGCGCTATTTCCGTCGAACGACGCAGCGCGCGTCATCGGACGCTACCGGGATGCGCAGGGCCAAGTCTTAGAGGCCGCTTCCGTCTTGATTGAACTGCCCACCGGCGGTCGTCTCGCGGCCTTCGGCTTCGATGGCTTCTCGACCTACGCGAGCGAGGCGCGGCGGCGGCAACTGCTGTTGGCGGCTGATTGGGTAGCCCAGAACCGACTGCCAGTCTTTGTGGAAAACGCCGCGCAAGCCGTCGTCATCCCGCGCGTATCGATGGCAGGCGATCTGCACAGCGTCGCGTTGGTCAACACCGCCATCGATGTCCAGCCGCCGACCACCCTGCGTCTGCGCGGCTGTCCCACAGGCATCACGCACATCGAGTGGCTGACCCCCAGAGAAAAGCCGCTCTCCCTCACCGTGCGCCGGGAAGATCAGGACGTCCTCATCACCCTCCCCGCCGTCGCCCCCTGGCAGGTCGGCTGGTTGCGCATTGAAAACTGAGTGTTGTTGCGACCACACAGTGGCTCGCAACGACGAGTGTAAAAGCGAAAAATTTGGAGTGCGGCGGCAAGCGGTATTCCGCACGACGCCGCTTTTTGAAATGATGCGTGACAAGGCTCTTAGCAAAATTCCAGAGCGACGCCAAATAGGGGCAAGGGTTTTCCAACCCGTGTGCATGTCGTTTTGGGGCGCGACGCCGGGCACGCAACGCCCAAGCCCCGAAGGGGCGGCTTCACCTTAGCCCAGGGCAAGCGCAACGCCGCCCTGAGTGGCGGGAGAGAATGGTATTGTGGCCTGAAGGGCCACTTCAAAAATGTCCGGCGGCGCGGGCTTGAAGTGCCCCTTCTGAGTTTCAAATCTAGGCCATAGCATAGGTTTGCACTTCTTGCTCGAGCCGGTCGCCGAGCCTGTCCTGCTCCCGTTCTAGGTCGAAACGTGCCTGCAGGTTCATCCAGAACTGCGGCGAGACACCAAAATATTTGCCAAGCCGCAGGGCGGTATCCGCCGTCACGCTGCGGGTTCCATGCACGATCTCATTGATTCGACGAGGCGGAACACTGATGTCGCGCGATAGGCGGTACTGGGAAATACCCATGGGAGCCAGAAACTCCTCCATGAGAATCTCGCCGGGGTGGACGGGGTGCATTTTGTTAGTTTTCATTTTTTCTCCTAGTGATAATCCACAATCTCTACGTCGTACGCATTGCCTTCTCTCCATCGAAAACAAATACGCCACTGGTCATTGATCCTGATGCTGTGTTGTCCCGCTCGGTTGCCCGCAAGGGCTTCCAGCCGGTTTCCGGGCGGTACCCGCAGCGAAATTAAATCCGGTGCTGCATCAATCATCCACAGTTTCCGTAGTGCCGTCCGTTGAATGTTAAGGGGGAACCGCCGCACATATTCGCGCCGAAATATTTTTTCGGCCTCAGGGCTTTTGAATGATTTGATCATGACCGGAACATAACGCATCGCGCTATTACCGTCAAGCGTTAATGTCAGATTTTTTCAGTTGCTTTCCCAAGGTTTTTTGGGAGCGAGCGTCCCCGCGAGCCGCACTGGTCGGTTACGCTTCTCTTAGGTGGCACGGGCATCTTGCCCGTGTGGCGGCGTGAAACGCCGCCCGGACGAACGACGCGCGTCCCTCCCGACACTGCGCGAGCCCGTCATCGTCTAAATACCTCCTTGTTGTCTCAAATAATACCGGATGTCAACTGGCTTTTTCGTGGTTCATCGGGTTTGATTTCTCTTCCCTCGTAGAATATTGCATCAAGCATTGCCGCTCTTCCAAGCCACACCCCTTTTTCAGATTTTTCCTTTGGCTCATCGGAGTTCCACCAAGGGGCGTCTCGTATCCGCTCAACAAACTCCTCCCAATAGCTGCATCTCACTCTCCTCTATGCGACAGTTTTAGCACCTCGGTCACAACGTTTTCAACAGCCGCACTCATGTTGCCACTATTGGAATTCAATTGCCCTAACGTCAAGCCTCACGTTTCGAGGACAGAGCTTGGGGTGGAGTATTTCGGGCCGACTAGACCCTCCAGATCGTAGACAGTATCCGACGTCCAGCCTCTGAGACGGCACGTCAGCGAGGGCTCCGGCAGACCATGTTTCGCGGTTCCATGATATCCAGTGCATCGTATCGCCTGTGACCACCCATTTCCCTTCTTTCAACTCCACGATGTAGGTGTTTCCCGATGAGCTGAGTCCGGCCTCGTAGTACCCTCCCGAGACTTCCACTTTGGTGTCCGAAACGCGCTTGATTCTTTCCACGCGAAACTTGAGCCCTTTTCCGACGACAAAAGCGGAACCTTTCTGAATGGGGGGCTTGTGCCCTTCGAACCGTTTCAGGAATGCGTCGTCCGGGTCTTGCCCGAAGAGGCTTAGGAAATAAGCCGCTGCTTCCTGTTGCCGACCAGAAGCGTTGTGCAGAAACTGGTATCGGAACGTGGCTTCAGCGATTTCAAGAGCTTGCGCGTCGGACACCGTATTTGGGTCACGAGCTGCGGACACGCCGTCACGTTCACTCAGTTGTTGTGCGGCCTTGAAGTCGGGGTGATCCTCAAGATTTTTAGACGCGTACTCGATCAATTCCCCGTGGTTGTAAACGTTGATGGAGGACAACTTGCCATCGTAGTCCCACTCGAACCTCCGTCCGTGACGTTCGCCATTCTCAAAATGACCGTGGAGCACCCTGGTTCCGTCTTTTGCCCAGCGTTCCCAAACACCATGTCGGATGAACTTCCCGTGTTTATCCACGTAGCCATGTATTCGGTCCATCGGTTGCCCATTGGGGAAGAACATCGTACAGACAACGTCCGTGCCGTTGGTCTCCACCAGTGGCATCTTCAACTTCGGCAGGGCTGTGAGGATGCGTTGCCGTGTCGCCTCGTCCGCTAGGTCACGGAGACAACGGATGTAGTCACCAGCCAGGAAGCAGCTTCCGCTCTGTTGCCAGATAGCAAGAACATCCAGGGCTGTCTTCTGCTTCAACTCGTCCGAGAACCCGTATTCGTTGGCCATGTCCCATACGGTTACAAGAGTATGGATCTGGTGAATGGCACCGTGGAATGTGTAGCGCGGGGAGTGGTGGACTCCGGGCGAGAAGGTGTTGACCCTGCGCCATTCGGGGGTGCGACGCCTGAGTATATCCGGCGGAAGCATCTTCGTAACCGGAGAATCTTCGATTCTCTCAGACACCTTGCAGAACAAGAAATAGCGGCTGTGTCGGAGTCTGCCGGTCGTGATGTCAACGTCTTCGTGCCGACAGTTGATCGGAGTCCACGGCACGAACATCGAAACGACGAAGAGCGCGAGGAGCAGGATTACCGCCACAATGATCGTCCATGCTACTACGGGCCGCATACTCATCTACTTTCCTCTCACACAGCCTATCACTCTGCGTTACGCATATTGTGGGGGACGCGGGAGGCAAAAACAGCCACAGGTCACGACCATCACCACAAGAATAGCCGATCTAATCATTGTATACCTCCTCACGTTACGAAACGTCAGCGCTAAATGAGATCCGCTCGGTGCGCCGGTGGCTTGCGACGCTTGGTTGGGGTTTTCGGTTTGTCTTCCGCCTTGCTGAACGCATCCTGCGGGATGTTGATCCGTTCGACGCTGACATCGCACTCCAATTGGAACACCTTGCCAACACAGCGAAAAGCACCATCTTCTGAAGGCATGTAGACGTAGGCAAGATCAACGCCCCGCAGGAACCCGTTGTCGTTGTCGGGGGCAACCGCTTCGTACAGCACAGGCTCTTGGTACTTCCCCTCGCGGATGGTTTCGGCCGACCGCAGAACACGACGACCAAAGACATGCATCTGAAAGTAGTCAGTGTCCGGGATGGCCACGGTGACAACGTCTTTCACCTCCCAGACCTCGACAGGTATCTGATCACACAAAGAACAGTAGGAAACCATGTAGTACGGCTCGCCTTGCCGCTGACGGATTTGCTCCTGGATTGACTTCACCACTTTTTCCACGTCTGCGCGTGGTATCCATGCAAGTTGGTCGGTTCGACCAACAAGCGGCATGAGGGCGAGTGCAAGCATCAGAGTCTTGAAGTATCGTTTCATCTTTTTTCCAATTGTATGTTAAGCATTAGTCTAATTTACGACAGTACATCAGGAAACCAATGCTGGTGGCAAAAATAACTGTCGAAACTATGCTGAGCGTCCAACGAAGAACGCGTTTTTGTGTTTTTGTCATGCCATGTCGCCTACTCAGTGTTGATGGATGCCTGTGGTTCGCGTGATTTCAAGATTGAGTTTCGAAGCCAAACTCGGGGTTTGGAGGATCATCTGCACCGCCCCAGTCGGAAAGTATTGCCGCAATATACTCACCGAATTCATAAATGGCTTCCTCTGGGATTGGCTTACCATTGGAAAGCACTCCCTTAAAGTGAAAAACGTAAGGCTGATTACTGGAAAAACGGACAACGAGTTCGCCCGATTTATCCCTCCAGAAGTCAGCGGCACATGGTATAGACCGATAAGGAGACAGAGGGTCATCGGGTGGAGTGTAGCCTACGCCAGGAAGAGTACATCGCTTATACCCGCGCCTTGCGTCAAAAGGATCAATTTCAACCAGATTGAACTTCGGAATATTATGGGGCATATTCATCGGAACATTGTACCCGATTCGTTTCTAGTAGTCCATGCGTAACGACATGCATAACATAGTCGGTTAGTGGCAGGGGTGCGCGAGGATCATGCGTTTCTGGTGAAAAAAAGAGCAGTAAGTCGGGCGCGGGCGTCCTCGCCCGCAACAACGTGTCTTGCAAAAGGGTGTGGCACGGGCATCTTGCCCGTGTTCCGTGGTTTCATTTTTTGACCTGATTTCCCGCTGCGCGGGCGCATAAACGACATGACTGACCTGATTGACATGATTTGGAGAGCGAGTGTCCCCACGCAGCCTTCCGATGCGCGGAAGGATGATTTCAGGTTTCATTGCGGAGCACCGGGAGGGGCAAGCGTCTGCTTGCCTGCGGACGAGCAGACGCTCGTCCCTCCCCCGGCGGCGGTCACGCCGCCATCCCCAAAAACCTCGGCGTCTCTGCGTTTAAGAGTTTTGAAATTGGCACGCCTCTGTGGAGTGTGCTACGGTATGCGCACCGAACATGGCGGTGATTTTGACAGTCGAGCGCAAGACAGCCAAGGCCCGGATCTTCCTGGCTCTGGTCTATGCCATTTTGTCGCTGGGCGGGCTCACCATGGTCTGGCCTTTTCTGGTGATGCTGGCCGCCTCGCTGACCGGCCCGTATGACTACTACCGCTTCTCGCCGGTCGTGCGCGCGTTCTGGGATCGCCCCGACCGTTTCATGCGCTATGTCGCGGGATGTTACCCGCGTTTCCCCGCCCAAGTTTTTCCCGATGCGCCCGCCCACTGGGGAAGTTGGATCGTGGTCTCGCGCGACCGTGAAGGCGGCCGCCGTTTCGCCGAGCGCCATCTTGCCGGTCTGGACGATCCGGTATCCGCCGAATGCTGGACGCGCATGGTGCGCGATTATGCGCTCTTCAACCGCGATTATGATCTGCGCAACAGCGTCTGTACGTTCGATCCGCGCGACGTGGCCGGCTTTGTGCGCGGGCATTTTGAAGCGAAGTTACGTGCCGAAGATCCGCAGCGCTTTGCGGCGCTCTCGCCTGCGGCGCGTCGTCGTGCCGCGCTGGAGCGCCTCAATGCCGAATGGCCGGTGCGCTACTCGTCCTTTTTCGGCATCCGCATGATCGCGCAGCAACGCGCGCCGCTGCACCATGCGGGCTGGGACTATCCAGCCGACGACCCCAAGATGGAACTCTATCAAGAGTTGAAACGCCTCTACCGTGTACGCGCCTACGGCACGGATGAGATCAGCGCCGACGCGGAACCGCCCGCCTACTTCTCGCGCACAACGCCTTACGAATCGCGTCCGCTCTGGCTGGCGTGGCTCAAGCGCGCGGATGTGCAGGCGCGCCTCGGCCTGCCGCCGGGCGGCACCTTCACGTCGGACGACTACGCACGCCTCGCCGGACGCGCCTGCCCTGGCTTCGAGCACCTCCCCTTCCCCCTGCCGGACGACGCACCGGCACTGCTGCGCGCCGAGTGGGATCGCTTTGTACGCACCGCCTACCCGCGCCGTTTGCTGCGCGTACGGATCACGCCAGAACTGGAAGAGGCCTACCGGCACTACGTCGCCGGGGTCTGCCGGACGCCGGAGGCCTACACGCGACTGACCGGACAGACGCTGCCGGACGCGACATCAGGTTTCGTGGGGCTGCGCCTACCGGCGTATGAGAACAGCACGCTCTGGCGCAACTTCATCCCGCAGGTACCGCTTGCGCAACTTGAGGTGCTGAGCGCCGAACAAGCCTGGCAAAACTTTCTACGGACGCGCTACAGCACGGTACAAGCGTTGAACACGGCCTACGGCTGGCAGCTTGCCGCTTTTGATGAAGCGCGCTTCCCGACGCGCGAGGCGCTCGCCGTCACCTTTGCGCGGCGCGGCTGGCGCGATTTCCTGGTCGGTGCATTCGCAAACTACCGCACAGTGGGCGAGTATCTTTTTCTGCGCGGCCAGGCGTTCGGCAACACCGTCCTGCTGGTGCTGCTCTCGGTGCTCGCCACGCTTACCGTCAACCCGCTGGCGGCGTATGCGCTCTCGCGCTTCGGCCTGCGCTCGACCGAAAAGATCCTGCTCTTCCTGCTGGCCACCATGGCCTTCCCGGCGGCCGTCACCGCCATCCCGGGTTTTCTGCTGATTCGCGACCTCGGACTGCTCAACACCTTCGCCGCGCTGGTGCTGCCCACGCTGGCCAGCGGCATGTCGATCTTCATCCTCAAAGGTTTCTTCGACGGCCTGCCGCGTGAACTGTACGAAGCCGCCGCGATCGACGGCGCAAAGGAGTGGCAAATTTTTCTGCGCATCACGCTGCCGATGACCACGCCGATTCTGGCGGTGAACGCACTGAACGCCTTCGTCCATGCTTACAACAGTTGGGAGTGGGCACTGCTGGTCTGCCAGCGGCAGAGCCATTGGACCTTGGCGGTCTGGATGTACCAGATGAGCCAGCAACTCGCCGACCAGCCGTGGGCGGTGATGGCGGGCTTCGTACTGGTCTCGATCCCGACCGCCGTGGTTTTCATCGCCTGTCAGAAAATCATCCTGCGCGGCATCGTCCTGCCCAGCATGAAATAAATCAGCTTGAAACACACGCCCGAATCAGCGTACTATGTTGCCCGTTATTTATCAGACCCATTAGGTCGCACATTCGATAATGACGCCAGCATAGCTCAGTTGGTAGAGCACTTGATTTGTAATCATGAGGTCGTCGGTTCGATCCCGTCTGCTGGCTCCATCTAAACGATCATTCGTCTTCCGTCACCCGCCCCACCTGATCCGCATCGTTTTCGTAGGTGTAGGTAAACCGCTGTTGCGTGTCCGCGTACGTCAACGTCGGCGGCAATCCGGCACCGGCCTGACGCGGCAGATACTCCACACCGCATGCCTTTGTGGGGCGGTCCTGCGTGTCGGTCGCCAACACCCGGTGGCCGCGATGGGTGAAGCGTTCCGGAGCGGCCCCCGTTCGTCTGCGGTACCATCCGGTCAGTTGCCCCTGTGCATTGTGTGTGTACAGGTCCTTCCAGCCTTTTTGCATGGTGAGAAGCGGATCGGCGTAACGATGTGCGCTGTTGGTGTAGTCCACCGACTGAATCTGCCCGTCATCACGATACAAGCGCTCCTCATTGGGTAGGTAGTAGAATGATACCATTGACGGCGCTGAATAGTACGATCCGTGCTTCACAAAACACCCGAGATCAACACGGCTGGTCTGCAATGTTGTGGGCAGGCCGTCTGCTCCCTTCGGCCGGTAGACGCCGTGATACGCCACCGTGACAGTGACCTGCGAACCGTCAGGCTTGAGTGGCTGAATCTTGACTTTCTCAGGATCGCCTTGCAGCACGACCCAGTGATAGACGGTTCCGGGCGATGGTTGCGGCGCGGCGGCAGCCCCGATCGTCATGCTGCGTGTGCGCCCGACCCCGCGCACCACTCGGGCGATCGCGAACGGCGTATCGAACAGACCTTCCGGGCGCATATCAAAATAATCGACGCCGGGCTCGGTCTGCGCGTCTTTGAGCGTGCGTAGCGTCACGAGCGGCGGAATCTGTTCCGGCGTGAGCGCATTCGCCATCCGGACCATTGCTTCGACGTTCAGATCACGGACGTCGAAAACGACCGGATGCGCCGCACCGGTCAGATAGTCGTCCGGTTGCTTCACCGTGCGCTGCGTGGCGCGCAAGATCATCTGGAGCGTCGGGACCAAAGCCTGACGCGTGACCAACAGGCGTTTGACTTCCGGCGTGAAGGCCGCCATCGCGGCCGCGAATGCCTCCATGAAAGGTTTGTCGGAAAACGAAGAGCCCTGGCTGATGACATAATACGGCGTATTGGCCGGATAAAGGTCGCCATTCTCGGGATCGTGATCCCTGTGTTCGGGGTAGAACCAGCACTGGTTGTTGAGGTAGAGCCGCAGGGCGACGAACGGTTGGAAGGGATCGGTAACGATGGTACGCGGCAGGCTGCGCCAGAGCGGTCCCGTAGTCATCGACATGGATGAATTGCCGATCACTGGCTGACCGAAAAGCGTATTCGGCAGGCCCAAATGCACCTTATGGGGACGCGCCTCTTCGCCGTATACCACCGGCGTGAGGCCGGGGAAATTGGTCACGTCCAACTGCGAATGGCCATCGTCACGGTTCACATAGAGATCACCGAAATTGCCTGACGCGCGTTCTTCCGTCATCCACCCCCGGATCACGCCGGATGCCGGGCCGTTGTAAGAATCAGCATAGGCGGAGATCTTTTTGAGGTCGACATTACGTAGCGTAAAGAGCGTTTTGAAACAGCCGGCCTCGAAATCCCACACCGTATTGGACCCATGGATCTCAGCCGGGTTCCCCATGAACACGACACTGGGACTGACCTGCGGCACGCCATCCACCGGCTTCCCCTGTAACGACTCAGCTTTGGTGAGCAGTGTCGCGAACTGCGGCAACGCGGCAAGCTGTTTGAGGTCATCATCGTTGCGGATCGCCGCCGGATCGCGGAACCCCAGTTCGATGGCGCGTTCCAACGCAGCGAAAGCCTCTGCTTTGTCTGCTCGATAGGCGAGCGCGCACGCCAGATTATACTGCCAGGTCGGGTCCTGCGGCAACAACGCGACACCTTCGCGGCAGACGCGCTCCATCTCTTCGATCCGTCCCGCACGGACGCTTTGGATCAACTGCTGTTGAAGCTGCACATGGCGCGGAAATTTCTGCGGCATCTCGAAGACCGAAGCGTGCGCTAAAACTGCCCACGCCGCCACCGCCAGCACCCATGCTGTCCGCCATTTTATGATTCGCATGATTCTCCCCTCACTCACCAGAATTTCCACCACGGCTTGCGCGCGCGCGTCTGTTGCAGCAGCCACGCCAGCACCTCGTCATCACCGTAAACACGGTCCCACACAGCGTGGCCCGCCTCTTCGTATTCCGTATAACGTACCTTGCGGTTGCCGGATCGTTTGAGCGCCTCCACCATCCGGCGCGAGCATGCCACCGGCACATTCTTATCGGCGCTGCCATGAAACACCCAGATCGGCAGGCGACGCAACGCGCCCACGCGCCGCACATCCCCGCCGCCGCATATCGGAATCGCCGCCGCGAACAACTCCGGCTCGCGCTGAATCGCATCCCATGTGCCGAACCCACCGTATGAAAGGCCGGTGATGTAGAGACGGTCGGGATCAGCCTGACGCTCGGCCACAAGATGCCGTACCAGTTCCAACGCCTGCGCCAACGCTGGCGCGTGGCCGGGATCGGCCGTGAACGACTCATGCATGGCCAGACGGCGTACCCAGCCGTTGGTCATCGTACATTGCGGCGCAACCAGCAGCACGGGCTCCGCGACCTTACGCCGCAAGAGCGTTCCCACCAGCGCGGGCAACCCCACCTTGACCTGCTTTTGATTGTCGGTGCCGCACTCGCCGGAACCGTGGAGAAAAAGAATGAGCGGATACTTGCGTCCCGCGTCCGGAAACTGTGGTGCGGCCAGCCGGTAACGCACGATCTCACCGGCCGCGTTCGTGTAGGCGCACGGTTGGATCATCTCATCCGCCGTAAATTGCGCGTGCGCGGCGGCGGCACCCAAAAACAGCAACAGTAGCATCCGTTTCATTTTTCGTTTCCCGTCCCCTACTGAGTCACGCGCCGGAGCCATGTGGCCGCAAGGTCCGGCCAGGCATCGGTACTCTTCTGTCTCTTGCGTAGGCCATACCCGTGGCCGCCATCTGGAAAAAGATGCATCTCGGCGGGTACGCCTGCGGCCTTGAGTGCGATGAAGTAGGCCAGGCTGCTGTCAACATACGGCTTGTCATCCTGAGCTTGCAACAGAAAGGTCGGCGGCGTCTGAGCCGTAACCGGCAATTCCGGCGCCAGCGTGAACCCGTCGCGATGGAGATAGGCCGGGTAGATGATAAGCGCGAAATCAGGGCGGCACGACACGGCGTCGACCTCGTCAACCGGCGTGTAGAAGCGCTTCGTAAAATCCGTACTGACACGTACCGAGAGATGTGCGCCGGCCGAGAACCCCATGATGCCGATCCGCTTGGGATCAACGCGGTACGCCGAGGCTTTCGCGCGGATCAGGCCGAGGGCGCGCTGGGCGTCGCAGAATGCGGCGTCGCGGTTCTTGGGCACACGGTATTTGAGTATGAAAGCGGAGATGCCCTGCGCATTCAGCCATGCGGCCACCTCGGTACCCTCGTGGTTCCAGGCGAGAATGCCATACCCGCCGCCGGGGCAGATCATCACCGCAGGCGTCGGACGGCCGACATCCGGTGCAAGCGCCACAGTCAGCGTTGGCTCATTGACATCCGTCAGCCGCACGATATCGTCTTTTGACGGCGTCACGCGTTCCGCTGCATCGCTGGTCTTCAATGGGATCTTGCCAGCAGGCCAGACCGGTATCACCTCGGCCTGCGCACAGGCCGCCCAAACGATCCCCAAGCATCCCGCCACCGCCATTAGCGCGTTTCTCGTTGTCAACATCGTGTCCATTCCTTTCGTTTCATCTGTCATGTCGCCTCTAACCTGTATCGGGCCTGTGAAAGGAAGTGTAAGCGAACCTGTCCTATAACTCAACCCAGAACGTCTGGGCTTGCACACAACCCGCGAACATCGTATAAAGGAGCGCACGACACGACACGGGTCGTGTACGAAAAGGGGGACTTCGACGGTTACCGTCCTCACTACACATGAAACTTAATCGAGACACCTTTACGAAAGCTGACAAGACCTGCATCCAGAAAGGCAAGTGGTGTAATGCCGACTGCTGGCGCGTCA
>Ga0116188_1003253_pt1 | contig 12026 bp, 9 predicted proteins | sample AD_JPNTR2_MetaG_FD_89807 | JGI IMG/M metagenome (GOLD analysis project Ga0116188, IMG submission 89807) | Active sludge microbial communities of municipal wastewater-treating anaerobic digesters from Japan - AD_JPNTR2_MetaG | ecosystem: Engineered > Bioreactor > Anaerobic > Digestate | place...
CCACCGAGAAGCCCGAAATTCTCGTGCCTGTGTCGACGCCCGGACTGTCGGCCTGTAAGCGAAAATCGTAAGTCGCCGGGTTTTGAAATTTCGGGTCGCCGCCGTTGATTCCATGAGGCTCTTTCCCCTCAAACCCTGATTTCGCCCCATACCCCGCGGAGGCACTTTTGGTGACGTAATTGTAGTCGGCCACCAGCCCATAAAAGGTGCTCTCCGGTCGGTCGGCGAAGTGGTACCAACCAACCCCGTCGCCATCACCGTCCCCGAGGCTTCCACAACCGGAAAAGATATTATTTAGGATTGTAGTATCGTGAGCGAAGGAATACTCCGAATCGCCGTCGTACCGAAGTAGTATGGGTCCCGCCGTGTTCTTTCCCGAGTTCACGAAAGTATTATTGTAGAAGCGGAAGTAGGGCGTCGAGATTTGACACACTCCTGCAACGTTAACGATCAGGTTATTTCTCCACTCCCAGGCTCCGATCTCCGACGTTCCTCCCCGGTTCTGGATCATGCACAGTGATCCCGTCGAGTCCAAGAATCGGTTCCCTTCAATGAGCATGTTTAAAGATGGCTCCAAATTATTGTCGTATACCTGGAAAATGTCCGCGTGCCATCCCGTCTCGGTAACTCCCCGAACTACGTTACCTCGAAAAATATGGTTGCGACCGAATAAGCGGACGGCGTCTCCCTCCAGGTTTTCCCATACATTGTTTTCTATGAGAACGTGACTCGTCTTTGCTCCCGTATTCAGGACGACGACCTTTCCGAAGTTTTGGAACCGGTTGCCTCTAACAACTACGTTTGCCGAAGGAGGGTCGGCCGAGGGGTGCCACGAGATCCCCAAACCACCGGAAGGACCTTCAAAGACACAGTTTTGAATGATGTTGTAGTCACCACGCGACGTGAGCCCGGCGTTGGTAAACCGCAACCCGTCGACGATGATGTAATGGCGGGGTGTCGAATAGGTGCCTATATTCCAGTTCGCCGTAGCGGTCACACTGCCTTGAGCGCGGAACACGATGGGTGCTCCCGCCTCGCCGCTTCGCTTGTCGATGCTCACCGGCTCGGCGTAAGTGCCGGGCAACAAGATGACCGTGTCGCCCGGGCCGGCCGCCGCTATCGCCTTGGCGACCGAATTCCAGGGCGCCGCCGCGCTCCCGTCACCGGCCTCGGTCCCGCCGGAAGAGACATAGTAAACTGCAGCCTCGAGGGGTAACGAACCAGCAAGCAGCAACCAAAATGCCGCTGCAGCACCGCACATAAGCGCCCGGATGCCGACTTTGGATCGGTATCCCTTTTGGGCGACAATCACCCGGGCTGACGTTTCTGTGATCATTGCGTGTGTTACTCCTTTTGCGCTAAGCCTCCATTAGCCGGCCGAACTCCATTTTGCGAAAGGCGACGATCTCTTTTGGTGAGGAGGCTCACGGTAACACACCAAAGGCTGCACGATTCTGGTCAGGTGTTAGCCCTTTGCCGTGCGTAAGGAAGCGGTCCACGATCTCATCACAACGTCGAAGCTAGGATGTTCTCCTCTGCGTCCGGAGTGGATGCGTTGCTGTAAGTCGCCGCTGCAGCCGTGGTGGCAGCCAAGGTCAAGCAAAGGAAAAGGAATGATTGGTCAAAGTAGGAAACCGCCAAACAGGTCACTGCGTTCGCGAACAATGAGGCACCCACCGCCCAAATCAAGAACCGGGTACCGGGCTCTGCGGCCCGCTCTCTTATCGCGAGGCCTATGTTCTTGAAGCCTTCCCAGAGTATGAGGACGAAGAGCAACAGTAAAGGCAGACCCCCGATGACGCCGAAGTGGAGATAGTGATTGGTGATATCAGTGTGATCCGGACTCCAGGATACTCCGGTGGGCATCCAGTGCCGGGTGTAATCGGTCCCGGCCCACCACCATTCCCCGATATGCTCGATCGCCGACTCGATCAGCTGGGCGCGATGCCAACCCGTGCTACCCCCCGCAAAGTCGACGCGGGCGATTAGGTAGTAAGCCGGGGCTTTCATCACCACATCGAGCGCCACATAACCTAAGAGCGCCGCCCAACGGACAAAGCGCATGTGATCACGGAAGCGCCAAAACGCGAGGCCGACAAGGGCCGCCAGGAGACTCCCTACCGGCCCACTCGATCGACACGTCACCACCATTACCAGGCAGGCCGTCCCGCCCCAAAAGGCGGCTCCCCGGCGGAAACGCCACAACCCGACCATCCAGGGGAACATCACCGCCCCTACCGTTCCCGCCAGAATCGCATGGCGAAACGGTCCTTGCGCTCTTAGGTTCCCTTCCCGGATAGTGGGTGTGGGAGGCACTCCGCCAAAGTACGAAAAGAGATTGTGAGCTGTTACCTTCTCGTAGATCATTTCGCTGGCGACCGGCAGCAGCAGGACGGCCGTCAGCGTCGCCACGCGGACTAAGTCGTCGAGGGAGCGGAGGAAGCTCCGAAAAATGAAATAAAGCCCCAGGTAGTCGTACACCAAGCCCATGCGGTAGACGAGCTCCCCGCCGGGGTCCTTATGCCAGATCGCACTGAGGAGCGCCCACACGGCCCATAGGAGAAAGACTCCGTCGAGTCGATTGGATTGAACCCCCTTCCATTCGCGACGGAGAAGAAGTCTCACAAAGCCGACCAGGATCAAAAGCCGAAGAAAGGGGAAGGAAAACGGCCCGATCTCGATTCCCTGGGCCTGGGTCATATAGCAGGTTCCCACCAGCAAGGGCAGTGGCGCCCAACGCCGGGGTAAAACCAGCAATAACAGACCTGTCAGGCATAGAAGCGTGATTGCGTAAGGGTTCATCTATTACCGCGAAACGAGCACCTGTCTTGGGTAATCGCTGCAGATCCAAGTCAGGCGCTCTCCCTGGAGCCGGAAAAGTCCGCGACGCGGCTGTGAGCTGTTCGCATGGGAGGAGCTTGATGCCGTCCCTTGCTTGGACTAAGAAGTGAGCAGTCTAGACACCCGCCTTCGCTGTTCCCGATGAAAGCTCTCCAGCACCTCTCCGGTTAGCTGAGTTCCACCGGTCAGTCGCTGGTACAGGTAGCCGGCGCCCCTCAACAACACCCCTAAAACTGCGGGTCGGGCTCTCCACCTCCGAACACTGCGCAGGAGGTGAAACCACCAGAAGCACCCTACAAAAGCATCCATGCGACCGACCCGGAACGCTTGTCGAGAGGCCGACATCCAGTCCGACGCCACACTCGGCTTGTGATGCAGAATCGCCAGGTCCCGAAACGACCGGACCTCGAGTCCACGGGCGCGGATTCGAAGCTCGGCGATCCAATCCTCCCCTCCGTAAGGGCTGTCCATAAAGCTACCGAGATCCATCAGCCGGAAGAGTTGGAAGAACTGCGTGCATCCGGCAACTGAATGCTCCCGGTTATCAGCCCGCGCGTCAAACCGTCCGCACTGTAACTCGTGGACCCAACCGCCGACGATCCCTAACCTTGAATCCCCCTCCATTCTCTTGATCAGCTCGGCATAATAATCCGGCCCGAAGCTGACGTCCCCGTCGCACACGCCGACAAAGTCGAGGTGTTGACCTCGACTTTTCAGTAAATCGACCAGATACTCCAAGGCTTGATTGAGTGCTCGAGCCTTCGAAGAAAAGGAACGCCGGGTCTCCGATCGGTGCAGAAGTCGAATATACCGATGCTTTTCGGCGTAGGCGGCCAAGATCTGAGGGGTTGCGTCGGTAGAGCCGTCGTCGACAACGATCCAATAGGTTGGAGCCAGGGTCTGTTTGGCTACGCTTTCAAGTGTCAGAGGCAGATACTCGGCCTCGTTCTTCACCGCGGTGAGAAGGGCGTATGAGGCAGTCACGGGGACTTTTCGTAACTCATTCATCGCCTTAAATAAGAAGAAAATGGTCTCGAAGAGCCAATCGGAACCGGCGGGGAGCCGGTGTTCGGCGGCCCGACTACGCAAGAGTCTGCGTCAGCACGCTCCAGGTCAAGCGGAGGTGCCGTGCCATTTCTTTCCGTCGTCGGTGCGGGAAAGCGCTTGCCAAACCGAAAACGGCCAGTCGGCTGAACGCACCCACCGCTACCGCACACTCATACCGAAAAACGCGAAAGCGTCCCCAGTGCAAATTTAGAAGCCGTCGAACGGCGCGGTGTTGCTGCACCCGCGCGAAACTGAAATCTGTTTGCCGGGAGGAAGACGCCCCTACATGAAGGACTTCATGGGAAGGTTGGTAGACCACTCGCCAGTCGTCGCGTTTCACTCTAAGGCAAAGATCCAGATCCTCGCCGTACATGAAGTAGGCCTCATCAAATCCGCCGACATTGTCGACGGCGGCGAGGCGGCAAAACAAGAAAGCGCCCGAGAGGCAGTCAACCTCCCGCTCCGTGGCATGATCCCAGTGCTCCAAAGAACGAGACGAAAGGAATTTCAGTGCCGGTCTTCCGACCGCCAGGCGATGAAGGAACAGACCTTCGCACAGAGCGTTCCAGGGCGTCGGATAGGTGGCTGCACAGGTCAGCTGTGTCTTCCCGTCCGGCCCCACGAGACGACAGCCCAAGACGCCGATGTCTTGCTCACGGTCCATCCGCTCGGTGAAGTCGAGCAATACGTTGGAACGCAACTCGGTGTCGGGATTCAAGAACAGAACATAACGCCCGCGGGCGCACCTGAGCGCCAGATTGTTCGCCCGGGCGAAACCAAGATTCGTGCCGGGTTCCATCAGGTGAACGTTCGGATATCGCTCCCGCAGCATGGCCGGCGTACCGTCCACGGACCCGTTGTCGACCACCCAAATCTCGTAGCTGATCCCCGTCGTGAAGCGGTCGATCGACGCCAAACACGCGGCCAAGAGATCCTTGGTGTTCCAGCTCACGATGATGATGGAGACGTCGGGCTTCTCTGTGGTCGCAAAGGGGCGGGCGTTCATGGTGTTATCCAAGCTGAAGCGGCTACCGGTTACGGGTTTCAAGTTTCAGGTTTCAGGCGGGTGCTGGTGGGTTCGAGTCGATGGTTGCCGACGCGCTACAAATTAGATCTCTCCTCGGTGGCGTCTTGAGCCAAGCAGGCATTTTGTCAGGAGCTGGGGGGCGGACAGCCAGTCGTACATCCCCGATAGTTTTGCCGCCAGGAGCCGGCGGTCGTCCGCGCCGTTGCAGGGCAGCCGGCGAACGCCCCACGGTGAATCGCCCGTCCGGTGACGACCGATCCGGGTGGTCAGCACATAACCGTACCCGCATTCTTGAGCGAGACGGCCAAAACTTCGGCAAAAAGTCACATCATGCTCGGGGAAAGCATATGGGTAAGAAAAGCCTTCCACCGAGGTCGTTACATGATCCTCCAAGGACCTTTTCGAATGCAGCAGTTCCCCGGTTAGCCGGTCCGACGGCAGTGCCGCCAGTCGGGCGTGCGTTACCGTGTGGGAGCCGAAAGCGACGCCCTCCGCCGCCAGTCGACGTACCTCGTCCCAGTCGAGGCAGGGCTTGCCTCGGAAACCGTCGCCTGCGTCGATCAATCCGGTCGGCAAAAATACCGTCACCGGATACGAAAACTCCTGCAGGACCGGCCAAGCGTTGGTCAGGAAATCTCGGTAACCGTCGTCGAAGGTGATCGCCGCGACGCGCCGGCCGTCGCCCGCACGCCGGACCGCCTCGCCCAACGGAACCACTTGCCAGCCGTCCTCCCGCAACCACTTCATCTGCTCCCGGAACCGCGCGGGCGAAGTGTTCAGCCGATAGTACGGCGCCACACCAGGCTCCGGATCGTCGCAAATGCTGTGGTACATCAAAATCGGCACCCCCGGCTTCGGACGGTACAAGCCCAAACGAACCAGGGGACGCACTACACCAAGCGTGATCCAGCGGTCGCAGAAGAGGCGGGAAAACATCGGGCTGCAGGATGCGGGCCGGCGGTTACCGGTTACAAGTTTCAAGTTTCAGGAAGGTGTCGCGGGGCACGAGGTTCGCAGTAGCCGGAACGGTCACGGGCAAGGATGCCCGTGATACGGTGGCCGCATACGGCTCCGCCCTCTCGGTTACAGAGCGGGCGGGACCGGCCTCCTCTTCCCGCACCATTTGAGCCTCTGAGTTCCGGCTCGCAAATCTTGTGCCAGAAAGGTCGGCCGCGGTCAGGTCGATTCTTCGCAAGGTTTGCGCGAAGACCGCCGGCGCATGCGTGAAGGTCGCTTCATACCGTTGGGCAGGTGTTTCATACCCGCTAAAGACGCGGCGGACCGGTTGATCCAGCCTTCGCGAAAACACGGGAAGGACGCCACCAGGTGCGCAGAAGCGCCCGGCGAAGCGTGCCCAGAAAAACCCGGACCCGGCGGCGCCAAGGCAGTTGCCGCCACGAACGACGTAAGCCGAATCCTTCATAGCGGGGCGTCGGGATGCCCAAACACCGCAGCGCCGCCAAGCGGCCCCACAGGTCCCGACGACGGTCGAGGAGGCTCAGCTGCGCGGCTGAAACCGACGGTCGGTCCGACGGCTCCAAGGTCAGGCGGCCCGCCCGCCAAGCCGCGCGCACGAAATCCTCTCCGGCCTCGGAACGAGCCAAAACCAAAGATCTGCCGCCGTCGGGAGCGCCGGAGTCGAAGCGGTGCCAGGCGTCTGCGCAGACCAGATCAGCGGCCTGCCCCGTGCCGTCGGGACAGAGACGACAACGCAACGGACGGAAAGACGTCAAAAAACTCCAGGATTCCTCGTACGAGAGCCGAGTCCATCGGTTTTCTCCGCTCTTCGACCGAAAACGGAACTCCCCCGGCCAACCCCGGCCGCGGTAATGCAACTCCTCCACCTCGTCCGGATCTCCCCCCAGTCGCTCCACCAGGCGCCGCGTACCTTCGGGTGTCGGGGTGCCGGCGCAAAAGAACGCGGCCACCAGACCCACCCGTTCGTTCACCCAGGGCAACGCGCGGCGCATCTCCATGACCGCCGCCGCATCACAGGGCTTCCCGATAAACAGATAGGTGCCGTCCGCTTGCCGCAGCCGCCGCAGCCCCTCCACCGGCGACGAGGCGTTGTAACGGGAACCGCAACACGACAGGATCTCCGCGCGACTGCGGCTGATCACCGTGCGATTCCGTAGCGGGTCATCCGGATCCATAGAGGTCTGCACGACGCCCGCGAAGCCCGCCGCCTCGACGGCGAATAACGCCAACGCGGTCAAAACTCCGCCCGACGAGCCCCGACGACGTACGTCGGTGTCAGTCGCCCAGCCTTCCCAAATGGCCCGAGCCGGACCGAAGTCGGCTACATCCGGCGCAACTTCGTCCTCGCCGGGTGCGGCCACGCCGTATCCGGGGCAAAATGGAAGACAAACGCTGCAAGATCCGCAATCTCTTGAAAGGCGGGGGCGGAATCCCTGTTCAGGCACGTGCTCCATGGTGATCCCGTCGTAGTCGCAAGCGGCCGCACAGGCTCCGCATCCGATGCAGAGACGCCAAGCGACAACGTCTTGAAGCGTGCGCAGGTTACGCATGACGGCGGAACGCGAAGGGCGCGGATCACGGGAATCACGCGGATCGAGTGAGGCGGGCGACGAGCTCGAGGTACTCGTGGAGATGATTCTCCCAGCTCTGCTCCCGGGCGAAAGCCTGGGCGCGCCGGGCTCTTTCGCCGGCCGCTTCCCGGTCGCGGTACGCCGCCACGAACTCCGCCGCCAGGGCGTCGACGTCTCCCGAGGGGAAAAATCGCACCAGGTCTTCGCCGAAATACCATGTGTCGACGGTCGTGCGGGACATCACCACCGGCACGCCGCAGGCCATGAATTCCAGGCTTTTGGTGCTGAAGGCCTCATCTCCGAAGCCTTCGGCCCGCTTGGGTATTACTCCCAGGTCCGCCTGCCGCATCAACTCCGCCACCCGCGCGAGGGGAACCTCCGGGCGGATATCAACCGAGCTGTTTAGATTCAGCTCCGAGGCGAGCTTACGCAATGTTTCCTTCGCCGGACCCTCACCGCAAATCAGAAACCGGGCACCCGGCATCTGGGGGCGCGCTCGGGCAAAGGCCCGCACAGCGACATCGAGTCCCTGATGTCGGCTTAAGCTCCCCGGATAGAAAATCAGGAAACCGTCCGATGGTTTCTTCTCGCGCCGGGCCGGTTTGAACAGCCGGGTGTCGGGATAGTTCAGTAGCACCGTGCAGCGGTCCGGCGGCACCGAGCGGACGGTGAGCTTCTCAAGCCAAAGATCGTTGGCTGCGATGACGTGGTCGGCGAAGCTCGCCGAAAGCCGCTCGACCGCGCCGAGCAGCCGAATCTCCCAGTGGTCGGGCGATTTGCCGAACTTGTCCCGGTACAGCTCGGGGACCAAGTCGTGGATATCGAGGATCACGCGGGCTCCGCCCCGCTTGGCAAACCAAGCGGAAAAGACCAGGAAGTCGGGCGGGTTGTGTACGTGAATTAAATCGTAGGGTCGTTCCCTGTGCCGAGACGCCATCACCGCCGCCGATCTCAGGGAAAACGCCAGCATCTTAAAGAGATAGGCCGCGGCGCGGCGCTCATTGATTTGCCGCGGTTGGAGACGGGTCACCCTGACCCCGTTTAACGTCTCCTCCACGGGTTCGTCCCTGCGGCGGCGCAGCGAGAGGACGTCGACCTCATGGCCGTCGGCGACGAGGGCCTCAGCGTATCGAAGGACCCGAGTGTCGGCTTCGTAAAACGTGTACGCGAGATGAAGAACACGCATATAGACCACCGATCGGTCTCAAAAATGCAGCGCGCGATCGAGGAAGTCGCGGAGGTCAACGGCGCACACGTCGGCGGAGAGTACGAAGCAGGAGCGCGCGCCGTGAGGCCAAACGAGCGAGGCGTCAGGTTTCAAGTTACCGGTTTCAGGAAGCGGTGCCGTGGGGCATGTGCCGTCTATCACGGACATCCCAGTATCACGGGCGTCCTTGCCCGTGTCGTATACCACGGGCGAGATGCCCGCCGTACGGCGGGTGGGGGCGGAGGGTTGGGAGGCGGGGGCGTGGGCACGCCACCAACGGGCGAGTTCGCCCAGAGTGGGTTTCCAAACCGCATCGCCGAGGGAGGCGACTTGCTCCAACAGGCGGTCCAACGCGCAACGCACCAGCGGAAAGCGCTCCGGATGGAAATACTGGTGATGAAAGCCTCCCCGCGCGTGATGCCTGTGGAAGATCTCGAGCCACACTTCGGCCAGGCGGTCCTCGTCTCGGATCTTCCAGCGCTCAAACAACAGCTCGTCGTCGGGAGCGGTGATCGGCAGATGCACCAATGTGCCGTCCCAAACCGGGTAGACCCCGTCGTCCGACTCGTTTATAAAGCGGTACAGGGAGCGCAGGCGCTCGACGTCGCCGGTCGGAGTCCCACCGTCTTCCCACCAGACCATTTCGCCGCTCGTCCACTCGAACCGACTCGCCTGCAGCGCCCGAATCGTGTCGTCGTTGAAGTTCAAGTACGGCGCGCGGAATCCGGACACGACGAAGCCCGCTTCCGAAAGGACTCTCCAACTGGTATCGACCAGCTCCTGCTGTCGGCGAAAGTCGTATTGATCCATGCGGGTGTGAATATGCCCGTGGGCGGCGATTTCGTGTCCTTGGTCCTGCAAGGCGTGCAGCAAGTCGGCGTGGCGCTTTACCAGGGAGGAGGTGACGCAAAAGGTCAGTCGAAAGCCGCGCCGGGTGAAGAAGTCTTCGAATTCCGCCACGTCCCGACGGAATCGCTCTCGGCCGCGGGAAAAACGCCGAAGGACTTCGGCGGTGCGCTCCACCCCGTGTAGCGCACCCTTCGTCTTCAGGAAATGCTTCAAATGGCGGGCGAGGGACATAAGCGTGATGTGTTTTGCGTGCCTTGTGCTGCGGGCCGTGTATCACGGGCATCCTTGCCCGTGATCGCCCTGGGCGCCACGTTTCGCATACGATGCAGGCACGTTGTTGAGGACGCCCTTTCAGGGCTCCGGGTTGTTGTTGTAGGGGTACACTGACCCAGGGCGGCGGCCGCTGACGCGGCCCTGCCTTGGGCTCTCAGATGGTGTCGCGCCTCCGGCGCTCCGTCGGGCGCCAAAGGTACGGTGCATGCCAAAATGTCCATTCGCCGTATTCCACAGGCAAGGATACCTCTGGTACTCCCGGATTCACAAGCAAAACGCCCATGGTACAGCGGCAGGATGCGGGAATCGTTAGCCGGCATGTCGGTAGACAAAGCGACTCACAGCCGGTAGAACGCTTTGGGGCACGGCATTGCACATCCACCCGGCGGCGCGGCGCGAGAACCCGTTTCGATCGGCGTGACCCGCCGCCGAGGGCGGAAGGAAAGCGAACGTCAATAGCTCACAACGGGTCCCCCAGTGTCGCTTGAAATCCATCAAACCTTTGTCCCCCACCGGCGTCCGACCGAAGTCAAACTCGGCGAGACCTAGGGCATGTGCTTCGCGAATCGCGTCCCAGAACGCAATGTGACTGGGAAATCGCCTGGAAGCAGAGGCCTCCGAGCCGATCACCTCCGCCGACATCCGATCCCGGTAAACGAAGGCCATCAGCACGGATAACGCCTGGTCTCCGTCCTCGACCACACAGCCCCGCAGCCAACCCCGCGGTAACAGTTCGTCGAGCCACCGGCGGAAGAGAGACCGGGGGAAAACGGGGAGACCAAGCCGGGAATGCGTTCCAACGTAAAGGCGCCAGAAGCTCTCGAAATCACTTCGACGCAGGGGCCGAACGCGCAAGCCGAGGCGCTCCGCCCGATGAATGCAGGGGCGAACCGCTCGGCGGGAAATGCACTTTAGGATCTCTTCGAGGGGGCGCCGCAGATCCAGCCGGTGCCAGGCGAAGTCTCGTCTCGGCTCGATCCCGTCGGTCGTCGCCACCAGGTCGGCCGTCCGTGAACTCCGTACCTCCAGAAACGCGAGGCCGAGCGCCTTCCGCTTCGCATCGGCCGCTTCCAAAAGCCGCAGCCACTCGTCCCGGGTGCGTACCAAGGGATCGCAAAGCGTGCTGTAGGGGAGGCTCACCAGCCTCCTTCCCGTCAGCCGGCTGGAAAACTCCATGGCGGCCAGACCTCCCCACAGCTCGCCGGTTGCGTCTTCCAGAGCCAAGTAATGTGGACGTAGGTGCGGGAAACTCCGCAGCAGGATCCGCGCCCAAGTGGAAGTGTGGGTAAGCCACCCGACAGGGTGCCTTTCCACCATGCGATCCCATCGGGGATCGGTTAACGGATCAAGTTCGACGATGCGTAGGTTGGGCATGTACTTCTTTTGGAGGTGCGAATCGCGCTACTGACGCGAATCACGCGAATTACGCCAATGGGCACCTTCGGGCTCGGTCATTCCCTTTCGACCCGAGTGGAGAGAAACTCCCCGACGGCGCCCGCCACCTGCGCTTGCTGCTCCGCCGTGAGGCCGGGAAACATGGGCAGAGAAAGGATCTCCCGGCAGACGCGCTCCGTGATCGGGAAGTCGCCTTCCCGGTAGCCGAGATGAGCGTACGCCTTCTGCAGATGCACCGGGACCGGGTAATGGAGCGCCGCGCCGATACCGTTTTCCTTGAAATGATCGAGCAGGCCGTCACGGTCCGAGACGCGGATCACGTAAAGATGCCAGACGGGACGCGACCCGGGAGCCACGTACGGGAGCTGGACCGCAAACGGTGAAAGCAGGGCGGCGTAGCGGGAAGCGGCTTCGCGGCGGAGACCATTCCAGGCATCCACGTGGCAAAGCTTCACCCGCAGCATTCCCGCCTGAATGGCGTCCAGGCGGCCGTTGTAGCCCTCCACCTCGTGATAGTACTTCCTCACCTGCCCGTGATCCCGCAGCATCTTGACCCGGGCTATTACCTCTTCGTCGCTGGAAACCACCGCCCCGGCTTCACCGCATGCGCCCAAGTTCTTTCCGGGGTAGAAGGAAAGAGCGGCGGCGTGGCCGAAGGAGCCGGCTCGGCGCCATGCGGCGGGGGTACGGGTCTCAGGTTTCAGGTTACAGGTTTCAGAAGAGGGAGGCGGCTGCGCGGCTGGGTGCCTGGGTTGCGCGGCTGCTAGGTTGCCGGGGTACTCTCGGTGGTCTTGAAACTTGGAACCTGAAACCTGAAACCTTTTCGTCCAATATTCCG
>Ga0116188_1003255_pt1 | contig 12024 bp, 7 predicted proteins | sample AD_JPNTR2_MetaG_FD_89807 | JGI IMG/M metagenome (GOLD analysis project Ga0116188, IMG submission 89807) | Active sludge microbial communities of municipal wastewater-treating anaerobic digesters from Japan - AD_JPNTR2_MetaG | ecosystem: Engineered > Bioreactor > Anaerobic > Digestate | place...
GTCGTTCACCCGCAACACGGCGACGCCCATCATCTCGTCGACCCCCACCAGTTGCGCTTTGGCCACCTTGCGGAAATCGTCTTCGATGGTGATCTCTCCCCCCAGCGTGGCGCTCTTGACGATCGAGGCCAGCGTCACCACGTGATGGGGGTCGATCGCGAAGCCGGCCCCCCGCACCCGGTTGTTGGCCAGCATTTGCTTCTGCATCACGAACAGTTTGCGCTGCCACTGCACCGTCAAGTTGCTGAACAATTGCTGCGAGAGTACGGAATCCGATCCGCCGGCGATGATTTCCGACGAACTCTCCTGCAACTCGCGGAACTGGTTCATCAATTCTTCCATACGGTGGAGAATGTATTCCTTGGGGATCTCCACGTTGATGGCAAAGACGGCAGGAGAGTAGCGGGAAAAGGTTTCATAGACGGCCCAATCTCCTTGCGACCGGGTCTCCGGGGGGAACGCCAGCCAAACCCCCAAACCGCAAAAGAGAAAGCCCACCAACCGTTTCATGCCTGATCTCCAACCTCGAGTTAATCCGCTTTTGAAAAACGCATCCCCAGGGGGGAAGTAACGGCCGGATTCCAGGCGGTCCGCGGCGCGGCGGGAAAGCGAGCCCCGTTTAATCCCGCCCCGGGAACGGGATTGCCGCCGGCCGGTTCACAACCGGGATCTCCGCCCGGCGGAAAGTGGGCGGACCCTGACGGGATCACCCGCGCCAAGCCCCAATTATCTCCCGGCGGATGGACACGCAGGATAACCCGGTCACCCCATTATCGGGCGAAAATATAGCATGTTTGAGGGGATTCCGCAGCGGCAGCCCGGGATAATGAAACAGGGTCCAAACCGGTGGTAACGGCATCAGGCCCGCGGATCAAGTAAGCCTCGGCCATCCCATCCATCCGGGGGGAAAGAGAGGCACGGCGGCCGCCTGCCTTTCCCCCCCGCTGGATCCGATCCGCCAGACCACCCGCCGCTCCCGGGGTTTTTCAAGGGAATTCGTCCACCGGATCGAGTTGATCGAGCCAGTACGCGGTATCGTTCCGGTGGAATATCAACATCCGGCCGATGTTTTCTTCATCCACGGCCCGGTGATAACGCATGTAGATGTATTGATCATCCACGCCGGCAATCTCGATTTTGCCCGTTTCATGCGACATCACAAACCGCGCGCGGGCGGCCAATCCGGAAGTGTACCGCAACGCGTTCTGAAAGATCCGGAAACCCCGGACGATGGGCACCTCGTAAGGCAGGTTGCCTTCGACCGGCCGTCCTTGGAAAACGTAATAGGGAGGACATCCAATGTAGGAAAGAATGGAGAACAAAGATGACAAGGTTTCCGCGTCGTCGTTCACCCCCTTGACGATCGGGCACTGATTGCAGCAAATCACCCCCCGCCGGATACACTGCTCGATGGCTTCCACCGCCGGTTCGGTCAGCTCCCGGGGATGATCGAAATGGGCCATGAGGTACAACCGCTTGTCCGCCCGGCTGATCCGCTCGAAAAGATCCAGCAATTCGGGTTGATCCAATATACACCAGGGATCGAACGCCGGCATCTTGCTGCCGATGCGGATGATCTGCACGTGGGGAATGCGGCGGAGGGATTCCAGGATCGAGGCGAGGCGGCGCGGAGACATGAGCAAGGGATCGCCACCAGTAAGCAACACGTTGGTCACGCTGGGATTTTCCTTGATGTATTCCAACCCCTCATCCACCCGCAGCGAAACCTCGTCGTTATCGTCCATGAACAGGCGTTTGCGGAAGCAGTACCGGCAATAGGCCCCGCAAACTTCGTTGCACAACAACAACACCGTGGATTGGTATTTATGCTGCACTCCCCGCGCCTTGGTGTACGCCGCTTCATTGCTGGCATCCAGCCGGCCCCACGCGTACAATTCGGCTTCCCGCGGAATGATCAAGTTCCGGATGGGATCCTCCGGATCCGACTCGTCGATTAGCCCTAAGTAATAATCATTGGCGCGAAATACGTATTTATCCGTCACCGGTTTGAGCCGGTCTCTTTCTTGTTGACTCAAAAACGAAACCTGGCTCAAATCCCGAATAAAACGGGTTTTTCGAGGTTTAACTTGCATGATCAACCTCCTTCCAAGGCTCTAAACGTATCAGCGGCGGAACAGCGTAGCGGGATAATCAGAGGGCAGAAAATAGAAGCCTGCCTGCCGGGATTTGCCCTCGAGAAACATTCCAATTCAATCCCATTCTCTACTGTGCAAAATCCTGCTTGGGCTTTGACGGGCAGGTTTCAGTATACCACTCCCGGATTGGATGGGAAGTGGAAAAATAGGGAATTCCCCTAATATATAAATAATTATGTTTATATTATTATTTTACAAATCGTTCCCGATTGATTCGGAGGGTGGCGGCAAGAGGTCGGACTGGATCAAGCATCTTCGCAATCGATGCCGGTCGGGGGATTAGAGAAGCAGAAACGAGGCGATTTCGAGGATGTCGTTTTTACGGAACGGTTTGGTCAAATAATAGCGGATGCCGATATCCCGGCTTCTTTTGCGGGATTCTTCGTTGGGACATGCGGTGGTCAATACGATTTTCGAGGAAGGTTTCTGACGGCGGATTTGCGTGGCGAATTCGAGTCCATCAAGCCGGGGCATATTTTTATCGACGATCATCAGGTCGAAATCGTGCGCCAGGGCGCAACCGACGGCGGAAACGGGATCACAAAGACGAGTCACCCGGCAGCCCTGGAGGGAAAAAATTTCATCCAGCGCTTCAGCATAGTCATCGTCATCATCCACGATGAGAATGCTTTTGCCAGTCAAAAAATCACGCATAACCCGGTGGGATTTATCTTGGATATCCAGCATGTTTTTTTCACCCTTGCGAATGAATATGCAGGTTCCGTGCCAACCTGGTCCAAAGTAGGTGAATCCAGTTGTAGGGGGGAAATGATCAGGGGCCGGTCATCATCATTTGGGTGAGTTTCGGCAACCGGCGGTACAGGGAACTCCGGGACAGTCCGAGGATGCGCGCCGCTTCTTCCTTGTTGCCATCCACGAGCTCTAACGTTCGGCGAATGATCTCCAACTCGGCGTCTTCCAAGGTCGAACCGATTGGTATCACGATATGTTTGGATGGATCGAAGGGTTCTCCCCCCGGTTTTTCCCCAGCGGTGGCGCGATACTGGATGATTTCCTCCGGAAGCTCCTTCAACGTCACGATGGGTCCCGTGGCGAAGATCGCCGAGTGCTCGACCGTATGTTGCAGTTCCCGCACGTTGCCGGGCCACGGGTAATTGAAAAACAAGTCCATGACCTCCGGCGCGAAATCCCGCAACTCTTTTCCGGTCTCCTCACTGTATCGTTTCAGGAACGCTTGTGCCAGAATTGGGATGTCTTCGGGGCGTTCGTGGAGGGGGGGAATCGCGATCTGGACGACTTTCAACCGGTAATACAGGTCTTCCCGGAACTTTTTTTCCTGGATGCTTTGCTGAAGATCGATGTTCGTGGCGGCGATCACCCGGACATCCACCCGGATGGTGGTGCTGCTGCCCACCCGCTCCAACTCCGAATCCTGGAGAAAGCGCAACAGGCGTTGCTGGGCGCTGGCCGACATCTCTCCGATTTCATTCAGAAAAATCGTTCCCCCGTCCGCCAGTTCGAAACGCCCCTTGCGGTCCTTGATCGCCCCCGTGAAAGATCCCCGGACATGGCCGAACAATTCGGATTCGAGGAGCGATTCGGGCAAGGAAGCGCAATCCACCTTAATGAGCGGTTTATCGTTGCGGCGGCTTTGTTCGTGGATTTCCTGCGCCACCTGGTCCTTCCCGGTACCGGTCTGGCCCGTGATCAACACCGTGCTGCGGGTGGGGGCCACTTGCTCGATCACGTGGAATATGCGCCGCATGGCAGGGGATTTCCCCAGCAGGCGGCCCGAATACCGGGCGATCTGCCGGCGCCATTCTTCCCGCTCCTCCGCCAGGCGTTTCTGCTCGATGGCCCGGTCCACCACAACCCGCAATTCCTTCAACCGGATCGGCTTGGTGAGATAATCCTGCGCCCCCAGCCGCATGGCTTCCACGGCGGTATCGACCTCATTCAGGCCGGTCAGCATGATAACCTGGGTATCCTGCTTGATCTCCTTGATCTGGCGCAAGACCTCGATGCCGTCCGTGCCGGGAAGCATGATATCGCAGGTGACCACATCGATATCGTGCGTGGAGAACAATTCGAGCGCTTCCTCGCCCGTCGTGGCTTCTAAAAACTCGAAGCCCTTGCCTTCCAAGGACTCGCGCACCACTTCGCGGGAAGTGGCGTCATCATCGATGATCAAAATGGTTCGCGCCACGGTCACAATGCCTCTGCGTCACTCCGTCTCCGAATCATCGAGAGGGATGACGATCCGCACCTGGGTGCCGGCCCCCTCGGCCGAATCAATGGTGAGCGTCCCTTGGTGATTCTCCACAATCTCCCGCGCCAGATATAGCCCCAGGCCCGTTCCGATGCTTTTCGTGGTGGTGAAGGGATCGAAGATCGTTTCCTGGATCTGGGCAGGGATGCCGGGACCGTTGTCACTGACCAGAAATTCGACGTAACCCGGATTTCGTTCCAGCCGGATTTCGATCCGCCCGTCTTGGATGTGGGCAAGTTGAATGGCTTCAACGGAATTCCGCACCAAGTTGGCGAAAACCCGTTGGAATTGTTGGGGATCGATGTAAGCTGTGGAAAGTTCGCCGGCCATGGAAAACACAAACGTCACCCCATCGGCGGAATGATGCTCCCGCAGTTCCGCCTCCAGATCCTCCATGAACTTATGAAGATCGACGTCTTCCCGCTCGTTCATGCGGATTTTCGAGATTTGAAGGTAGTTGTTGGCAATCTCCTCCAAGCGGGATATTTGACGCTTGATGTCGCTGACATATTTCTCCAATACCACGCGGTGTTGACCCGGATCACCCTTGCCCCAGCATTCAAAGGCCATTTCCAAGCGCTCCACCATCAGGTCGGATTTTAAAAACAACACGCCGAGGGGATTCCGGATTTCGTGGGCGACCTTGGCGGCGACTTTGGCCATGGCATTGTCGCGCTGCAGGGTCTCCACCTGTTTCTGCAGTTTTTTCTTCTCGGAAATGTCCTTGAAAATTACTAAAAATGCGACCGTTTGGCCCTCCGCGTCCTTGAGCGGCACACGGGTCAGCAAAACCGGCACCGGTCTGCCTCTCTTATGCATCCGGACTGTTTCCTCATGGAACACCCCGCCTTCCTTGACTTGACGGCGCAAACCGGCGCGCACCGTCTCCCGCAGATCGGGAGGGACGATGCGGAAGATTTCCTGCCCGACGATTTCTTCCCGGCTGTAACCAAGGAGACGTTCCGCGCCGGTTGTCCAAGAAACGATCACCCCCTGGGCATCGATCCGGGCGATGCCATCGGTAGCGCCTTCCACAATGGCCGATAAGATCACATCTTCGTCAATCCCCGCGGTTAGGTGTTTTTCGGGAAACGTGTTCATCACCCTATCCATCTTGAGATCCCCGCGTTCCGCCGGAACCCGGAATAGGAAGAGGAGCTGGTCCGCGTACAGAACGCAATGGCTGGCTTGTTCAATTCAGAAGTATCGCAAGTTATTACAAGATTTCCACTATAGAAAATACACGGAAACGATCCAATAAAAAAGGCAGGACCCGGCTTCCACGATCCCGCCTTCCGACACCATCGGTCTACATCAACTTCAATTCACATTGCGGACAATCCGGACGTTGACTTATTCGTAATAAAACATCTCCGCCCGGCGGTTCAACCGCCAAGCCGCTTCCGTATGCCCCGGATCCACGGGCCGTTCTTCCCCCCAGGATTTGGTGGTGATCCGCTCGCCGGCGATTCCCAATTCCATCATGTAACTCTTGACCGCTTCGGCGCGGCGCTCTCCCAGGGCGATGTTGTATTCGGGTGTCCCCCGCTCGTCGCAGTGCCCTTCAATCAACACGGTGTACTTGGGATTTTCTTTCAAGAATTGAACATTTCTCTGAATGGCGGCTTTCCCCTCCGGTTTCAAGAGCGCTTTATCGTAATCGAAATACACGACTTTTTCCGGCAACGGCTTGGGCACTCCCTTTTCCGGTTCCCGGGTTAAATCGGGGGTGGTAGGAGGGGTTTCAGGAGGCGTGGTAGGTTTTTCCACGGTTTTCTCGCCGCGTTGCGCGAACTTCCATTTGAAAATGTCCGGGTGTGTCACCACGGCCATATCGGCTTTGATATAGCGGGTTTGAGGCCAACAGGACCAGATGCCGGTAGGCCCCTCATTCAACACGGCAGAACCCGTATTCGTCACCGCCAGCAGCCCAAAGAGACAAAACGAAGCACATACGACCAAAAATGTGGCGCCTTTCATGACTCGTTTCTCCTTATTTCTCCTTCTGAATAGCAGAAGTCAATGGATCTCCAACAGTATACCCAAAAATTATACCACCGCGTCCAAGCGCTAATCATAAAGTAATTTACGTTATTTTGGTTAAATTTCAAGACGTTAGACGAATTTGGCGCGAAATTTATTCGAACCACTTTTTTCTGAATCTGAGACGGGACGATCCCAAATTGATACACTCCCCACCCCCCTCTCGCCGCTGCAGCGGATCGCTTGGCTCCTTCTCCTGGAGAAGAACCCGATAAACCCAGTTCCCCTCTTCCTCATAACTCATTATAATTCAGGATGATATTTATAATCACCCCCTTTTTCGCCATCGAATGGATCTGGAATTAACAACTTGGCACGACTCCTGCTTCCACAATTAGCAAAGATTTTACATCCCATTCTCCCCATTTCGCTGCCTGCCAACCTCCCCAAACTTTGGCAGGCATTTTTTTTCACATCGTTGATTCAATATCCTTGATTCGTCAAAATCGTTACGGATAGCCATTGGTCCTTGAGTCCCAACCACCTGGGACTCCGGAGCGCCGGTGGCGTGGAAAACGCGGAGTCACAAAACTCGACCCGGTTATCCTCACGCCATTGCAGATCGATCGCCGCCACCCCCAACGCGCGATCGGCAAAGAGGGGTAGATATTCGAGGGATCGGGCATCCATCCCCTCCGCTTTTCCCTGCCAGAGAACCCCCACCACCACTTCATCCGCGGGATCGAGATCCAGATTCCCACACGCGACGGTTTGGATGCACGCCGTTTGGGAATCGGAAGGCATCCATTCCACATCATCCAATCTCGAGAACCCGATGATCCGTCCTTCTTCAACATGGGCGCGAAGAATCCGGAACCAGGCTGGCGGGCCCTCGATGTTTCCTATCCGTTGGATGCCCACTAAGGGGGATACGACGATTTCAGGAATCCCATCGCCATTGACATCGCCCACGGCATGATGCACCCCTTCAGACCATATCCGGGGTTCCTCGCCGAATACCGGATAGGCCGGGGAGATAGCGCGGAGGGTGAATGCTTCCTCTCCCACCGCCGGCCCGAACGTGATCACCTGGATCAGCGGACTGCGAAAAATGTGTTGGGTTTGCCCTGTGATCAATTCATCATATCCATCCCCGTCCAGGTCCCCCGCGCTGAGCGTGATTCCACCCTCGGGATTCAGAGGCCGGTAGGGTATTTCAAACGCGTCGAATTGCCCCAATAACTGAAACCCCTTGGGAGCCTCCTGCCCGGTGTATTCGTACAACCGGACGATTTGTTTACCCCCGGCGCCTTGCGCGCAGGCGATCTGCGTTTGCTCCCGCCCCGGAATGAAGCGTCCCACCGCGGTATAGACCTCGCCGTAGGGATTGGCCGCGGCGCCGGGATGTTCGCGGGGAAAGGGAGAAAAGGGATGACCGAGGATACTGCGTGTCAGCCCATCCAAAATATATATGATTCCCGGGAAAGGAATTTCCTTTTCGGTCGGTCCAAATGAAATCACCAGGTCCTCCTGGCGGTCTCCATTGATATCCCCCCTGGAGAGATGAATCCCCCGCCCAGGATCGAGCTGGGCGGATTGGATCATGGGAAGAGGCACGGCGGGAAACGGCTCGGCCCGCTGGGGCCCCGCCGGGAAAGGTTCGATCCAGCCCTCTCCACCCGCGCCTTGCGCCGCGTATAAGACTCCCACCGGCCGCGAAACGGGAACCACACGGCCTTGATCAACCGCCAACAACAACATGGGAAACGGCAAGGGATGGGTGAGGAACTCGCACCATTCGACGGGAAAATCCCCCGGCGGATTGAGCAACTCGAGCGCGCGGGAATCCGTCCGGTAGGGCATCCGAAAATACCCGCCTTCCACACGATGGGATACGCGCGGCCCTGCCCATTGCGTCGCAGTGCGGACCTGAGCGGGAGGCCGGTTCAACTCCAGAAACAAGAAGGGAGTCCGAAACCGGGGGATTTTGCCTTGTTGGGCCAACTGGGCATTCCAATATTTCTCGAATCCCGTGTTGAGTATCGGCTTGCCTTCGTACAAACTGGGGAGAGAAAGAAAACAAAATGGCTCTCCCGCGGGCCGGACCGCGTCGAGGGCGTTGATCTGCTGAACCAGCGACGCGGCCGCCTCTCCCACCAACCGCCATTGGGCCGTGTAGATCTGGATTTGCCCCGCCGAAGCACCCAGCCACCCGGTCATCAGCAGACCCGCCACCCACCGCCCGGCGCGATACGCCTGGCTTTCTCCGATCAACCACCCGGCCCCCAAAACCGCCCCCAGCGATGGAATATATAAATAGCGGTCAGATAAGGTCGTTTGAAAATCACTGATTTCAGTCAGAATCGGCAACGCGCAGATCACCCAAAGGGTAAGTATCCACACCCCCAGGATCTTTCCTCGCGCGACGCAATACACAAATCCCAGCGCGGTAAAAATCCAAAGCGGCACGCCATAGATATACGCATACGCGGGCATGAACGATCCAAACCACTCCAGAAATCCTTCAAAGGGAAGCACCAGCGCCGCCAATAACTTCAAACTCGATAAAAGGTAGATCTCCAGGGATATGAAATGCTGGATGTAACTGGTCTTACCGATCAGATACCCCCCCAACGCCCAGGTCCGTACCACGCCGAAGAGTACAAGCAACACCAGCCAATGACCGGCCGCCGCCCCGAGATGGGTAGCCAGAGGCTGGCCTTGACCAGCCCTCCGGCCCCGGACCCACGCCACTCCCTCATGCAGCCACAACACGGCGGGTAACGTCACGGCCATTTCCTTCGATAACAACGCGCACGCGAAGGCCCCCCATGAGATCCACCGCCAAGCGCGCGGCCCGCCCCGCCGCCATAGAAAATACGCCACCAGCGCGGCCAAGAAAAAAAGGCCGCACAAACTGTCCGTCCGGCCGTTGATCATGCAGACCGGCTCGGCATGCCGCGGATGGAGCGCGAATAGATAAGCGGCCGCCCACGCCGCGTACGGGTGACAGGTTTGGGAAACAGATCCCGCCAATAAATAAAAGAACGGAACGACAAGCAGGGAAACGGCAATGTGGATCAGGAGCAAATCCAAATGAAATCCCCACGCCGTCTCCCCCCATAACCATTGGGATTCAATATAAGTCATGAGGATCTGCAACGGGCGGTAATACCGGGCTTGTGTGATATCGGTGTCGTGCCAAAACCAATCCCCGGTGAACGACCGGCCCACTTTGGACAACGAATCGCTGGCTTCGAGAAAATAGTAATCATCCCCCACAAAACCGGCCTGTAAGGAACCGCCATAAACCCAAATTACGGCCCCAATCAATCCCAAACCAGCCAGAAGATGAAAAATCGTTGATTTCATATCCGTTTTCACTGCCTCGAACCGCTTCACAACCCGGCCCTCGACACCAGCCACCCGGCCGGGATAGGGCTTGTCCTTCAGAAACCCCGCTGGGGAGGGATCTCCATTCACGGCTCGGAAACGCGTCCCACCTCAAAACCGGTACTGTACGACACTTGACGGATTTGAAAAAGGTGAAGACGGCCGGGCTCTCCCCCGGGGGGGCGGTGTACAGTGTGGGATATGGGTTGAATCCCAGATTTGAAAAAGGTGAAAACCTCCGGGCTCTCCCCCGCTTGCCGAATAACACGAAAGAAAGAGAGAATTAAAGAAAACGGCTTGACGGCGCGCGGGGAATCGGCTACAACTATCGGGAAAGAGAACCATGGGGAGTGGTCGAATTGGCAAGACGTCTGACTCTGGATCAGAAGGCTGCAGGTTCGAGCCCTGCCTCCCCAGTAGTTGAATCCGTTTAACTTACGTTACTGGTTCCAATCTTATAAAAATCCCCGGTGCTAGCAGGGTGCTAGCAATCGAACGAAAAAAGCCTCTTTCCCCGGTTTCCCATTCCCTCCCATTGCCGTACCAATTAACCGCCCAGGCCGGGTGGTCATTCCCATCAAGGAAGGGATTTTATCATGAACGAAGTCGTAAAAATGCTGGAGGATCGGTTGACGAGTCCGAAGCCAGAGGCAGGGTCATGGGTAGAGTTGTCCGGCATGCTGGATGGGCCGGATTCCCCCCTGCGCCGGTAAATGGGTAAACGGTGGGAAGGCCAGAGCGTTTGGGCTGCGTTCCTGGAATGGGAACGGGCGTGGTTGCCTACGTTACGCGCGGATCAGAAGAGGAGCATCGCAAAATTCAACGCCTCTGTTCGCGGCTGGATGCGATTGGTCGAGTATTGGGCCGGTAAGCGAACCGTCGCGTAGGCCATATGGTCTCCACGGAAGGGCAGGCCGCCCAGGGGCGAGCATTCCTTGGGCGGTACCTTTTTTTAGGCCGGGACATATATTATATTTCAGGCCGGGACATATATTATATTTCAGGCCGGGACATATATAGGATTAGTTCCCTTCGATCCACATGAAATCCCGCCGTTCGCTACAGGATTCCCATGGGCGAATACGGAAACGGGATAATGGATGGATTCACGCCGGTTGTCAGCCCCATGTTCTGCTCTTGTTCGATATCCTCATATTCCCCCTTTCGGTCGGAGTGGCTTTTACTTTTCCTCACGGGAAATTTAATTTTATTGTGGCCTTGGGGGAATTGGTTCTTCGTTTTTTGTGATTCTATGCCGGAAGCCCGCCGGTATCGCGCCTGGAGAGGTGAACCATGGCTCGCGCCAAGAATAACGCCGTTTCCGCATCCTCGAAACGGAAAATCGAACACTATACCCACGAAAAAAAGAAGCGGTTGAACAATCCCCGTGGGGCGGGTGACTCCCGCAACCGATCCCGACGTGGGGAAGAAGACCTACCAGTTCGATCCACAGATGGACCCTCTACAAGTCCTTCACGATCCGCATCTGTCTCCCACACTGATTTGGGCGGGAAAGAAGGAACATACCTCATTTGAGATTCCCACGGTCTCCCTGCATGTCCATGAACGGATCTATCCGCGAACCATCATAAAAGCCTTACAGATAAAGAACGGCAAAGGAATACAAGATTCTTTGTTTGATTCAAAAAGGAAAAATATCCCTCACAATAATATTATCCTGAATTCGTGAACTAAGATTCCCCAAAAAATCACGACAAAACTTACATCGCGAAAAATGATCGTGATGAACCGGATTTTGTCCATGGTGGCATTATTCCCAGAGTACCGGCCTCGGATTTCGGTCGAATTTCCTGCGGAAGTCCCGCCGGATTTCCCCACCTATTGGCTTTATGCACAAACCTCTCCTGCCCCCAGGGGACTGGGAAGAAGGCGGCAAGGCTTTATGGACTGCTTTTCCCCTCCTCCAGGGGGTAGCCGGTGGCCGCGGTGAAGCGGAAATAGACCCGCCGCCTGACCCGGTACCACGGATTGCCTCTCCCAAACGCCAAGCCCGTCCGCCGCGCGCGCTGTCCAGGCGTTGCCGCACCGTGGCTTCGGGGGCACCTGGTCCAGGTGCAAGGCGGTGCGGAAAAAGGGATCGGCGCGAAAGGTTCCGATGGCGGCAAAATCCGGCTGGCCCAAACCCAGCAATCCGATCATGGCCTGGGCGATGTGGCCGTGGGGAATCGGCAGGGATGGGTGGCCGGGAAGATGGACCCAATTGAGCCGTTTCTTAATTTTGTTTTCTGCAAAAGTAATCCA
>Ga0116188_1003256_pt1 | contig 12023 bp, 9 predicted proteins | sample AD_JPNTR2_MetaG_FD_89807 | JGI IMG/M metagenome (GOLD analysis project Ga0116188, IMG submission 89807) | Active sludge microbial communities of municipal wastewater-treating anaerobic digesters from Japan - AD_JPNTR2_MetaG | ecosystem: Engineered > Bioreactor > Anaerobic > Digestate | place...
AACCATTGGGATCCCTGCATGGCGAGGCGGTCTTGCATCGCGAGGCACCGTATCGGACTATTTACCGGGAAATCGCCCAGCAGTTCCAGGTTCCCCTCCTCGAAAGCCGGGAAGCCATCCGCCGGATCAACGAGTATATCAGCGAACCAGCAATCGATTCGTACCTTGACAAAATGGAAGAGAACGAATGGCGATTGGCCGACGACTCGGAATACATTCCCCGGCAGGATGGGAAGGTCACCGACCAGGAGAATTTCTTCCGGGGACGCTTCATGGACGAATGCCACCTCGATCCGGTGGGGCATATTCTCATCGGCAAAGCGCTGGCGCGGATCATCGAGGAGGGAATGCCCAGAAGCTTTCGGAGCAAGTGATAATTCTTGTTTCGGTGAAATCCCAAAAGCGGGGGTAGATTGATTTCCCGGACTCATGAGACACTGAGGGACGAACACTGGTTGGACCAATCCCACAGGAGAAAGAAACATCACCGTGGCGAATCCATTCCTGGGAGTATTTCTGCACGCGTTGGGCGGCCTGGCAGCGGCGAGTTTTTATATTCCATATAAAAGCGTAAAACAGTGGTCATGGGAGAGTTACTGGCTGGCGGGTGGATTTTTCAGCTGGATCATTGCCCCCTGGATTCTCGCGTGGCTCACCGCCCCGGCGGTGGTCCAAATCCTGGCGGAAGCCCCGAAATCCACTCTCGGCTGGAGTTACTTTTTCGGGATTCTCTGGGGTATCGGCGGCTTGACCTTTGGCTTGTCGATGCGCTACTTGGGGATGTCGCTGGGTTACGCGCTGGCGCTGGGATTCTGCGCGGCGTTTGGGACGATCATCCCGCCCCTATTTCAAGGCCGGATTCTGGAACTGGCGGGAACGCGATCCGGGCTTGTGACCCTGGCGGGCGTGGCGGTGTGCCTGTTGGGCATCGCGTTCTGCGGCGTGGCGGGAATCCGGAAAGAACAAGAATTGCCCGCGCGGGACAAGCAGGCCACGATCCAGGAGTTCGACCTGATAAAGGGGATTTGGGTGGCGCTCTTCGCGGGCGTGATGAGCGCCTGCATGGCCTTCGGCATCGCGGCGGGCAAGCCCATCGCCGGACGGGCCGTCGAACTGGGAACGCCACCGTTGTGGCAGAACACCCCGGTGTTTGTCATCATCCTGGCCGGCGGATTCACGACCAATTTTATCTGGTGCGTGGTGCTCAATGTCCGCAACCGCTCGTGGGGCGATTATTGGAACGCCGCGGGCTCGCCGGTCCTCATGAATTACCTCCTCTCCGCCCTGGCCGGCACGACGTGGTACCTGCAATTCATGTTTTACGGCATGGGAACCACGAAGATGGGCCAGTACGATTTTTCCAGTTGGACAATCCACATGGCGTTCATCATCATCTTCTCCAACATCTGGGGCTGGCTGTTTCATGAGTGGAAGGGCGTCAGCCCGAGAACGCACACCTGGGTCTGGACGGGCATCGGCATCCTCCTGGTTTCCACCCTCGTCGTAGGATGGGGGAATTATTTGGCGCTCGAATGAAGGAAATCGAACACCCATTCAAATCGAAATCCAACCTTTGCGGAGAGATCCAAATGAAAATCTATAGCCTTTTTGTCTTTGGCGCGTTGACAACCTTCATGGCTTTCCCGGCGGCCGGGGCGGATGGGAGCCTCAGGATTCGCGAATTGCGCTGTGAGTACCAACACCATCCGCTGGCCGTGGATGTGGTGCGGCCCCGCGTGAGTTGGATTTTAGAGTCCAGCCAGCGCAACCAGCGCCAAACTGCCTATCAGGTGCTGGTAGCCAGCTCCCATGAAAATCTGGACAAAAACCTGGGCGATTTGTGGGATTCGGGCCAAGTGACGTCGGACCGCTCCATCCAGGTGGAATACGCGGGGAAACCCTTGGCTTCTTACCAAAACTGTTTCTGGAAAGTGCGGGTCTGGGACGCGAACGGCCAGTCATCCCCCTGGAGCGAACCGGCCGCGTGGTCCATGGGAATCCTGCAGGACGACGAATGGAACGCCCGCTGGCTTTGTTTTCCCCAATCCGAGACCAATCCCGATCAGCCCGCGTCCCTGCCCATCTTCCGGCGGGGATTTTCCATCGATAAAGAAATCAAGCAGGCCCGGGTGTACGTCTGCGGATTGGGTTTCTACGAACTGCGTTTGAACGGCGAAAAAGTGGGCGATGCCCTGTTCGATCCCGGCTGGACAAATTACCGCAAGACCTGCCTTTATTCCACCTACGACGTCACCACGCAACTGCGGGCGGGCGAGAACGCCTTGGGAGTGATGCTGGGCAATGGCATGTACAATGTCACGGGCGGGCGGTATGTCAAATTCACCGGCTCGTTCGGGCCGCCCAAATTCATCCTGAAACTGAGGATTGAATACACCGATGGCCAAGTCACCGAAATCGTTTCGGATGAATCATGGTGCTGCCACACGGGGCCGATTGTCTTCTCGTGCATCTACGGCGGAGAGGATTACGACGCGCGGTTGGAGCAGCCGGGGTGGGACGCGCCCGGCTTTGCGGACGCCTCGTGGAGTCCCGCTCAGGTGTGCGTAGGCCCCGGTGGAGGCTTGGTCTCGCAGATGGCTCCGCCTATCCGGGTAATTCAGCAACTGGAGCCGGTCCGCATGACCACTCCCCGCCCGGGAATCACAGTGTATGACTTGGGTCAGAATTTTTCCGGCATCCCCTGGATTCAGGTCCAAGGCCCAAGGGATTCGTGGATCCGGATCACTCCGGCCGAATTGATTACCGATGAAGGGCTGGCCGATCAATCGGCGTCCGGCGGCCCGCACTACTATACCTACACGTTGAAGGGAGAGGGCGTTGAAACCTGGCATCCGCGCTTCACGTATTATGGATTCCGGTATCTCCAGATTGAATGCGGTCCGGCGGAGAATCCCCCCAAATTGCAGCGGATCCTAGGCCTCTTCACGCGCCACGCGGCGGACCGGGCGGGGGATTTCGCCTGTTCGGACGAGTTATACAATCAGATCCACGAGCTCATCGACTGGTCGGTGGGCAGCAATCTGCAAAGCGTACTGACCGACTGCCCGCACCGCGAAAAACTGGGCTGGCTGGAAGTCGCGCACCTGATGGCCCCGTCGATCCTGTTCAATTACGATGTCCCGCTCTTCTACACCAAGGTCATCCGGGATACCCGCGATTCGCAGTTGCCCAACGGCCTGGTCCCCGACATCGCCCCCGAATACACCGTCTTCAGCGCCGGATTCCGCGATTCGCCGGAATGGGGCAGCGCGGCGGTGATCCTGCCCTGGTACGTGTATCAATGGTTCGGCGACGAACGGCCCTTGCGGGATAGTTACGACACGATGAAGCGCTACGTGGCGTACCTGGCCAGCCGCGCCGAGGATCACATCGTCAGCCATGGCCTGGGCGATTGGTTCGATTACACACGCGGTGGCGAGGTGGGCGAATCGCGCCTGACGCCCAAATCATTGACCGCCACCGCCATGTACTATTACGACACGGCGATATTGCGCGACGCCGCCCAGTTGTTAGGGAAGGAAGAGGACACGGCGAAATACGCCCGGCTGGCCGAGGTGATCCGCCAATCGTTCAACAAGCACTTGTTCCATCCGGATACCAATCAGTACGCCACCGGCAGTCAGACCGCCAACGCCATTCCCTTGGTGTGGGGACTGGTGGATGGAGAGCGGTTCGGCGCGGTGCTGGAAAACCTCGTTCTAGAGGTGAAGCAACGGGATTACTTGACTTCGGGGGATGTGGGCTTCCGGTTTCTGCTGCGCGCGTTGGCCGATAATGGCCGCAGCGATTTGGTTTACCAATTGACCCACCGCACGGACGAGCCGGGGTACGGCTGCCAGATCCAACAGGGCGCGACCAGCCTCACCGAAGCCTGGGACGGCCGCAAGGTGGTCTCGCACAATCACTGCATGCTGGGTCACCTGCAGGAGTGGTTCCACCAGGAACTCTTGGGCATCCGGCGCGATCCCGCCGCACCCGGGTTCCACAAGATCATCATCCAGCCCTGGCCGGTGGGAGAAATCGCCTGGGTCAAGGGCCATTACGATTCACCTTACGGCCGGATCGCGTGCGAATGGCAACGGACCGATGACTCTTTCACGCTCCACGTAGAAATTCCGGCCAATACCACGGCTGTCATTCATGTTCCTACATCCGGTGCCGCCCGGATCACCGAAAGCGGCCGCCCGGCCGCGGAGGTAAAGGAATTGACACTCCTCGCGACAGAGAACGGCTACGCGTCATTCAAGACGGGATCGGGGAAATATGTTTTCGTGTCGCCCATCCAATCAAAGAACACCAGTGGGATGTAGAAGATGTAACTTTGGGTGGATTCTTTTCAAGATGAAGGCAGGTGAACCAACATCCCGCGTTCAGAGCGCCGAGCAATACACCGCCACATAAGCCAGCGCGGCATTCCAGGCAATGGAGACTTCATTGGAGGAGAAACTCTCCTCCGAATCCAGGTACATGGTCGCGGGAGCGGAGGCGGAGGTGAACATTTTGGCCAAAGCCCCATCGTTCAGAAACTGGTTCGGTCCCCCCACCAGCAGACCGGGGATGGGAACCGGGGAGTTGGCCGACCTCAAGGCGGGATGAACAATCCGGAGGGGGGAATGCGTGCCGATTCCTGTCACGTAACACAGGGAAAGCGGATTCCGGCCTAAAATATACTCCAGTTGACTATACGCACCCTGCCGGTAGGCTGTCTCCGGCCGATAGCGGCCGGCCAGACATAAAATGAGCGCGTTGTTCAGGATGGCGCCGTTAGAACCCCAGGTAAATTCGCCTTCCTGAAGGGAGAGACGGTACCCATCTTCCTGGATTTTTTCCAACAGAATATCAGCCAACGATAGCAAGTCAGCCAACGCTTCCTGGCGGAGGGTTTCCGCAAAGGCTTGGGACGCATCGTCGAGTATGGCGGCTACGGCCAAAGGCATTACATTGCCCCAATATCCCGAAGCGGAAAGCAAGGGGACGCGCCGGTCGGCCAACTCCATGACCGCTTGGTGATATTTTGAATGACCCGTCGCCAGAAACAGTTCCACCGCCGCCCAAAAACGCTCATCGGAATCGTCGTCGTCGCTGAACGCTGGCGTTCGGACATTCGGAGGATTTTGGAAACCTCCCTCGGGGGGATGGGTTTCCAGATACGTCCAGGCCGCCAACGCGCTTTGCAGGCACCGGCCGGCAAAATCCGCGTCCTGAGCCGCATAGGCGCGGGATGCTTTCGCCAGCAAGGCGCACGCTCCAGCCGTGGCCGTAGTGGATGGGGGAAACAAGAAACGGGGTTCCGTATCCTTGGCGGGAGGAACGGGTTTGACCGGTTCAAGCGGAGTCAGTTTGTGATAAAATCCCCCACTCTCCTCCTGCATTTTTAAAAGCCATTCCAGTTCCCACCGGATTTCATCGAGCAAGTCGGACCGGCCATTGCCGCTTTCGGGAATCGTAAGCGAACTGTCCGGAAACGCCTCAGGGAAATGCTCATGCAACAAAAGCAGGAGACCGGTGGCATAGACTCCATTGACGGTGTATTTTCCATAATCCCCCCCGTTATGCCACCCCCCGGTGGCCGGTTTCACGGTGGCGGAATGAGGGCTCGCGGCGTAAATCGCGGCGTCGGCCACGTGGCATTCCGGGTGCGTCCATGAATCCGCCCATTTTTTGGGCAGAGCGGTTCCGCAACGCTGGAAATAAAAACTTCGGACCACTTGCCGGATCAGCGAAGAATAAATCTGGGTATCGATTGGGAACGGGGGCGATTGACCAATACCTTCCACGCGAAGTATATACCGCCCTGTGGCGTTCAGAATACTGAAATCAGCGATCCAGACATCCGATCCGCTCGCGGCATCGGCCGGTTCGGCCAGTCGCAGCATACCTTCGAGCACTGGGGCCAAGGTCTCCGCGTTCAGAACCGAAAAGGGGAGACCCAGGGGAGAGGAGACCATCGCGATTTTGGATTCTCCGGCCAAATATCCGAGTTGATTGATATGAACACGGGATAATGGATTTTCTTCCCCTGTGGCAAACGCCGGAATACCCAGAATCCCCATCACCACCATCCCGGCACGCGTTAAGGTTTTTCTCACGGTATCACTCCCTTGGGCGGGAAACGTAGGGCCCACCCTCTTCTTCTTCGTTACCCATTCTCTTTCCGGGATATCCGGAACGAAGACTTGGTTATCTCAGGCTGCCGTGTACCCCGCCGGGAAACAGAGAAGTAGACACAGAACTACAAAATAACGGCAAATCAAGGATAATAATCATACGAATTGGGATGCATCGATCCATCATCATTGAAATCGCGAATGAATGAGCCCTCCTGGTGATTCGTCCAATGAAAGTGGCGGCATCAGAGGCTTATCCGCGCTGATCCAATCCCGGTTAGGCAACAGGACACTGTCCTGTGAGGAAAACTCATGAAAATCCGGCTTGTAACTCTTGGAACGATCCTGCTCCTCGGACTGTCACCCCAGGTTTGGTCCGATACCTTGATTTTCAAGAACGGCACACAGGTCATCGGCACCATATTATCCATGACCGACGAAAAAATCATCATGGATGTGTTCGGGACAACGACGGAGTTTCTACGCTCGGAAGTATTGGAGATTATCCGGAAAGAGGGCGAGCCCCCGGCCGATCAACCACCCGCCACCTCTCCCGAAACGGTCCCTACCGAAACGGAGAGTATTAAACCGCCTCTCCCGGAAACCGCAGCCCCTGCCGCGCCGGCTGCCCCCGTGATGCCCCAACCCCAAGCCGAAGATCCTTTTCAGCCATTGCTGCCGGTATTGTTGCCTCATGGCCACGCGTATCAAGTCCAAGGATCCGCCGGCGTCCGGTTCCGGGAAGGCCCCGATTTGGATTCCCCCATCATTTCGGTGCTGCCGGGCAAGACGATTTTGATGGAAGTGGAGATTGCCGGTGGCTGGCTGCGGGCGAAGACCCTCGATGGCAAGGAGGGATGGATTCATCCTAACTTTGTCTTGCCCATGGAGAGTGTTCCCTGCCTGGTGACTGGAGAAAACGTGAACCTGCGGGAAGCGCCGGGCGAGTTATACCGCCCCTTGGCCAAACTCCGCAAGGGTGAAGTGGTTCTCAAATTGGAAGAACAAGGGGATTGGTGGTTTGTTTTATATCAGGAAGCGGTATCGGGCTGGTGCAATAAGGCCTTCCTGCAGCCGGCTACCGATGAAAATCTGATCCGCCCTCCCCTGCGGGCGGTCCAAAACCAGGATGCCGGAATGCCCATCCTGATGGTGAAACGCGCGGAAACGGCGGAAACCCAACATATTACTTTTACCGTGCGGGATCCGAACATCGTTTTGGGGCAAAAAACGAATCTCATTGTCTTTTACCAGGATCCAGTTCTGTTTCAGTCAGATAAATCGACCTACATGAGCGACGCGATCATTCAGCGGGTGCGTTTGAAGTCCTCCGCGGACATTCTGCAGGAAGGTTTTCCGGAAGAACTGGCGGTCCGTTTCGTGGGCGGGGATATTCTCACCCTGGAAGGGCAGCCCGCGGCCGAAGGATGGCAGTTTCAATTGACGGCACCGGAATCGGCCGCCCTTGCGTTCGCGTTTGTAGTACAAAAAGGCCCAGCCCGGGGTACCGTGGTCCTGGTGCCTTAAAATTCAAAGTCTGGATACGTCCTGGCCGGAAGATGCGGGAGTAAAATCCACCACGGGATTCCTTCTCTTTTGAATCGTTGCCGGGTGAAGGGAAAAATCCGGAATTCATAAAAAATCCCTGCGGATACAGGCCTGTGAGGATACGCCCGGAATGATCCGGCAGGCATACGGTTTGCCATGGACAAGAAAAAAGAATGGATTAAATGTTCCGCGATTGTGGTGGGATTCTACCTGATCGTTTATGTCTTGCTTGTTTATTTTTTCCCGGATTTCTTCACGGGATTCTGGCACCTGGGTTTGATTCTGATTTGCTTGGGGCTTGCCTGCGCCGACATTTGGGGTTTGCACTGGCTCATCGCTCATTCCGATCATACGGAAAACGATAATTACCCCTGAGATCCCCGGATCGCATCCTTTTTGTACTGCAACGAAGCCGCGGTTATCCGCCGCGTGACTCCAAGAAATCCCTGGACACGTTTTTTTCAGAATCCGCCTATTCTTCCCGTTATCGATCTCCGGCACCTTTTTCGCTTCCCATGCGCCAGGACGGCACAAAAAGCGCAGGTTTCCCCCGGGCCTGAAACAGGATATCATGAATAGGGCACACATTATCTTCATTGAGAACCTATTCTTTGCTTTCTTGGCCGATTGGATGATTCATGATGATGGCTACGGCGGACGCGCGCTCATCCGGCCGCGTTTCGTTGCCGGGCCGGATGTCATTTTCCAGCGCGATACGGATATCCACCCGGCCCGGCAGGAATCCGCCGGTTTCTGATGTGACGGATGTCATTCCTATGATTGAGGGAAAATGGACCATGATTCCCGGTCTTCATTTTGAGAAGAACCTCGCTGCATTGAAAAAAATCCATCCCAGCCAGGGGGAAGCCATCGCCACGCTCTCTCCGAAAGTGGAATACCGGCTTTACCCCGTGACGCCTCTCGGCGATGGATTTTTCAACGTGACGATCCCCCTGCCGGCCGAGCATTCCGTCTCTCTCTTTCTCACTCCTGATCCGCAAAACGAACTCCGCAATGGCTCACCAATCCGCTGCGCGGCGCCGCTCAGACGCACGCGGTCATCCTGCTGGGCTTCGGCATGGGGTACGAAGCCAGCCGGCTTCTGGAAGCACTGCCCGCCCATGGCATCCTGATCTTGGTCGAACCCGATCCGATCCAGTTTTTCACCGCGTTCCACCATGCCGATCTTACTGCTTTGCTGGGCAACCCGCGCGTTCATTTATATGTGGGACAAACGGCCGAACAAGCGGTGGACCGGATCGGCCGGGATCTCGATTGGTCCCGCTTTTTCACTCTGCCTTGCCAGCTTTGGACCATTCCCCTGCTCGAACGCGTACGGCCCGGCTTCTCCCAGGAGTTTCGCAAGGCTTGGCACGCGATTCGGCAACAGGAATTAACACACCGCCAAATGCGCATTGAGCGCGGTAAACAGGAAATAATTCACACGATTGCCAATGCGGAAGCGGCGATCCGCTATCCGGGCATTGACTCTCTGTTTCACCACTTTTCCGGAATCCCAGCCCTCCTGGCCGCGCCTGGTTCGACGCTGGAAAAAAATTGCCACAACCTTCGCCACCTCCAAAACCGCCTCCTCATTGCCTGTTTGAACACGGCTTACCCGATTCTCCGCCGTCATGGCATCCGCCCGCATCTCGTGTTCGCCATGGAGCATCAAGAGGGAGATATTTTTTTACTCCAGAACGACACTCCCTCCCCCATTACCTATCTGGTTGCCGATCCCCGGGTGCATCCTGATGTGATCCGTCATTTTCATCCCCGGGTCTTTCTGGCCTCCTGGCGTTCCACGTCCGAGACCTTGGGTCAACCGGTGCCGTTTGATCAACTTGCCGGGGCACCGGCCAACGGTAATCCGATCTTCCAATGGCTGCAATCCATTGCGGGTTCGAAGGGCGATGTGTATAGCCCCGGCGGGGCGGCGGCCGTAAGTTTCCACATGCTCGCCCGCATGGGGTGCCAGCCTATCATCCTGGCCGGGCACGATTATGCCCACCTCCACAACCCGGCTCACGACACGGGGATGGTGGCCATCAACCGGCTTTCACCCAGAGAACTGGTGGATATTCCCACCGACACGTCCCCAGAGTGCCAAAACGTTTCGCCCAATGGCCTGCGGAGCCTTTGCCGCCAATGGCTCGAGCATGAGATAAACCGGTTCAACGTGCCGGTTTACAATACCAGCGCGGCATCGCTCATCGTGGGTGCCATCACCAGCCGCTTAGAATCCATCTTTGCCGAATTGCCCAACCGGGTGTTTGATCTTCCTCCCCAAATGGAATCTCTGCACTCCTTGTATGTGCCCCAGCTGGATACCATTGATTTGGCCCGTGAATTCGCCCGGGCCATCCGCCGTCTCGAGGCCTTGGCGGAAGCGGCCCAGGCGGGACTGGAATCGTTGCCACCCGACATGGACTTCAGCCGGAATGTGGGAGAGGAGCCGATTGTTCTCGAACGCCTCGAAAAGACAGTGGCCGACTGTGCCACGGAGCACGCCGAAGCGCTGGAGCTTCTCACGGAACTGCTCCGCTTGGTCCATCTGGAAATGGAGGATTGCCGCTGGCGTTCCCTCCTTCATACCAGCGAAGAGGCTCTCCGGAGTGATCAATTGCACCAACAAGTACGCACGTTGGACGCTTACATCGGCCAGGCCCGGCTTCTGATCTCTCTCATGGAAGAACAAATCGCCCGATGGGAGGCGCAATGACCTCTCCCTTGATTCATGGCCATTCTTTTTCACCCAAGGTAATATTCCCGGCTTACCCCCTGCGAATTTTTGAGAGAAAATGTCCCAAATGAAATGGAAATCCGGATGAATGAATCCTGAAGGAGTTGCCCATGCGGGGTAGGTATATTCAAGGTTTTACATTAATAGAATTGTTGATCGTCGTGGCGATTATCGGCATTCTAGCGGCCATTGCTGTTCCTAATTTCATGAATGCCCAAACCCGGGCCAAGATCGCGCGGGTTGCCGCTGATATGCGAAACATCGGACTGGCCTTCGGGGCCTATGCCGCTGACCACAATGAATATCCCCTGGGAATCATTTCGTTTTTGAGTCCCCGGGAGCGGGACAGTTGGGGCTTTCTGCCGGAGTCCTTGACCACGCCGGTGGCCTACATGACGTCCTTGCCTATCGACGAGTTTAATTTGGGATACAAGATTTACGGACAAAAGGAGAGCACCGGTTCCCTGTCCCGGAACGATCCCCATGTCCGGTACCGGACAGCCCGGCGGCAGCCGTATTTAGGGCCGGGCACGACCGCCAACCGGGACACGTACTTGCAAGGTTGGAAAAATATGATGGCGCGGACCGGAATCGACGGGGAATACATCCTTACCAGTCCGGGACCGGACAAGACCGAGGACATTCTTCCCGCCTATAATCCGCATCCCTACGCGGTCAGTAATGGATTGCTCAGTTCGGGCGATATCGTGTACGCGCCGGGAGGATTGGCGGGTTTGCGGTGACCGGAGCGCCCGCTCCAGGACATGTGGTTGCCCGCGGGCCACTGTAAGAGCCGAAGAACCTTGGCCTGCGCGATGTCGAGAAACCGCGCTGGTTTTCGAATCAGCACGCCATCTCCACTGACAAAGCATGAATTCATGCGTCAAAAGCGGGATAAAACCTGCTACAATAGGGGATGGTTGGAGAACGATGCCGGAAAGTATCGAGTACCGGGGGTGTGATCATGGGGAACCCATTTGATCCCAATGTGTACGGTCCGGTAGTCTCCGCATTGCTGCAAAAAGACCGCCTGATTGAACTAGGCCCCGGCAATCCGGATCCGGAGATGGAAAAGCGCTTGGCCGCGCTACATGTAACGGATCTCTTTCCCTCCCTCCGGATTCTAGATCCCCCTATGGCTCAGGCCTGCCTGGCGGGCCTATGGCTTTACCATGATTTTCTCCACCAGTCCCACCGGATCAGTCAATCGATCCCTACAGCCACTGGAAGTTATTGGCACGGTCTCATGCATCGGCGGGAACCCGATTATTCCAACGCGAAATATTGGTTCCGGAAGGTGGGTAATCACCCGGTGTTCTCCGATTTGTGCCGGGAAGCGAAGGCCCTGGCGGACAGCGAATCCCGCTTTTGCCCGCCGTTTATAGCAAACCAGGATGAGTGGAATCCATTCGACTTCATCGATTTTTGCGAGGAGTGCCTCCAAGTGGAAACACCGGCGGAACATCTCTGCCGGAAGATCCAGCAACGCGAATGGGAATTGTTATTCGATTATTGTTACAAAAAAGCGGTATGGTGATAAAAAAACCCTCCCAGGGGGGAGGGAACAACAAGTGCAGCGTGGAACCTTTCTTTATTTCGTCTTA
>Ga0116188_1003264_pt1 | contig 12001 bp, 6 predicted proteins | sample AD_JPNTR2_MetaG_FD_89807 | JGI IMG/M metagenome (GOLD analysis project Ga0116188, IMG submission 89807) | Active sludge microbial communities of municipal wastewater-treating anaerobic digesters from Japan - AD_JPNTR2_MetaG | ecosystem: Engineered > Bioreactor > Anaerobic > Digestate | place...
CTTTCTCCCTTAAGGCTTCACGTTCCGGGCCTGCGCCCGGGAGGGCTTGCGCCGGATGGTGTGCAACGGCGGCCTTCATTGGCGCCTCCTGCCGGCAAGCTGGCGAAGAACCTGGAGCGCTTGGCCGGACAGCTCCAACCGCCCGCCATCAAATGTCACGTAAGGTAGAATGTGCCCGTTCCTGTCCTCCACGAAAGCCGGCTGAAGCTTCGGCTCTTCCACGCTGCTGCCGAGTAGATAGCCGTGATGGTAGTAGTGTTTGAAGATTGTCTTCTTCGTGGTGGCGCCGCCCGGCGCCTGGAACGTCTGAACGGTCGGTTCCGTCAACCTTTGGGCGACCAGTTCCTCAGCGCGGTCAAATGGCAGGCCGTAGGCGAGATCGAAGAAAACATGCCAGATGTGAATGGGCACGCCGCGTGCCGCCTGCCATTGGCGGAGCGGTTCGCGGTCTTCTTCCTTGATGATGATCGTCGGCAGGACCGCGCCTTTCTTCAGGCCGGGATTGCCGCCCAACCGGCGCTGTGGCCGCAACGGCGTCGCGTAATCCGGCATTTTCCGTGCCCGCCACAGACTGTTCTCGCACTCCACGGCCAGCAGCGCACGCCGCAGCACCCTCGCCAAACGTGGGTCGTTTTCGGCGGTGAACGGGAGTTCGGAAACTCCGCCAACCTCGGCAATCGCCTGCTCAACGGTCGCTCGGTCGCCGGCCCGGAAGATCAGCAAGTCCGGCCGCTTGATCTGCCCCAAGCCGGCGGCTTCCAGCCGCTCGAAATACAACTCGAAATCCCTCACGTTTCCGGTCGGAGCGGTTCCACTCGGGCCATAAGGAATGGCCAGATACTCCTTCGTTTCATTGACCGCTTCGATCAGGCGCTTTTCGCTCCAAACGCCCTGTGACCATCGCATCAGGAAGTCGCTGCCACGAAGCCGGCGCGGGTTCAGCCAGAATTCGAGCCAGCTCAAGGGCGACGGACTGGCCAGCACGCCCTCCAGTTGCGCCTCGCAAACTGCCAGCCAGGTTTCGAATGGGTGTCTTGTTTGTTTTGTCACTTTATGGTCTTAACACGGTAAGAACTCCACGACAATTCAAGTTCAGACAAACCGACTTCGATAAAACTTCCAGAGCCGCATGAACGCGCCGAAAGACACTGCAGATCCGGCCGTGGCCATCTCCGTGCATGATCGTGTTCATCTTGCTGGTGCGGGCCATGCGGTCGTTGGCGTCCGTCCCGTAGCTGTGGCAGTTGGACAGCTTCCAGAGGCGGGACTGGGTGTTCCTGGGATCGAGGTCGCGCTGCAGCCGCTTGTATTCCTTGCGGAGCAGTTCGGCGCGTTTGGCGGGCGGCAGGTTCTTCTTTCCCAGGCCGGCTTCGAACTTCGCGCAGGCGGCGGCCGCCTCGGCCAGCAGTTGCTCGCGGACCTTGGCGAAGAAGGGCGCGTCCACAATGCGGGCGTAGCTTTCGCCCTGGCCGTAGTCCTTGGGCGAAATCGCCACGTTGTCGGCCTTGCACTCGGCGACGATCAGCGGGGGCTTGGCGTCGCGCTTGTCCTGCGCGGTGCGCCAGATGACGATGTCGGCTTCGGCGGACTGGCGTCCGCGCTGGACTTCCAGTTCCTCGCCCATCTGGTCGAGGGAGAAGCCGTAGCCGTTGACGAGGTGGCAGACGAATTCCTGCCGCACGACCTCTTCGGGGAACTCGACGAACCAGTTCTGGCGGATGTAACTCCAGATTTTCCCTTTGCCGTCGCGGCGAAGGGCCAAAGGGGTTTTGGCTTCTCCGTTCAGCATGGGCGGAGACTACCGAGGCCCCCTGCGCTTGGCGAGAGTTTTGCCGCCTGTTCAAGGCTTGGATCTTTTACCCAAGGCGTTGCCTTGGGCTTTTTCTGTCGGGCCGATGGCCCTTTGGTTTCGGCCGACAGCAGGGTCAACCCATATATTATTGCCGGCTTCGCTCCTGTTCCAAAGGGTGCCGGGCTTGCCGCAGGAGGCACGTGGGAGGGGGGGAAGGTGGGAAGGTGCGAAGGTAGGAAGGTGGGAAGGTGCGAAGGTAGGAAGGTGGGAAGGTAGGAAGGTGGGAAGGTAGGAAGGTGGGAAGGTAGGAAGGTGGGAAGGTGGGAAGGTGGGAAGGTGGGAAGGTAGGAAGGTGCGAAGGTGAAGGCGGGGGCGTCGCTTCTCGCGCCAGAATCCAGGCCGGGCCGGGATTCCGGCGCCCCGCCGCTTTTTTGGTTTGGAATGTGGGCGGCGGGGGGTAAGCTGGCGTCATGCTGAAGGCAGGCATCATCGGTCTTCCGAACGTCGGCAAGTCCACGCTGTTCAATGCCGTGACGCGCACGCACAAAGCCCCCGCCGAGAACTACCCCTTTTGCACCATCGAACCCAACTTGGGGGTGGTGAGCGTTCCGGACCCGCGCCTGGACGCCCTGGCGAAGGTCGCGAAAGTGGACAAGCAAATCCCCGCGGCGATCGAATTTGTGGATATCGCCGGGCTGGTCAAAGGCGCCTCGAAAGGGGAGGGCCTGGGCAACAAGTTCCTCAGCCATATTCGCGAGGTGGACGCCCTGATTGAAGTGGTCCGGTGCTTCGAAGACCCGGACATTGTGCATGTCACCGGCAGCCTGGACCCCGTGCGCGACATCGAGATTGTTTCGACCGAGCTGATCCTGGCCGACCTGGAGACGGTCCGCAAACGGCTGGAGAAGATTTCCCGGGACGTCAAGCGCGGGGACAAACACGCGGTGCTGGAGGCGCATTTGCTCGAGCAAGTGCAGGCGCATCTGGATGCGGGCAAACCCGCCAACACCCTCGGCCTGCCTTTGTCGCCCGAGGAAAAACAAATCATGCGCGGCTTCTTTTTGCTGACTGACAAGCCGGTGATTTTCGCCGCCAACGTGAAGGAAGGCGAACTGGCCGGCGCGGAAACCCATCCCCAGGTCAATCGCGTGCGGGACTACGCCCGGGCTCATCACGCCTGCGACACGGTCGCCCTCAGCGCCCAACTGGAAAGCGACCTGGCCGACCTCGCGCCCGAGGAAGCGCGCGAATATCTCAAGGAACTGGGCGTGGCGGAGTCCGGCGCCGACCGGCTCATTCGCAGCACCTACCAACTGCTCGGCTTGCGGACCTTCTTCACCTTCAATGACAAGGAGGTCCGGGCCTGGACCCTCCGCGGCGGTGAAACGGCGTCCCGGGCGGCTGGAACCGTTCACACCGACTTCGAGCGGGGTTTCATCAAGGCCGAAACGGTTTTCTGGGAGGACCTCGTAAAGGCCGGGTCGGTCGGCCACGCGCGGGAAACAGGCCATTATCGCATTGAAGGCCGCGACTACGTCGTGCGGGATGGGGACGTGTTGCTATTCCGCTTTGCCGTGTAGCCCGCGCGGCGGATTCAACTTTTCGTGCTCTGCAATTTGGGTGGTTTATGAACGTGTTTTCTCAGCGCAGACCTCAAATCTCGCAACGGCGCCGGCGGCTCGACCGGCCGGCGTGGCTGGCGGCTTTGCTGGCGCTGGCCCTGGGTTTGGCGGGCGTCTGGTGGTGGGCCACTGTTGCCGCCACCCAGGCGCGCGCGGCCGCCCGTTCGGCGGCGCTGGCGGCGGGAAAAGCCCTCGAGCTCGAGTTCAGCCAGGCGCTTCACGCCGCTGAAATGCTCGGGATGCTCGCCCGCCAAAGCGGAGGAACGCTCACCAACTTTCAGAAGCTGGGCGCCGAAATGCTGCGGGAACGTCCCGGCCTGGCCACGCTTGAACTGCAGCCCGGCGGGGTGGTCGCCGATATTGTCCCTCGCGCGGGCAATGAGCGGGCCATCGGCGTCAATGTCATGAATGACCCGGCCCATCGCCCCGGCGCCGCCGCCGCCCTGAAAAAGCGCAGCCTCACGGTGGACGGCCCCGTTCCGCTCTACCGCGGCGAGCCGGGCCTGGTGGTCCGGGTGCCGGTTTTTCAGACCGGACGGGATGGCCGGGAGACCTTCCGCGGCTTTGTCGCCGTCTCGGTTCGGCTGTCCACCTTGCTGACCCGGGCGCGCACGGATGAGCTGCGGCTGGATGGTTACGGCTACCAGCTCTCCGCTCCCGGCCCGTCGCCCAAGAAACCCACCGTGATTGTCCGCCGCGGCGCCGCTTCGTTCGCAGACGCCGTCCGGCAACCCGTCCGCCTTCGCGACGCGGAGTTTGAACTGGCCCTCCGGCCGGTGCGGGGCTGGTTTGGCAGGGTTGAGGCGATGGTGCGAATCGCGTTTGCGCTGCTGCTCGCCGGGCTGGCCGGCCTGCTGGCGCATGCCCTGGCCCGCGGTCTGCACCTCGAACGGGCGCTGGCGGAGGCCAACCACCGCGCGGACCGGGAGACCGAGGAGCACAGGAAACTCGAGGAGAGCGTCCAGAGCATCAAGGATGGCGCCGCGAGTGTTCAAGCCGAACTGAGGGCGGCCCGGAATGCGGCGCACGAGGCAGAAACCGCCCTGGTGGCAGCCCGCGCGCGCGCGGAAACAGCCGAGCAAACCCTTGCGGAAGCCCAGGCCGCATTCCAAACCCGGCTGCAGGAAGCCGAGGCTCGCGCGGCGGAGAAGCTGAGCCGGCTGGAAGCGGCCGGGCGGGCGGTCGAAGCCGCCGCGCGCGCGAAGGATGAGCAACTCGAACAGTTGCGGGCCGCGCTGCACAAGGCGCAACAAGCCAACCGGGAGCTCGAGACCCGCCTGGCGGCCGCCGAGCGCTCCGCCGCTGAAGCCGCGCGCGCTCACGCCGCGCAAGCGGACCGCCTCGAGCGGGAGCGTCGTCATTTGGAACAACGCCTGGCCGCCGCCGAAGAAGCCGCCGCCCGCATCGCCAAACTTACCGCGCCGGTCGAGGCCCTGCTCCCTGCTTCGGACGCGAGCGCGCCCGCCCCACCTGAAGAACCGGCGGCGGGGTCGCCCGTGCCGGCTGAACCACCCTCCGCGGCCGAACCCGAGCCCGGCCCCCCTCCGGACGGCGCCCCGGTCGCTGACCCGGACAAGCCGGAGACCAAAACCCGGCTCGCACGGCCCGCGCGACGGAAACGCGCCCGGCGCAACAACCAAATGGACCTTTTTGGCGGCTCGGATTCCGAGGAAGAGAGCGCGACCGACACCGGGTTGGTTGCGGCCCCGCCAAGACCTGAGCCCGAACCGGGTGTGTCAGACGAAAGCCCCGAGTCTCCAACGGCGGCAGACCAGACCGGAGAGACTGAAGCGGCTGCCCAGGTCGAAGCCGCCCCGGAGGCGGACAACGAGGAACCTGCCGAACCCGGATTCGTTGAGCCGGCCGAAGGTTCCCGGCCTGAGGTGGTGGCGGAAAGCCGCCCCGAGCCAACCTCGAACCTGCCGGCCGCGCTCGAGGAGATCGAAGGCCTTGCTGCCGGCGAGGGACTCGCCCGCGTTGGCGGCGACGTCAAAGCGTACCTCAAAACCCTGAAGACCTTTGCCGAGACGGAATCGGGCACGCCGGACCGGATTCGCGACGCCCTCGAGCAGGGCGATTCGAATCAAGCGCACAACCTGGCGCAGGAACTGGCTCACGCCGCAGGCGAAATCGGCGCCGAAGCGGTCCAGGAGGCCGCCTTGGCCGTGGTTCGCGGCCTCCAAGGCCGGGTGGAACCAGACCAACTCGAGTTCCTCTGGGCCGATCTCGACAAAGCGCTCCGCCAGCTCGTGACCGAGGTCAAGGCGGCGCTCAAACCCCGGGAGGAAAAGCCCGCCGCGCCGCGCGCGGCGCGGCCGCCGCCGCCCATCAACCTGGCCGAGTTCCGCAAGGCCGTTCACACCATTGTGCCACTTTTCGCCGGCCAGGATCCGGGCGCAAAGGATTGTTTCAAAGACAATCGGGCCGTTTTCCGTTCGGCCTTCAGCCCCGAGGGCTACGCCGAGTTCGAACAATTGGTGAAGAAGAACGATTTCGAGGCCGCGCTCGAGCATCTCAGAAAAACCGCAAAACGGCACGGCATTCCCGTGTGAGGCGCGCGCGGCGGGAGGGAGGCGGCCCTTCGGGGCGGCGCCGTTGCGCTTGAAAATCGCCGGAACTCAGGTGTTCTATCCCGGTGGATCGGACTCAAAACCAGTGGGCGGAATACAGTGAGCTGGCAGCCCTGTTCTTTTTGCAGGCCATGGCCACCGCCACGTGGCTGGTGCCGCTCAGCCGGGTGCTGGACGCGCACGGCGTTGCGCAGATTCGGCCCTATGCTTTCGCCACCACCGCCGTGGCGGCGTTCATCTCGCCGCTGATCTTCGGCGCGATGGCCGACCGGCATGCCTCGCCGGTGACGGTGTTGCGGGGGCTGGCGGTGGCCAGCGCCACCGGGCTGGCCGTGGTTGCCTGGAGCCTCCAGCACGCCTGGCCCGCCGGCCTGGTCCTGCTCTTGATCCAGCTCTACGCCATCTGCGCCGCCCCCACGGGCAGCATCGCCAACGCCATCGTTTTTTCCCGGCTCCGCGATTCCCAACGCCAATTCGGCCCCATCCGCGCCACGGCCACCTTCGGCTGGATGGTCGGCTGCTGGCTGATCAGCCTGCTCAACGCGGATGCTTCCGCGCTGGCCGCCTATGCCGGCGCGGTCACCTGGCTGGTGCTGGCGGCTTTCACCTTCCTCCTCCCGGCGGTCGCGCCGCCCCCCTCGACCGGCCGCCTCACCCTCCGCGAGCGGCTCGGCTGGGATGCGCTGAGCCTCCTCAAGAACCACGACCATCGGGTGGTCTTCTTTACCGCCGCCCTGTTCAGCATTCCGCTGGCCGCTTTCTACCCCTATACGCCCCCACACCTGAAACAACTCGGATTCGAGCGCACGTCAGCCTGGATGTCCCTCGGCCAGGTCAGCGAAATTTTCGCCATGTTCGCCCTGGGCACGCTGTTTCTGCGGTGGCGGCTGAAGTGGATTTTTGGGTGCGGCCTGGGGATTGGCCTGTTGCGCTATCTGTTCTGCGCTCTGGACAGCCCGGCCTGGCTCCTGGCCGGGGTGTCGCTCCATGGGCTGTCCTTCACCCTCTTTTTCATCACCGCCCAAATCTACATCAATGAACGCGTGGACCCGGCGTGGCGCGCCCGGGCTCAGGCGCTGATGTGGCTGATGATCGGCGGGGTGGGCAACCTCGTGGGCTACCTGGGCTCGGGCTTCTGGTTCAACTACTGCGCCGCAGCCCCTCCCACTCGCTGGACCCTGTTTTGGACCGGCCTGGCTCTGGCCATCGCCGCAGTTACCGCCTACTTCCTTTCCGCCTATCACGGCTGGGGACCCGGCCGGCGCGGGACACAAAGTGCCAATCCCGTCGCGCCCGGTGCCACCGCCGGCCGCTCCGATGACGGCCCTGCGGCGGGTCGTTCTTAAGTCGCCCTAAATTTTTTGCCTCCGCATGGTTTCTTTCTTGCGCCGGCGCCGGTTCGTGGCAGAGGGTTGAGTCACTCGTTTATGCGCACGCGGATTTGGCGTTTTTTTGCCGGCCATCGCCGGTCGGACACCGGGTTGCCGGGGGTCTGGCTGTCACTTCTGCTGGCGGCTTTGGCCGGGGGTTGCCGACCGCAATCCGAAGTCAGCCAGGGGGCCCAGCTCATCCTCAGCACCGGGCAGGTCCAGCCCGGCACAACCTTTGAGGTGCGCTTTGACCGGCCGGTGGCCCGCGGCGCCAGCATCGGCCTCGAGACGGCGGAGCCTCCGCTGGTGTTTTAGTCCGCGCTCAAGGGCCGTTTTGTTTGGACCAGCTCGAGGAGCGGCGTCTTCTCCCCGACCGAACCGCTGGCGCTGGACACCGAATATACGGTGCGGCTCCGGCCCGGCCTGAGGGAGGCGGATGGCCGGAAATGCGAAGCGGTCCTGCGGCGAAAACTGCGCACGCCGGCCTTTGGCGTCGAGACCTGTCAAGGGCCGGAAGCCAGCACCAACGCGTTTTCCGATCCCGTCTTCCGCCTGGCTTTCAACGCGGAGGTGGCGGCCCACAAGGTGGGGCTTCGCGCCGGCTTTCGCAACGACCAGGGGCAATGGGTCCCCGCCGCCGCCCGGCAAGGCACCGACGAGGATTTTGGATACGGGCTCGTCACCCGGACCTGGCGCGAGATTTTCCAGGCGCAGACCGGCGGGACTCCGCCCGCAACTTCTTCGCCGGAGGGAGAGAGGGCTCCGCGCCCAGTGGCCAACCTGGTGCTGGTATGGCCCGTTCAACCGCTTGGAGTGGGCGCCGGGTGGCGGCTGGTGCTGGCTCCGGGCCTGCCTTCGGCCGACGGACGATACCACACGCGCCACCAGTTCGAGGCCCGGATCGGCGACATTGCGCCCTTCGAATTCAAGTCGGCGGAAATGCGCCACGTAATCAACCAGCGGCCGGAACTCGAGATCACGTTTTCAAAACCCCTCCCCCCGGCCCTGACCAATACCCACGCCCAATGGATTCACATCGCCCCGCCCCCCGAAAAGCTCGAAGCGCGGGTCACCGGCCGGTCCCTCCGCCTCGCGGGCGACTGGCGGCGCGACACGACTTACTCCGTGACCCTCCTCCGCGGTTTTCCCGCCGACGAAGCGTTTCAATTGTCCGAGCCGGTCGCCTTGCGTGTCGAAGTGCCGCCCGTCGCTCCCCGCCTTTATTTCCCGGCGTTTATCACCGAGCAATACGCGGGCGGGGGACGGTCTTTTTCGCTTTTGGCAGTCAATGTGCCGAAGGTGCGGCTCCGGGCCAAACGGCTCGACCCGGAGACCTTCATTCACGCCCTGCGCGGTTACCAGGCCTACCACTCGTCCTTCACCTGGCCGGAGGGGCATCGGCGGCAGAATTATGAACTGGTTCCCGGCCGGACCGTTTTTTCGGCAGAACTCGAGGGCGCGAACCAGCCCGATGCCGCCTGCGAAATCAAACTGGACTGGGACCGGCTGCTGCAAGGGCGAAAGACCGGCGTGGTGTTCCTCGAGGCCGAACGGCTGTCGGAGGTCTGGCCGCCCGAACCGCCGCTGGGCGCCCAGGCCATCATCCAACTCACCGACCTTGGCCTGGTGTGGAAGACCGGCGGAGAGGAAATCCAGGTGTTCGTGTTCTCCTGCCAGTCGGGCCGGCCGGTCCAAAACGCCCGCGTCCGGCTCTGTTCCGACGAGAATGAAAACCTGCGGGAGGCGGTGACGGATGCCGGGGGCGTGGCGGTTCTGAAATCCCACGCCCAGGCTCGATGGCTGGCCGTGCAGCAGGGCGAGGATTTCCACGCCGTCGGCCTCGAGCAAAACGCCGTGCCGCTGTGGGCTTTCGAAGAAGCGCGCTGGCAGCCCGGCCAGCAAAGCGAGCAGCGGCGGGTGGCGTTCTTTTCCGACCGGGAAGTCTATCGGCCCGGCGAAACCGTCCATTTGAAAGCCATCGTTCGAGACCTCGAGGAAGCGGGCTTGCGCATCCCGGCGGGTGTCACCGGCGCCCTGGCCTGCGCCGACTCCCGCCGGCAAATCTTTTTCGAAACCAACATCCTGCTCAATGACCTGGGCGCCTGCGAGGCGGCCATTGTTCTGCCGTCGGGTCCGCGAGGCGAGTACCTCGCGACCCTCCGGCTCCCCGGCCGCGAACAGTTTCGCCCCTTTCAGGTGGCCGACTTCCAAACGCCCGCCTTCGAAATCGAGCTGGCCGGCCGGCCCGTTTGGCTGGCGGGAGAGAAGCCCGAGGTGGCCGTCAGCGCCCGTTATTTTTTCGGCAAACCGCTGACCCGCGCCAAGGTGCGATGGTGGCTGAACGCCTCCGATGCCGGGTTCCAGCCGCCGGGCTTTGGGGCGTTTCAATTCGTCCGTTGCTGGCAGGAATCGCGCTGGGGTCGAGGGGCGGGCGGGTTCGCTGCCAATGGCGAGGGCGAGCTGCGGGACGGAAGCAACCTGGTGGTGGCGGCGGAAGTACCGCTGTCGCGCGAAGCGCCGCAACCGCGCGAGGCCTCGTTCCTGGTCGAAATCACCGACCTGAACCAGCAGACTCTTTCACGCCTGACTCAATTCACCTGCCACAGCTCCGAATTCTATCTGGGCGTCCGCCGCTTTGACCGCGTGCTCGAGCCCGGCTCCCCCCTCCCGCTCGAGGTGGCCGCCGTGGCCCGGGACGGTTCTCCCTGGACCAACCGGGTGGCCGCCCGCGTCACCTTGTATCGCGTGAAATGGGACTCCGTCCGAATGCAGGCGGCGGGGCGCACGGTGCGTTACCGCAGCGAACCGTCCCTCGAGAAAGTCGAGGAGCGGGCGGTGGAAGTGGCGCCGCCATTCAAGCGCGATGACGCGAACGCCGCTTACGAAGGCTGCCCCCTCCCGGGCTGGGTCGCGCCCGGTGCGGGCGAGTATCTGCTCGAGGTCACCGCTCAGGATGGCGCCGGCAATCCGGTCGCCTGCTCGGTCGCTTTCGAGGTGACAGCCCCCGCGCGCCTCGCATGGAATTACCGCAATGAGGTGGAAATCAAGCTCGCGCCGGACAAGGCGGTTTACGCCCCGGGCGAAACCGCCACGGTGCTGGTCAAAACGCCGATCAGCGGCACGGCGTGGGTCACCGTCGAGCGCGACCATGTCCGGCGCTCGTTTGTGACTCAACTCGAAGGCAACGCCCCCGCGATTCGCGTGCCGCTCGAGGCGGCGGATGTCCCCAATGTGTTCGTTTCGGTCACCCTCTTGCGCGGCGGAGACGCCAGCTCCCGCCAGGCGCGCGCGCCGGAGTATCGGCTGGGCTTCTGCCAATTGCGGGTGGAGGACCCCGCCAGCCGGTTGCGCCTCGAACTCATCCCCTCGGCCGCCGATTACCGGCCCGGAGAGGCCGCCAGCGTGACCGTCCGGGTGGGCGACGCCGGCGGCGCGCCCGTCGCCGGCGCCGAAGTGGTGGTCTATGCGGTGGATGAAGGGGTGCTGGCGCTGACGGACTTTACGGCGCCGGATTTGCACGCGCTGCTGCTCGCTCCCGCCGCGTTGGAAGTGTCATCCGCCCTGAGCCTGCCCTTGCTGCTGCCGGAGGACCCCGAAGAGCGGACGTTCCATAACAAAGGCTACCTCGGCGGCGGCGGCGGCAAAGAACGCGCCCGGCGAAACTTCCTCGCCTGCGCGTTCTGGCTGGGGGACGCGCGCACCGGCCCGGACGGCCAGGCCACAGCCCGGTTCACGGTGCCCGACAGCCTCACCCGTTACCGGGTCATGGCGGTGGCCCACACGGCCCGCAGCCAGTTCGGCCAGGGAACCGCCGGTTTCACCGTCAGCAAACCGCTGATTCTCGAACCCTCCCTGCCCCAGTTTGGGCATGTGGGCGACCGCCTCCAGGGCCGCGCCCTGCTGCTGAACCAAACCGACGCCGCCCAAGCGGTGCGCGTTTCAATCGAACTCGACTCTCACGCCCGGGCCGCCGACCCCGCCGGCGCCACCGCCAGCATCTCCGTGCCCGCCCGCGGCTCGGCCGTGGTGGACCTTCCGCTCATTCTCATTGCTCCGGGGCCGGCCTCATGGACGTGGCGGGCGCGGGTCGAGGGAGCCGCAAACGAATTCTCCGATACGGTGATGAGCACCCTCCAGGTGCACAGCGCCGCTCCGCTGTTGCGCGAGGTGGCCAGCCTCCGGGGCGGCGGTCGGACCAATCTGCTGGCATCAATCAACCCGCAACTTCTGGCCGGCAGCGGCACGGTGACGGTTCACGTGGCCAACACCCGCCTGGTGACGTTGGGCGAAGCGGTCCGCCACTTGCTCCAATATCCCTATGGGTGCGCTGAACAAACCGCCTCCAGCCTGCTGCCCTGGGTCCTGGTGCATCGAACCCCGGCGCTGGCCGCCTTCACGGGCCGGGAGACGGGTGACGCGGCGGGGGCCGTCCGCGCAGGCATTGACCGGCTGCTGGCCATGCAAACCCCCGAAGGCGGCCTGGCCTACTGGCCGGGCGGGCGGGAACCCATGCTGTGGGCGAGCGCTTACGGCGCCCTCGTGCTGGGCCAGGCGCGGAAAGCGGGTGTGAATGTCCCCGAACAGGAGTTCCTCGGCCTGTTGAATTACCTGCGACAGTCGCTGCTGCAGGGCGGTCCGCACGACCCC
>Ga0116188_1003277_pt1 | contig 11961 bp, 10 predicted proteins | sample AD_JPNTR2_MetaG_FD_89807 | JGI IMG/M metagenome (GOLD analysis project Ga0116188, IMG submission 89807) | Active sludge microbial communities of municipal wastewater-treating anaerobic digesters from Japan - AD_JPNTR2_MetaG | ecosystem: Engineered > Bioreactor > Anaerobic > Digestate | place...
AAAAGAATCAGGGAAATTCAGCCAGAATCAGTATAGACGAAATACTTCGTATATACTCACAAAACAGGATAAAAAGCGAAGTAGTTCATATATGAATGAGTTATATGCTATTTGCTCGCCAACTTTATGGGGGCGCCGCCATCCGTGGCGGCTTAAAAAAATTGACAATAATTTATATTATTGTATAATAAAACAAACTTTCTAGAGGAGGACGTTATGTCTTACAAAAAACCAGAAGTACTTGCAAAAAACCAACCAACTGGGAGCTATTCCGCAGGTTGCCCAGAAAAAACAGGTACTTGTTGGAGGTCCTGTGAGATTAGAAAATAATCTTACATGATTCATTATTTTGGCAGGCAATAAATTAACGAATAGATTGCCTGCCAATTTTTTTTCGGGAGAAATTTTATGTTCATAAAACAATCTAATGATACTTTTATAAGAAAATATAATAATATTGGTTACATTTATAATCAAAGAACAAAGCATGATAGAATTTATGATGAAACTGGTTCAATCTTTTTAAGTAAATTAACAAGAACACCTAAAAATTTTAATGAAATAACAGAGGAATTACAATCAATTTTTACATCGGCTAATCGAGCAGAAATTGAAAATGATCTAAAGGATTTTATTTTAGAGCTAGAAAAAGATAAATTTGTAATTGTAGGTGAATCAAAAAACGATGTCGAATCAAAAGATTACTTATTCTCCTATAGTTTTGAAGATCCAAAAAAATCAACATATAGCTTTTTAAATCCTGAAAAATATCAAACCATTCTCAGTACTACGGATTTTTTTGATAATTATTTGAGAAATAATCCGCAAATAATTGATATGGAAATGGAACTAACATCTCGCTGCAACGAAAGATGTCTCCACTGTTATATTCCACATGAAAATAAACTAAACGATATTGATGCACAATTAGCAATGGATATATTATGCCAAATGAAAGAGTTGGGGGGTATTAATATCTCTTTATCTGGAGGTGAGCCTTTTCTACATGAAAATTTTATCTCAATTCTTCAATCTGCAAGGAAGAATGATCTTTCAATTTCAATATTGAGCAATGCGGTATTATTGAGCAATGAAATCATGTCATGCATCAAAGATGCGAACATAAGTCAGATACAAATCTCATTATATAGCATGAATCAAAAAGAACATGATAAAATTACACAATTGCAAGGATCCTGGAAAAAAACCATTGATAATATTGAGCGCTTAATAAGTGAAAATATTCCCGTTCAAATAAGTTGCCCAGTAATGAAAATTAATCAATTCTCGTATATCGATGTGTTAAAATGGGGATACGATAAAAAAATAAAAGTTAATACAGATTTTATCATGATGGGGCGTACAGACTTTTCAACAGATAACTTGAAATTTAGACTTAATTCAATTGAGACTACTCAGCTAATTAAGGATATTATCCGAAATGATAAAGAGTATATTGAACAATTAGATATTGAGCCTAAATCAAATAAATTTGATGATTATAAAAATAAACCAGTTTGTGGTGTTGGAATAAGCAATATCTGCATGGTTTCTAATGGAAATTTCTATCCATGTTCAGGATGGCAAAGCTATATTTTAGGAAATGCGTATAAAAATTCTCTTAAAGAAGTATGGGAAAACTCTGAAAATATAAAATTCTTAAGATCAATTACAAACTCCTCCTTCCCGCAGTGTCTTTCCTGTGAAGCTCGAGATTATTGTTCTATGTGTATGGTGAGAAATTTCAATGAAAGTAATGGTGATATGTTTAAAGTTAATAAAAATTTCTGTGAAGTTGCATTTATAACGAAAAAAGAGGTCGAAAATTATAAAAGTAAAAGGAAATAAACATAATCAACTAAGTTTTTCAGTAACTGATTCTCATGTTCATATTGGTCAGTTCAATGATTTTTATTTTTCACCTGAGTTTGTTGTTGAAACTTTGAGGAAAGTCGGGGTCTCCAGATGGATTGTTTCTTCAACTTCTTCTATTGAAAATAATTATGATAAAGTCAAAAATGAATTTAAAAAAATTATTGATATCGCGCCACTTGAGAGTTACCCAGCTTTGTGGGTTACACCTGAAATGCTAAATAAATCTCCAGATTTAAATTTTTTTTTCAATGAAATCAATTACTATGCAATTAAAATCCATGGTGTAGCAAATACATGGTATCCATATAGAAAAAATCTAAATATAGTTTTTGAAATTGCTAAAAAAAGAAATATACCAATAATACTGCATACAGGAGGACAAAAACAAACTTATGCCTCAGCTTATGGTAGTATTTGCTCAAAACATAGTACCGTCAAGGTAATACTTGCCCATGGCCGTCCATTAGATGAAGCGATTAGTATTATTAATGCTAATTCTAATGTTTTTGTTGATATATCATTTATGTCGGTTGAAAATGTAGACACATTAATCCATAGTGTAAATCCTGAAAAAATACTTTTTGGTACTGATTTTCCAATGGATTTAATTTTTTATCAAAACGAATCAATAATTGACAGATATAAAAATAGATTAGATTCACTTATTAGTTCTATTGGTCTTGAAAATTTTTATAAAATTTCTAATTTAAATATTGAACAATTATTTTTTAAAAAATAGCTATTATCCAAATTGCCTGCGCCATCCGTGGCTTCGGCAGCCTTTATGTTGAATGGCGAGCAAACGGCATATAACACGGCGTGATGCGCTGCGCTCACTACGTTCGCTTGGGCTTCGCCACATTTTCACCTTCGCTGCGCTACGGTGAAAACGTCGCATACGCCGGGAACGTTGTACGCAAAAAGCGCAATATTTTCAATAAGCTCGGCCGTCCTGGCCTCGCAAAAAATAAATTATAGGAGGAATTAACATGTCAGAATTTGTGATTAAACCGAAAGTTGATGAAACTCAAGAATTCATTGAAATAGCAAATAATTTTTCAAATCCATTAGAAATTGTACGAGAAGCAATTAGTAATTCTTATGATGCAAAAGCGTCTCAAATAAAAATTTCTTTTGACGTAGTTTCTGAATATGGTGAATCAATTCTCAAAATTGTTATCGAAGATAATGGAGCTGGAATGGATAAAGATGGTCTCCAATCATTTTTTGATCTTGGTAATTCCTTACGGAGAAATGATCCAAGCTCTATCGGTGAAAAAGGACATGGAACAAAAGTATATTTAAATAGCAAAAAAATTGAACTTATAACTAAGAAAGACAAAACAGAGTATTCAGCATCAATGGATGAACCTTATCGAAAATTACATAATAGAGAAATACCCGAAGTAAAAGTTAAAGAAAATAGTCCCCACCAAATGTCGTCTAACGGTAGCATAATAACAATTTGGGGATATAATAACAATAGGCGAGATAAGTTTTCTCATGAAATATTGCGGGATTATATTATGTGGTTTACTAAACACGGTGCTATTGAAAATGCATTTGTGCAATCTGGGAACCAAGTAATATTATTTTTAAAAGGATTGGGGAAAGACGATTTTGAAGAAATTAAACAAGGCCATTATTTTCCTGACGATAGCGATGATATAAACAATTTATTTACAAATTATAAGATGCAAGCACCTGATTATTATTGTAAAAAAATTATTAGAAGTGGAAAATTAAAAAATTTTCCGGAAATTAATTATCACGCCATATTTGCAATTGAAGGTAAATATGTGAAGTACGGATATAATTCGATGTTAAGACGTCGCGGTTATAATGCTCCTAATGGTGCTTATACTATTCAAGATAGGTACGGGCTATGGTTATGTAAAGACTTTATACCGATTCAAAGGAAAAATGACTGGATTACCTATAAAGGCTCTGAATACACTAAATTTCATGCTTTTTTTAATTGTCAATCTTTCAGGTTAACTGCAAATAGAGGTTCAATTGAAAATACACCATCCGAAGTATTGCTTGATATCAAAGAAGAAGTACAGACAATATATGATGAAATTTTAAAAAGTGATGATTGGACTTTAATAGAATGGCTTGAAGAAGAATCAAATGCACGCCAAACTATTGAAAAAGAAAAAAATAATTTTTCTTGGCGCTTAAAAAAAATCAATAATTCTAACATCGCAACATACAAGGGATTAACCCTTGTAGAGCCAGAACGAGAAAGTGGTGTTTTTGCACTTTTCCTATTATTGTCTACAATTGAACCAGATTTGTTTCCTTTTCAAATAGTAGATTATGATACACATAATGGTATCGATGTAATCGCAAAAGGAGATAAAAATACACCTATTTTTAATGCTAAATTATTTTACGTTGAATTCAAAAGAACACTTGAAAAAGGTTTTAATCATTCGTTCGAAAATATTCATAGCATTGTTTGTTGGGACACTAAAGTTAAACATGATGAAATATTACATGATTTAAGCAATGAAGAAAGAAAATTGCAAATAGTTTCACCAAAAAATCAAAATGATTATACAAGGTATTTTCTTGATAATCCTAGAAAGGCACATCGTATTGAAGTTTTTGTTCTTAAACAATATTTAAAAGAAAAAATTAATATTGATTTTACTCCAAGAACAAAGGATTCTCTTGTATAATGAGAGCTCAACATCCGGGTTTCGCCTGAATCATTTTATAAAAAGCGCTTTCTGCGTATAATTAAGCTTATACGCTTCACTCGCTGTTGCTCGTTCCGGCTGCGCCAAATCGCGGTGGTAAGGCTGTTGCGACTTTGCATAAGCAAAACATTTTACGCATTGCCCGGTTTTGAAAATCATTTATTACAAGTTATTCCTACATCTTTTGCTGAAATCTAAAGGAGAAAAATGACGAAGCGTTGCTTTGGCACCTTCGTCACAAGCTCCATTTTGCACATCGAGCGGCGGGCTAAAGTCCTTGATATGCGGTGTCTTGCGCCACTTCGTACATCTTCGGGTTGACGTTTTCGCTTCACTAAATGTGAGCAAGCTCACCTTCGTCAACCCGCCGCCCGTTGTCCGCAATTTTGCCTCTCTAATCTAAAAATTATATTGACTTTCTGATTTATTGATATTATTATGTCATTATTATGACATTTAGGTGGTTATACAATGAATTATTTAAAATTTACTGACTTTCGCAATCGTTCAAAAGAATATTTTGATAAAGTCGAACATGGTAGCTCTTTTATTATTATTCGTAAGGGGAAACCGATTGCAAAAATTGTTCCTTTTAATGAATCTTATGCTGGTTGGAAACGAGAAACCATAAAAGTTAAACTTAAAAATTCAAAAAGCACTCTGGATTATATTATGCAGGAAAGAAATGAGAAATGAAATTATTTTTTGATACTTCAGCTCTTATAAAAAAATATGTTACCGAAGAAGGATCTAAAAAAGTTGACGAACTTATGGACAAAGCTGATAATATCATAGTCTCTGTAATTACTGAAATTGAAGCACACTCCACTTTTAAACGACTTTTATCTGAAAATGCTATATCTGATGCTGACTATAAAACCTTAAAAAATGAATTTGAAATTGATTATCCATATTTTACACATATTATCTTTGACAACTTAATAACTTCAAATGCAAAACTTCTTATTGATAAATATCAGCTTAAAACACTTGATTCAATCCAACTTGGTACTGCATTATTATTAAAAGATGAAATTGATTACTTTATTGTTTGTGATTCCAAACTTGTAAAAGCAGGTAAAAAGGAAGGATTGAAAATTATTAATCCTATTGCTTGAAGGGCAAAACGGTGGACAACTAAGCATAGCCGCTTCGTCGCTGGCGCTCCTCGGCCTGCGGCACACCGCGCAAACGGCCGCGCGGCGTCGGTTATGCTTTGACGATGTGCAAAATGTCGCAAGCTCCATTTTGCACATCGGGCGGCGGGCTAAAGCCCTTGATGTGCGGTGGTTTGCGCCACTTCGCACATCTTCGGGTTGACGGTTTCGCTTCGCTTCACTAAAAGTGAGCAAGCTCGCCTTCGTCAACCCGCCGCCCGTTAGGCGAAACCACTATCAGTAGGTGATAAAATGATTGTAAAGGGTATCGTTAGAGATTTTGGGAAACTAATATCCGAAGCTGAAGGGCGCATTATTGAGGGCATTAAAGACGGTAGAATGCAAACAGAACCATCAATTACAGATCGTTTCCTAAATGAGCTTGAGAGAATTTTTGAGCAACAAGGAGAAAAAGAAAATATTGTATTTAGAGCCAGAACTTTACGGGATAGAGGGCCACATGCTCCAGAGCATAGATTTGGTGCAGATTTTTGCGGGGTTTTAGATATTCAATTTGGAGATTTTAAACAAACAAAAGGCTTTTTGTCTCAGGCAAAGTGGGAAGAAAAAAATGGAATTTTTGTGCAAAAGGGCTTTATGGGAGCAACAACAGCAAGCTTCTCTTGCGGCAATGAGTTTGAAAGGCTCAACGAACAGGCAGACAAGATGCTTTCAGTTACTCCTGACAGCTTTATCATGATATATAGCACAAAAGGATTTGTAGTTGTTCCAGCATCTTCTATAAAAGGATTGGATAGCGAGGGTAAATTATATGCAAAACCTGTTGATCGTTTCTTTAAGGAGTATCTTATGTGTTTTATTGGAGATCCACGATTAAAAGCTTACGATGATCACTCTCTCGAGTCTCTGCGAGTTAAAACTAATGCCAGAACAGCTATCCTGTTTCAAATCCATGAAAAGAGATTATGAAATGTGGTGGCTTCGCCTAACACAGCATAAAAGGTTCGTCCGCCTCAGGCGGACTAACCCAAATTTTTGCTTCGCAAAAAACTTCTTTTATGCACCCATTAGCCGCAATTGCGAAGAAATTCTAATTCAGGAATATTCAGCCATGGAAAATAATGACTTATTAATCCAATTTAAAAAAGGATTATCTGAAATCCCAATTGATAGGGAAATTAAATACGATATTACGAAATATATAAAAAATTTTATCAATAAAAATCAAAATGATCTTGATAATAATTATGAATTAAAAGAAGCTATTAAAGCTGAATTATTTCTATTTGATTTCCAATATAAACCTCCTAAGTCTATTTATTCTACTGATGAAAAAAATAACAATATACCTTTAGTACCAATATTTATTGATAAAGATGGGAACAAATATCCAAATATAAATACCTTCTCGGACAAAATTACAGAATATTTTTTAAGAAGATTTCATGAAGAAACCAACTGCTATTTGAAAATTATCTATTCTGAGTACTTATTAATAAAATCTAATAAATCACAAATTGATAGGCGTCTTTTGTTCATTAGCCTACTTAATCACTTAATTGAGTTGATAAATATAGTTTTTGAAAAAAAAAGTCAATTCTATGAACTCGATATATCATTATATTTATCACGGTTAATTGAAATCTCATGCATTAAAAATATCTTACCAAAAGAAGAAGTATTCAAAGTACATAAATTAATCATTAAACTTTTTAATGATTATCTTAAAAACAATAACTTTAGATATATCTTGGATATTCTTGAATACTTAATAAGCTTTGAACTTGAATCAATTCTAAATATAATATTTGATGATGTAATCACACATTATGATAAAGCCATATCAGTTTTCAGAGAAAATAAACAGTTTAATATAGCTCGTGATTATCATGAAAAAATATTTAAGATTAATAAGCTTTTACAAAAGGACAACTTCGATCTACATTTTAAAAATGGTGAAGAATTTGAATATGAAGCATTAAACAAGGTTGAAGAAAAAAATTACTTGGCTGCTATTTATTTTTTTGAATTAGCTATTCTTCAATATCAAAAAGTCAATCCTATTCCGAACGAAAAAATTGATTCTATTGATCAAATTATAAAAACGCATGCATCTAATTGCCAGAAAGAATTTAAGGAAATTAGTAGTGGCGTAAAGATAAACTATGATGAAGCATATAAAGAATATGTAAATTATTTTGTTACGAACAAAGATGTTGAAAAAAATATTGAAGGGTATTTCTTTTCTGAGGATGTTATATTTCCAAATCATGCATCCTTTATTTCAGAATTTGATAAAATAATAAGGAATAGTTTTCATTCACTATTCCCACAATTTATATTAGACTCAGATAGGACGATAGCTAAGCCATCAACTGAAGAAGAAAATATTGAAATTCAAAAAATCAGTTTTTATAGTCTTCACTTTCAGGTATTTTCACAATCATTATTTTATCTTTTTTTTAAATTAAAAGAATTGGGAGTAATTGATTTTGATAAAATAAAACAATATGTGGCTTCAGTCGAATATATCAATTCATATCATAAATCTGGGATTATTAAATCTATTGATGCATTCATCGCTAGAGATTACTTTGTATGCCTCCATTTAGCTGTGCCTCTTTTTGAATCAATTTTAAGACATCTCCTTGATACTCTTGGATTAAGAATTAAAAAATATGATAAATCAAAAACTGATTATTTATTATTGTCTGAATTAATAAAGAATGAAGTATGGCAGGAAAATAATTTGTTATCAATAAATTATACATTTTTTTTAAATTATCTTCTTAATGAAAGAGGGGGTATCAATATAAGAAATAAAATTGCACATGGATTTGCAAGAGAAGATGAATTAAATGAAGGATTATCAATAATAGTCCTTCATTCATTGCTTCACCTCGTGTATAAATTCGTATTAAACAAAACGTAGTTGATTAGTGTCTTCGCAACTACGCACAACACGGGGTAATCGCTTCGTCGCTGTCGCTCCTTGGCCTGCGGTACACCGCGCAAACGGCCGCGCGGCGGCGGGTAAGCTTTGACGTTGTACGCAATACCGCGCGAGCTTAACGGGTGCGCCGCCATCCGTGGCGGCTTATAGTATATAATTGAAGAGGAAATTATGATAGATTATAATGCAATTATAGCAAAGATAACCCAATTAACCAGGACTTGGCATGAAAAATATTTAAATCTAAAAGAGCTTGGATTCTTGGATTCCAATATTGTTGGTCCCAATATTTCATTAGTGAATATTAATGATAAATTGCTGGTTGTTTCTGAAATAATGACTAATATTGAAATTGAGTCACCTATATTATCACATATAATCTCTGACCATATTGTTAAAATTGATAGTAGTTTCGACAATATCAATGCAAGCCTAACTGAAATTCAGACTATCATTTCTACTATCAATTCCAATAATGGATTTAAAAACTACGATGAAACAACATTTCAAGTAATTTTTAATAATAATGATAAACCATTAGTCATTTCATCTCCTTTTACAAATATAATGAGTTATTGTAATCAAATAATCCCTTTATTAACAACAATACTTCCTTTCTCAAAATACAGATCATTAAATGATTTATTGGATAGAATTCATTCATATCAAGAAGCAATTAATGTATTAGCTAAAATACTTGATAATCTTAAAAAAGGCAAAATTGTTGTTGATGATTATATAAAAAGTGTTGGCGAAAATAAATTAGCAATTGAAGCTCTTGTAACAGAAATAACTAAAATTAAAAATGATTACTCAGAAGAATACAAAAATATTAAAGATAAGTCGGCAGAGACTGAAGCTAAAATTGCACATATTAAAGAAATAACTGCTACTTCGCAAACGCTTGAAGCGACATTAAATACATTTAAAAGTAAATTTGATACCTACACTAACCAAATCGATGAACGCCTTAAAAAGTGGGATGAAATTCAATCATTATTAGAATCTTCAATTAAAAAAAATGAAGAACGAGAAAAGGAAATTGAACATCTAACTAATATTTCAAACGATTTAATCAAAGGGGCAACAATATCGGGCTTAGCAACCAGCTTTAAACAACAGTATGATAAATATAAATGGGAACTTATAGGTGCAAGATGGAGTTTTTATTTTGCAATACTATTATTATTCATTTCTGTGATACCATTAGTTTTATATATTTTGCCTAAAGAAATTGTAGAAAATCTTCCAGATGTTTTTAAGGTACCAGATGTTCTTAAAGTTGCGCTTAAAATTGACAAATCAAAGAATGACATTAATTCATTTGGTATCATTGTAAGATTTTTAATATTGATTCCCCCAACATGGCTTACCAGATTTAATTCCAGAAGATATCGTGAATTATTTATTTTACGAGAGGAATATGCTCATAAATCAACCATAGCACAATCTATTTATGGATTTAAAAAGGAATCTCAAAAATATGAAGATGAAATTACTGCCGGTGTTTTTCTTGAATTAAATAGAAAACCAAATATTACCCATGAAAAAATTTCAATAAAAGATGATAAATATGAAAATCCTATATTAGAATTATTAAGAAATATTTTAAGCAAGGCAGTAGATTTAGTAACGAAGAAAGAGAGTAAATAATTTATGACTTTATGTTTTTTAATCAGCCTGCGCCATCCGTGGCTTCGGCTGACTGGTTGTTATTAAGGCGGTGCGATTTCATATAACAGCGGCTAAAACGCTGCGCCGGAATACCGGCTTGGCCTACGGCACATTGGCTTCCGCGAGTACGCTCCAGCCAACGTTGTTTAGCTGCAGGACGTTGGGCGCAATACTCAAATAACTTATTATGAAAATTAAATATGAAAAACATCTATGCGCTTTTCTTGATATCTTAGGATACTCTAAACTTATTGAAAACGCATCAAGTAAAAAGAAAGCAATTGCTATAATAAATCATATTAATAATGCAATAGAAAAAGGAGTAAAGAGGAATCTGAAAGATTCCACAAATGAAGGTGATGCACCATCCGATGGAATAAGATATAAAATATTTTCGGATAATATTTCACTCAGTGTACCTTATCCAAATACTAATTATGAAACTCTTTCTGATGTATTGTTTAGCTTCATTTACACAATAATATTTATACAGGCCGAATTGATAAATGAAGGAATATTTATCAGGGGAGGTATTTCCTCCGATTATCATTTTGAAAATGACAATATGATCTTTTCAAAGGCATTATTGAAATCATATTATCTTGAATCAAAAGAATCAGTATATCCAAGGATAATAATTGATAATGTACTTTTAAAAGAGCTTAGGTCATCTTATGATGACAATGATGCTACAACATGGGATAAAATAATTATAAGGGATCCCGATTTGTATTATTTTATTGATTATCTTTCATATGTTGAAGATTTAGAATATGATGAAGATCGGGAAAATTATTTAAAAAATCATAAAAATTTAATTTTAAAAAATATTCACTCTACAAATAATGCATATCTTCTAACTAAATATATATGGTTGGCAAAGTACCATAACTATAAGATAATTCAACTTTCTGGTAATGATAATGACCCATTAATAATTGAGAATAGTTTATTATCATTATCAAATAGTAATTTTGAACCTTACGCATATATCCTATTTTATAAAATTAAAAAAAGAAGAAAAATTGATGTCAATGTCTATTTATATAAACATCAATATCATGCCATTACTCATTTGAAAACTATTATACCTAATTCTGAAATCATTGACATTATGCGAATATATGATTCATCAAAACTTGATGATATTATTTTCGATATTAAAAAGGACAAAGATATTAACTCAGTAACAAAATATATTTATAGGGGTAATCATTTTTATAAAACTATTTGAGTACTGCGCCCAACAAAGCATAGCCGCTGCGTCGCTGTCGCTACTTGGCCTCCGCGCCAAGATATGAAGACAGCGCTCCGGCACATTTTGGCTCCGTGAGTACACTCCGCCAAAACGTCGGCTATGCTTGGACGTTAGCATTACTTGTAAAAAGGTACGACAATGACATTGAAAGATTTTATTACACAGTTTGACAAAGACAATTCAATCGTTCTTCTTGAAGGGAAAAGAAATGTTTTAGATGCAGATAAGGAGAAGCTGGTATTGCTTGGCAAGCTGTTAGCTTCAAATACCTCTAAAATGATATTCAGAAGTGGTAACGCAGACGGTGCCGATTACTATTTTTCAACTGGTGTATCTGCAGTTGACAATTCACGATTGCAAGTTATAACGCCTTAT
>Ga0116188_1003278_pt1 | contig 11960 bp, 8 predicted proteins | sample AD_JPNTR2_MetaG_FD_89807 | JGI IMG/M metagenome (GOLD analysis project Ga0116188, IMG submission 89807) | Active sludge microbial communities of municipal wastewater-treating anaerobic digesters from Japan - AD_JPNTR2_MetaG | ecosystem: Engineered > Bioreactor > Anaerobic > Digestate | place...
AAAAGAAATTACTCTCAATTTTACTCCTAATCTTACTGTCAACGAATCTTCTGTGCCTCAAAAAACAATTAGTAAAGTATTAGCCCTCACCTATCCTCAAGCGCAGATCTCTGTAACTTGGCAAAATAATTTGAAACAAATAAAACCAACAGGTGTCGCCACTTTAGAAATGGAAATAAAAAATATTGGTAACATTACTTTTACTAATGCTCAAATAGAAATACCTCTTATTTCTGGACTAATTGATTCTGCTCGTATTAATAAATTAAATTTAGGTAAAATCAGTAATGGAGCTTTTATCATTGATAAAAATAATCTCCCAGCTTTAAGTGAAATAAAACCAAATGATTCTTTCAAATATAATATTCAAATTCCTATTGTTTACTGGCCACAAGGTGGAGTAGATCAAACTTTAAATCTCTCACCTCGTTTTCAATCTGAATTAGAAAATATTACTTCTGCTAAATATGAACTTTCAGCTCAATCTCCTAGTATTGCTATTGGCACACAATTAAGTTTAGAAGCAGAAACTAGATATTATACTAATGAAGGTGATCAAATTGGCAGAGGTCCTTTACCAGCTAGAGTTGGTAAAGAAACAAAATACTGGGCAATGTTAAAAATACAAAATGCTACTAGTCAAATAAAAAATCTCAATCTTAGCGCTGAATTACCTGATTATATTTTTTTAACTGGTAAAAGTAGTGTTAGTCATGGTCAAGATATTTCTTATGATTCTGTTAGAAAAAAAATAAATTGGACATTAGCCGATCTACCTGCCTATGCCCAAGTTGGAGTATATTTTGAATTATCTTTAACACCTACTTCAGAAATGATTGGCACTACACCAATAATATTAAAAAATATAACTTTAACTGGTACAGATAACTATCTTCAAGAATCAATTACTCAAACTATACCAAATATAGACATCTCTCTTCCCAATGATCAAATAGGTAAAGAAAAAGGAATTATTGTTATTCAATAAATAAAAATACTCTTAAAAACTCTCCGATATAATGTCGGAGTTTTTTTATTTTCAATAATAATAAAACAATTAAAAATCAATAAAATAATCTTATTTATTATGTTTTTAATGTCATATTTAATATAAAAAAGAAAGCACTCTTGACAAAACTTCAAAAGTATGCTATACTACTGTGTTATCTTCGTATTTAATGAAGAAATAAAAAATGGCTAATTTTAGCCAAAAGATAAATAAAATTAAAAAAACAAAATAAATGCCTAATAATCTTATAATAGTTAAAGAATAAAATAAGGCAATAAAATATATTTAAACTTAATTTAAATTATTAAATATCAAACATATGCGTATAGCCATGATAGGACAAAAAGGAATCCCAGCCATTCAAGGCGGAATAGAGCGTCATGTTCATGACTTATCTTTAGGTTTGGTAGAAAAAGGACAAGATGTTACAGTTTACGCTAGAAAATGGTACACTCCCGAAGAAAAAAAATCTTTTGCTGGAATAAAAATTAAACACTTACCAAGTATTCGTACTAAACATTTAGATGCCATTTCTCATACTTTTTTTGCTACTCTTCATGCTATTAAAAATAATTTTGATGTTATTCATTATCATGGAGTTGGTCCTTCTCTTTTAGCTTGGATACCACGAATATTTGCTCCGCGAACTTTGGTGATAACCACTTTTCATTGTATTGATCGTTATCATCAAAAATGGAATCCTTTAGCAAAATTGATTTTACATTTAGGTGAAAAAACAGCTTGTTTTTTTCCTCACAAAACAATTGTAATTTCTCAAGGTTTACAAAAATATTGTTTAGAAAAATACAATAAAGAAACAATTTATATTCCTAATGGTATCAATCCTATTGAAGAAAAAGATTCTGATAAAATTACTCAATTTGGTTTGAAAAAAGATGAATACTTAGTTATGATTTCTCGTCTTATTCCTCACAAAGGTGCTCATATTTTAATTGAAGCTTTCAATAATTTGAAAAAAAATAATCCAGAAAATAAAACTATTCAAAATCTTAAATTAGCTATTGTTGGTGGTTCTGCTTTTACTGATGATTATGTTCGTCAATTACATGAATTAGCTAGCTCTAATAATCAAATAATTTTTACAGATTTTCAATCAGGAAAAACAGTTGATCAATTATATGCTAATTCTTTAGCTTTAGTTCATCCTTCACTTAACGAAGGATTACCAATCACTGTTATTCAAGCTATGTCTCATGGAAAACCTGTTTTATTGACAAATATTGCTGAACATTTAGAACTTAATACTAATGATAATCTTATTTTCAAAGAAAATGATGTTCAAGATTTAGAAGAAAAAATGTTATATTTTATCAATCTAAATGATGAAGAAAAAAAATCATTTGGTATTGAAAATAAACAAATTATAGAAGAAAATTATTTATGGAAAAATTTAATTCCCAAAGTTATTGAAGTTTATCAAAGAAAAACAAGAGAATCTCAACCAAAAAAATTACTAACTGAAAATATTTAATTATTATTCATAACAATAAAAAACTACCAGATTAAAATCTGGTAGTTTTATTTTAATATTAAGATACAAATTTTAACCAATTAAATTATATAAAATAATTATTTTATAATATCTTTAATTTCTGCCACTTTTTCTACCATTTTTTCTTTGCTATGAGCTTCTAAATTGAGACGCAGAACTGGTTCAGTATTACTAGTACGAATACTAAACCAATAATCAGGATAAGTAAACAATAAACCATCTAATTTATTTATTTCTGCATCAGCATATTTTTCTGCTATCTTTTTCATTATCATTTCTTTGTCCTCTACTGCAAAATTAATTTCTCCTGAATGAAAATAACGATTCAATGGTTGCCAAAGTTGACTTAAAGTTTTTTCTTGTTTAGACAAAATTTTTAATATATATAAAAAAGATAATTCTGGACATTCTAAATCATAAGTATCATGAAAATAAAGATGTAAAGATAATTCTGAAGCAAATTTAGCTTGATTATCTTTCATCATTTTCTTGATATTAGCATGACCAACTTGACAAATATCAGTCTTAGCTCCATTTTCTTCCCACACTTCTTTTACTGCTCGTGAACAGCGTAAATCATAATACATCAATTCTCCCGGATGCTTTTGTAAAACTTCTAAACCAATCAAACCACCAACAAATGAAGCTGGAACAACTTGACCTAATTCATCTACCAAACCAATTCTGTCAGCATCACCATCTAAAGCAAAACCAAAATCTGCTTTTTCTTCTAATACTTTTTTTTGTAAATCTACCAAAGTATCTGTTTTCAAAGGATTGGCTTCATGATTGGGAAAATTACCATCTGGTTCAGGATAAAGATAGGTTGCTGTTACTGGTAATTTCTTTAATAATTTATCAAAAGTAACCAAACCCATACCATTACCAAAATCTATTACAATTTTTTTATTTTTTAATTTTTCTATTTCCACTAAAGAAAAAATCTTTGATTCATAATCTGGATAGGGATCAAATTCTGTTTTTTGAGCATTTTTTATTTGAGAATCAAAATTATTTTCTAAAACTAATTGTTTTATTCTTTCCATACCAGTAACTAAACCAATTGGTAATCCATCTCCCAAAGTTAATTTAAAACCATTATATTCTGCTGGATTATGTGAAGCTGTAACCATAATACCACCAAGATGATCAGCAAAATGAGCGCAAGTAAAATTAAAAAGTGGAGTAGAACACAATCCAATATCTACACAATCTACTCCTTCTGCTAAAAATCCTCTAATTACTGCTTCAGAAAAAACTGGACTAGTCAAACGCATATCTCTACCAATAACAACTTTTTTATTACTTAAATCTTGACCTTTTTCTCGTAAAAAAACAATAAAAGCTCGACCTAGTCTATAAGCTAATTCTTCTGATAATTCACCTTGAACAAGGCCTCTAATATCATAAGCTTTGAAAATGTGTTTTGAAAACATAAAATTCTTTGCTAAAAATATAAAAAAAGTATATAATAATATTACAATAAAAGCAAGAAATTTACTTTTAGTGAGTTTAATTATCTATGAATCCTGAACAACTTCTTAACCGTTTTTCTACTCATCTAAAAAATATTGTAGCCAAAGCTATGAGTTTGGCTACTTCTTTAAATAATCCTGAAGTTTCTCCACTTCATTTGTTTGTAATTCTCTTAGAAGAAGAAGGTTCTATTGCCAATGAAATTCTCAAAAAATATAATATTGAAAAAAAATATATTTATAATTTAATAGATAATTTATCACAAATTCCTAAAACTGAAAGTAATACTACTACAGTACCAAATTTAGACGAAAATTCCAAAAAAATTATAGAAAAAGCTATGGTTACAGCTTTTAATCGTGGTCATAAACATGTTGGTACTGAACATCTTCTTTTTTCTTTTATCAATACCAATGATAAAACAATAGAAAATATTATAAACAAATTTAAATTAAATAAAGAAGAAATTGAAGATGAAATAGAAAATGTCCTTCAAAGTACTTCAAATTTTCCAGAAATTGAAGAAGTGTCTGAAATACTCAATGAAATAGAAAATGTCATTCCCAATCAATCTCCTACTCCTGAAGAAAATAGCTCTACTGCATCTTCAAAATCCAAAAAAAATAATCTCAATATTTTAAATATTTTTACCAAAAATTTAACTGATAAAAAAAATCAAAAAAATATTGATCCAGTTATTGGACGCGAAAAAGAAATTGAACGAGTAATCAATATTCTCTCTAGACGAACAAAAAATAATCCAGTTTTAGTTGGTGAGCCAGGAGTTGGAAAAACTGCTATTGTAGAAGGTTTAGCCAAAAAAATTATTGAAGGTGATGTTCCAAATATACTAAAAAATAAAAAAATTCTTTCTCTAGATCTTACTATGATGATTGCCGGTACAATTTACCGAGGAGAATTTGAATCAAGACTCAAACAAGTAATTGATGAAATCACTAAATCTTCAGATTATATTCTCTTTATTGATGAATTACATAATATTATTGGCGCTGGTTCTTCTCAAGGAGCAATGGATGCTGCTAATATACTTAAACCTGCTTTGGCTAGAGGTAGTCTGCACTGTATTGGTGCTACTACACTTGATGAATACAAAAAACATATTAGTAGTGATCCTGCCTTAGAAAGAAGATTCCAACAAGTTTTTATTGAAGAACCAAGTCCTGCAGAAGCAATTCAAATTCTCACTGGCATAAAAAAATACTATGAAGATTTTCATAATACCAAAATAACTACTGAAGCTATAGAATCAGCTGTTAATTTAAGTATTCGTTATGTTCATGATAATTTTTTACCAGACAAAGCGATTGATTTAATTGATGAAGCTTGTGCTTCAGCCAAAGCCAATCAACCTTTTAGTAAAGAAGAAGAAAAAAAATATCAACTTTTACAAGAAAAAGAAAATTTAATAAATCAAAAAGAAATAGCTATTGATCAAGAAAATTTTGAATCAGCTATTAAATATAAAAATAAAATTGAAATTATTAAAAGAAAAATTTCTAAACTAGAAAAAGAAATTCTGGCTACAAAACAAAAAAATAATAAACAAACTATCACTTCCAAAGAGATTGCTCATGTTTTATCCAATAAATTAAATATTCCGAAAAAAATTCTTTTGTCTAATGAATGGGAAGAAATTCGTTCTCTACCTACAAAAATTCAAAAAGAAATTATTGGTCAAGATCAAGCTATTGAAACTATTACTCGATCTATTCTTCAAGCTAAACTAGGAATCAATAAAAAAAATAAACCTTTAGCTTCTTTTCTTTTTGTTGGACCGAGCGGAGTAGGAAAAACTGAAATGGCTAAAATCTTGGCTAAAGAAATGTATCATGATGAAAAAACCTTGATAAAATTAAATATGAGTGAATTTTCCGAAAGTCACAGTACTTCCAAATTACTTGGTTCTCCTGTGGGTTATATTGGACATAAAGAAAGAAATAAATTTACTGATGAAATAAAAAAATATCCTTATAGTATAATTTTATTTGATGAAATTGATAAAGCCCATCCTGATGTTATTAAATTATTATTACAAATTCTTGATGAAGGAGAATTAACTGACAGTGCTGGTAAAAAAACTTATTTCAAACATGCTATCATAGTTTTGACTACCAATTTAGGTGGAGAATTATTTCGTTCTTCTGGTATTGGATTTACTAAAAATAAATCAAATTTTAAAATTAGAAATGAAAATATCTTAAACAAATTAAAAGATGAATTATCTCCAGCAATATTAAATCGACTAAATAATATTATTATCTTTGAGCCAATCAGTAAAGAAACCACTAAAAAAATTATTGAAAAAAATCTTATCAATATAAATAAAGAACTTACTGAAAAACTATCTCTTAATATTAAATTTAGTCCTGATATTTTGGACAATCTCACCCAAGAAACTTATAATGAATATGAAGGTGTTAGAAATATAGAAAAATATTTACACGATGTAATAGACGAATTAATAATAAACATTCTAGAACAAAAAAATAAAAGAAAAAAAACTTATAATTTAATCAAAAAAGAAAATAATTATTTACTGTCTTAAAATTTATGAATGATTTTGAAAGACAATGGGCGGTGGCTCTAAAAAAAAGTCAACAACAAACCAAACATAACAAAAATGTTCCAATTGATGTTTGGAAAAAACAAGTTACAGAAGAAATGGATTATTTTAAAGCTGAAATAAAAAAATATATCCGAGTAAAAAATGAAAGTAAAATAAAAGAAATACTTAAAAAATTATTTAAACTTAGAGCTGAACAAATAGAAATTTTCAATCAAGAAATGTTAGAAAAATTTGGTTTTACTGATGAAAATAAACTAGAAAAAGAAATTAAAAAGTATTATCTTGATTGTAAAAAAATCTTACAAGCTACCAAATCATTATTAAACAGATAGTATGAATTCATCTGATATTGAAAATGAAATTACGAACAATGTTGAAAATGAAATTACTCAACCTTTAGCTGAAGTCTTGTCTAAACTTGGAATTGAACTACCAAAAGAAACTGAAGAAACTATAAAAAAATTCATTGCTGATAATATTTCAGAAATTTTAGCGAATTTAGATTCTAAAGATGTATTAGAAGAAAATACAGATGATGAATGTTTAGAAAATTTAGATAATTTTGGTATAGACAATCCAGATAATTCCATAGATGAACAAACAGATGCTTCAACTGAAAATGATGAAGAAAAGCCTGAAGGAGAAGAAGGAGAAGACAAACCTGAAGAAGAACAAAAACCTGAAGGAGAAGAAGGAGAAGACAAACCTGAAGAAGAACAAAAACCTGAAGGAGAAGAAGGACAGCCTGAAGATGGAAAAGAAAAACCTGAAGGAGAACAACCTCAAGAAAGAGAAGATAAACCAAAAGAAGAAGAAAAACCTGAAGAAGAACAAAAACCTGAAGGAGAAGAAGGAGAAGATAAACCAAAAGAAGAACAAAAACCTGAAGGAGAAGAAGGAGAAGATAAACCAAAAGAAGAAGAAAAACCTGAAGAAGAAGAACAAAAACCTGAAGGAGAAGAAGGAGAAGACAAACCTGAAGAAGAACAAAAACCTGAAGGAGAAGAAGGAAAAGACAAACCTGAAGAAGGAGAGCAAAAACCCGAAGGAGAAGAAGGACAGCAACCTCAAGAAGAAGGACAACCACAAGAAGGACAGCCTGAAGGAGAACAAAAACCCGAAGGAGAAGAAGGACAACCACAAGAAGGACAGCCTGAAGGAGAACAAAAACCCGAAGGAGAAGAAGGACAGCAATCTCAAGAAGAAGGACAGCAATCTCAAGAAGAAGGACAACCACAAGAAGGACAACCACAAGAAGGACAACCACAAGAAGGACAGCCACAAGAAGGACAGCCTGAAGGAGAAGGAGAAGGAGAAATCAAACAAAGATCCGGTATTGTGCAAAGTATAAATGAAATAAGAAATAGAAAAGAAATAAAAAAATTAGAAAAAGATTTAGAAAAAGAAAAAAAAGAAGCAGAAAAAAAGATCAAACCTTATGAAAAAAAGATAAAAGAATTAAAATCAGAAAAAAGACCTCATGAAATACGAAAAAAAATAGAACAAGCAAAAATAGCTGCTGAAACTACAAAATTATTATTCATATTAATTATTTGTTTAATACTTTTTTTAGTTGGTCTAATAATACTAATTACAATTATTGGCATAGAAATCGGCTTAATAATTTGGGGTTATGCTGGACAATTAGCTTCAAGAGCTGTAACAGATTATTTTAAAAAAATTGCTAAAATAAAAGCAAAAATAAAAGAATTAGATGAAAAAATAAAAGCAATTGATCAAAAAATAGCCAACAATCAAGAAGAAATACAAAAAATACAATTGGAAAGTAATGATAAGATAGATAAGATTCAAAATCAATTAGATGAATTACGCAATCAAGCTTTATTTCAATTTAATAATAATCAAAATAATAATTAAAAATATGACTGAGAAAAAAAAGCGTCTAATAATCGCTATAGTATTTATTCTAGTATGTATTGTTCTTGGTTACCTTTTGTATAGAGTATTTTTTTATAAAAAACCTGTTCCCACCACTACTTTACCAGAAGACACAATTCCGACTAGTCAAATAGGAGAACAACTTCCAACTGCCGGAGAAAGCACAGGTATTACTCCTACTGAACAATTTGAAACTTTACCAGAATCTGGTCAAATTTATACTGAAATAACTACTCCAGATGCGGTAACCAGACAAATAGATTCTCCTGTATCAGGTGTTAAAATTGATAATTCAGGTAATATTAACTTTTATAATGAAAGTGATGGAAAATTTTATCGTGTTTTAAAAGATGGATCAATAGCTTCAATGAGTGATAAAATATTTTATAATATAAGTAATATAAATTGGGCACCTACTTCAGATGAAGCTATTCTTGAATATCCTGATGGTTCCAATATTTATTATAATTTCAATACTAATAAACAAGTTACTTTACCAGCTTATTGGGAAGATTTTTCTTTTTCCAGCCAAAGTGACAAAATAGCTGCCAAAAGTATTGGATTAGCTCCAGAAAATCGTTGGTTAATAACTTCTGACCCTGATGGTAAAAATGTTTCTTATATAGAACATATGGGAGAAAATGCTCACAAAGTAATTGTAGATTGGTCCCCTACCAGACAATTTGTAGCCATGTCTCTAACTGGAGAACCACTTGGTGAAGATAGACAGCAAGTTTTATTTATTGGACAAAATAATGAAAATTTTCCTTCCATTATTGTAGAAGGTTATGGATTAGAAACAAAATGGTCGCCAACTGGTGACAAATTACTTTATAGTGTCTATAATGCAAATAATGATTTCAAACCAGAATTATGGATTACTGACACAGGAGTCAATAATATGGGATACAACAGAACTTCATTAGAAATAAATACTTGGACAAACAAATGTACTTTTGCTGATAGTCGTTTTATTTACTGCGCTGTTCCTAGAACATTGCCAATCGGTAGTGGTTTTGCTCCTTCTATTGCTGACAACATATATGATAATATTTATAAAATTGATCTAAAAACTGGTACCAAAACTGAAATTTCTACTGGTAATAAAAATTATACTATTGATACTATTTCTATTAGTGCAGATGAAAAAATGTTATACTTTACTGATAAAAATCAAACTGGATTATTAACTATTAAATTATGATTCCTAAAAAATATCTTTGGCTAATTTTCTTACCTGTAATAATTTTATCTTTAGGATTATTAGTTTTTTTGATTTACCAATTTAAACCTTTATTACCTAGTGATTCTGTATATGAAAAAGCAAAAATGGTAAAAAATTTCCATATTCCTATTTACTCTCAAGATCCTATTTATGGAAACATAAAAGCTACTACCACAATTATAGTTTTTGAAGATTATAATTGCACCGAATGTAAAAAACATTTAGCTTTTTTCCAAAATCTTTTAAAAAAATACCCTACTCAAATTAAATTGGTTTGGAAAAATACTCTCTTAAATAATTTTGATGAAAACAAAATTTTAGCTCATCAATACGCTTATTGTGCCAGTAAACAAAAACAATTTTGGCCATTCCAAATATTTGTTTTTGAAAATGAAAAAATATTATCCCCTTCTATACTCAATGCTATTGTCAATAAATTAGATTTAAATACCAGAAAATTTGAAAAATGTCTTAAAAATGAAGAAACTTCAAATTATTTAGAAAGAAATAAAATTCTTGCTCAGTTGCTTGGTATCAAAAATATACCAACAATATTTTTGAATAATAAACAAATAAATTCTACCAATGATTTAGCTAATGAGCTTAATAATCTTTTTGGTGATAAAAAATAATATGAAGAAAAAAATATTTTTTATAATAATAGGACTATTCATCATTTTACTACCAAATAATGCTTTTTCAGCTGAACTTACAGAAATTGAATTTGAAAACATTATTAAAACTCCAAATCTTCAAATACGCATACCTGGATTAAACTTTACAGGTGGACTTAAAATAACAAAAAAAGATGGAAAAACATTTATTCAAACTGATTTCTTTCAACAATATCTTGTAGCTGTTTACAAGTATTCTGTTATAGCTATTAGTATCTTAGCTGTTTTTATGATAATAGTTGCTGGTATTCAATGGATGATATCAGGTGGTTCGCCAGATAAAATAAAAGCAGCTCAAAAAAGAATTGGACAATCTATAATAGGATTATTAATAGCAGTTGGTTCTTATACAATTCTCTATACCATTAATCCTTATTTAGTTGGATTTAAAGCTTTAGAAACTCAATATTTTAATCTAGAATCTACAGTAACATATGCTGAAGGTGAAGACAGTATTTCTGGTAAAGAAGACAGTATTTCTGGTAAAACTGTTAATGAACAATGTCTAATGGAAAAATTTCATTTAGAAATTGGAAAAAAACCAGAATTAGAAACTGTTGAAATGTTTGATTTATTCAAAGTACAAGTGAATAAATATAGTGCTAGTGCTTGGAAAAAAGTCTCTGACGAAATCTTAGCCAGTACTGATCCTGAAATAAAAGGTATTCTTCTTTACATGAAAGATTTTAAAAATCAAGAAGTACCAGATCTCGCTGGAGTACAAGATGGAGCAGGTTTAGTTTCTCAAAAAATTGGCATTGGTGTAGGATATTCTAGAAAAAAACCCCACGAGCCACTCAAAAAAATTACTTATGACATGCATGTCAATGGTTTAGCAGTTGATTTTATGACTAGAAGTAATTGGGATTTTAAAACTCCACTATCAAAATCAAAAAAAGGAGATACAATTGAAAAATGGTGTCCAATATATCAAAGAGGACTAGAAAAACTAAAAAACTTAAAGCCGGATGACCCATATAAAATGTATGACAGACTAGACAGAAAACTTGCAAGCTGTTTTACTAATTTTAATAATGGTACAGATCCTTGGTCAATTTGGCCTGACGAATGGATAAAAATATTTGAAAGAAATAACTTTCGTTGGGGAGGTTGGGGTTGGAGTGCTCCTCCAAAAGTCCATAGAACTGATGGTATGCATTTTGAATATTTAGGAGAATGTGAAAATGTTGATAATAAAAAATATCCATCCAAAACCACTCAACATCCAAATTCATCAGCATCCGAATCATCAGCACCTAAATCATGCTGTATAAATATGGCCAATAATGCTTTAGTAGAATTGGGAAATATGACAGAAATTGAATGTAAGTCTAATGATCCAGACAATATTTTTACGGGAATTCCTTGTTCTTCATAAAAATATTTTAATATCAAAAAATCACTAATACAATAATAATTTTATTATTTTATTTACTCCAAATGCACTCCTCTTTCCCATTCTTTTACTTTTTCTTTTAAGATCTTATTTTCTTCAAAATTTGTTCCTTTTGCTAAATCACGAGATAATTTTATTAACTCCGTATCTTTCATAGACGCCAAACGAAAACTCAATACTC
>Ga0116188_1003286_pt1 | contig 11938 bp, 8 predicted proteins | sample AD_JPNTR2_MetaG_FD_89807 | JGI IMG/M metagenome (GOLD analysis project Ga0116188, IMG submission 89807) | Active sludge microbial communities of municipal wastewater-treating anaerobic digesters from Japan - AD_JPNTR2_MetaG | ecosystem: Engineered > Bioreactor > Anaerobic > Digestate | place...
CGTGGCTTGGCAACAGCATATCGGGAAGCGGCTGCTGATGCCTTGAATCATGCTGAAATTGTTGAAAAAACCATTGATAATTTTTTTACTATTCGGTTTAATTATTCTAAAATAAATGAAGTGATACGACTCTTAAAAGAATTTAATGGAGAAATTTTCAATAAAAATTACGATAAGAATGAATATATAATTGAATTTTCCATTCCTAAAAAAGATGCGGATTTTTTAATTTCAAAACTGAAGAATATTATAGGGTTAACCGTTGAACAGCAATAAATTTTCAATGTCGATTAATAAAAGATTTTGAGTTATTTTATAAATTTCTGTTCAAGTTTTTAAAACAAAAAAAGCAGTTTTTTAAATAAAAATCAATATATTTGCAAAACAAATATTTCTTTTTTTGAAAAGATTTATTGATCAATATAAGAGAATGAAAAAAACAAATTTTCAATATTTTTTTGTTTTTTGTAGCTTATTAAGAAAATTAGCAGTTAAAATTTTGAAAACCAATATATAATCCGTACAAGATATATTGGTTTTTTTATTTTCATGTTTTAAATGTTTCTATAATAAGGTTTGAAAATTGGTAAATATTAAAAAATCGACTTGCAATAATGAGCATTAAAAGTTTAGTTTCCATAACCGATTATAGCAAGGAAGACATTCTGGAAATCCTATCCTCAGCAGAAGAATTTGAGAAACATCCCAATCAAGGGGTTTTGAAAGGGAAAGTAATTGCCACTTTGTTTTTTGAACCTTCCACCAGAACAAGACTTAGTTTTGAAACAGCAGTAGTACGGTTGGGAGGTTCTGTTATCGGCTTTTCTGATGTGGCAACCAGTAGTCTATCAAAAGGTGAGTCATTACATGATACTATTCGTATTGTAAGCAATTACGCCGATGCAATTGTGATGCGTCATCCTTATGAGGGTGCGGCACGTTATGCTGCAGAAATTTCTCCAGTTCCAATCATCAATGCTGGTGATGGAGCCAATCAACATCCTTCACAAACATTGCTCGACCTGTATTCAATTTTAAAAACACAAGGAACACTAGAAAATTTAAATATTTGTATAGTAGGCGATTTAAAATATGGAAGAACGGTTCATTCGCTGATAATGGCAATGTCGCATTTTCATCCAACATTTACTTTTATTGCACCAGAAGAATTGCGAATACCTTATGAATTTAAGATTTTTTGTGATAAAAATAATATTTCTTATACCGAATTATATGAATTAAGCGATAATTTTAATGAAGCAGACATTTTATATATGACAAGAGTTCAAAAAGAACGTTTTCAGGATTTAATGGAATATGAACGGGTAAAAAATGTATATATGTTGAAAAATTCAATGCTTGAGAATACAAAACCAAATTTACGCATTCTTCATCCATTGCCTCGGGTGTTTGAAATTGATCCAGAGGTAGATAAAAATGAAAAAGCTTATTATTTTCAGCAGGCAAAAAATGGTTTGTATGTTCGGCAAGCTATTATTAACAAAGTGCTTTCTTCTTGATAATGAATTGATTACAATTTTAATACAAAATAAAAAAATTTTTTATCACTCTTCTCAATTATATATTGTTTACTTTGATTAGATGTTATGGAAAAAGAGTTAAAAGTTGCAGCTTTGCGAAATGGTACCGTTATAGATCATATACCGGTAGATAAATTGTATAAAGTGGTTTTTTTGTTACATCTGGATAGGTGTGAAAATCAAATCACTATTGGCAACAATCTCGATAGTGTTAAAATGGGGAAAAAAGGGATTATCAAAATTGCCGGAAAATTTTTTGCTGAGGATGAAACCAATAAAATTGCTCTGATAGCGCCGAATGCCAATATTAATATTATTAAAGATGCCCAAGTAATTGAAAAAAGAGCTCTAAGCTTACCAAATGAAATTCATGATATTATCCAGTGCAATAACCCTAATTGTATCACCAATCATCAAAATGTACCTACCTTTTTTTATGTTTTGAAAGAAGCAGAAGGCACTTTTCTTAAATGTCACTATTGTGAAAGGATAATTTCTCAAGAAGAAGTCAGAATAAAATAAATTTTGAAAAATAAGAAATGTTTAAATTGCTAATTTTTAATTAATTTAATTATTTAGTTGAATCATATGTCAAAAATAAGTTGGAAACCTGTCAATATGGTATATCCTTTACCAGCGGCTCTTATTTCGTGTGGGAATAGCCCTGACGAATATAATTTAATGACAGTAAGCTGGGTAGGAACTATTTGTTCAAATCCGCCGATGTGTTATATTTCCGTTCGTCCTGAACGGCACTCCCATTCAATCATTAAAAAAAACATGGAATTTGTTATTAATCTTACTAATGAAGAGCTTGCTTATGCTACTGATTGGTGCGGTGTAAAAAGTGGAAAGGATTATAATAAATTTAAAGAGATGAACCTTACTCCTTTGAAAGGTGAAAAAGTAAATGCTCCCATTGTTGAAGAATCGCCCTTAAACATTGAATGCAAGGTAAAAGAAATTATTTCTTTAGGTTCTCATGATATGTTTATTTCCGAAGTAGTTAATATTCAGGTCGATAATAAATATTTTGATTTAAAAACTCATTCTTTTCATTTGGAAAAGGCAAAATTAATTGCCAATCTAAATAGTCATTACTATAAATTAGGAGAAGAAATTGGAAAAATTGGTTGGACAATTAAAAAAAGGACCATAAATAATTATTAATCAAAAAATTAAAAAATATTTAAATAAAAGAGCAATTCTATTTTGTAAATAAATTGATTAGTTTTTAAATCATTAATATAAGAGAAAAATGAAAAGAGACCAAATAATTTTTGATATTATTGAGCAAGAAAAACAACGACAGTTAAAAGGAATTGAATTGATTGCTTCTGAAAATTTTGTGAGCGATCAGGTATTACAGGCAATGGGCTCTGTTTTGACTAATAAGTATGCGGAAGGTTATCCGGGCAAACGATATTATGGCGGTTGCGAAATAATAGATGAGAGTGAACAACTTGCCATTGAACGTTTAAAGAAACTTTTTGATGCAGAATGGGTAAACGTGCAGCCTCATTCCGGTTCACAAGCCAATCAGGCAGTTTATTTTGCCTGTTTGAAACCAGGTGATAAAATTTTGGGATTGAATTTGTCACATGGCGGACATTTGACGCATGGTTCCCCAGTGAATATTTCAGGGATTCTATATCAACCACTTGAGTACAATGTGAATGCAGAAACAGGGAGAGTTGATTATGACCAGATGGAAGAAGTTGCTTTGCGTGAACGCCCAAAATTAATTATTGGTGGTGCTTCCGCTTATTCGCGTGAATGGGATTACAAACGAATGAGAGAAATTGCAGATAAAATTGGAGCTTTGTTAATGATAGATATGGCTCATCCAGCGGGCTTAATTGCAACTGGTTTACTTCAAAATCCTTTAAAATGGGCACACATCGTCACTTCTACTACTCATAAAACTTTGAGAGGTCCTCGTGGAGGAATTATTTTGATGGGTAAAGATTTTCCCAATCCTTGGGGCAAGACTACACCAAAAGGCGAGATAAAAATGATGTCTTCTTTGTTAGATTCGGCTGTTTTCCCCGGTGTTCAAGGTGGTCCACTGGAACATATTATTGCTGCGAAAGCCGTTGCTTTTGAAGAAGCTTTGCAACCAGAATTCAAACAGTATCAACTTCAAATAAAAAAGAATGCGGAGACATTAGCTAATGAGCTTATTTCCAGAGGTTTCTCTATTGTTTCTGGAGGAACAGACAATCATTGTATGCTGGTAGATTTACGCTCAAAATATCCTAATTTAACCGGAAAAATAGCAGAAAACACTCTCGTAGAAGCTGATATTACCGTCAATAAAAATATGGTGCCTTTTGATTCCCGTACTCCTTTTCAGACTTCTGGAATTCGACTGGGAACACCAGCTATTACTACTCGTGGGGCTAAGGAAGATTTAATGATAGAAATTGCCGAAATGATAGAAACAGTATTGGATAATATTGACAATAAGAAAATTATTTCGTCGGTAAAAGAACATATCAATAAAACTATGAGCAATTATCCGTTGTTTGCTTATTAGAAAATAATTTAAGTCCTTTTTTCACAAAGAAAAGGCAATGATTTGGTGAGATGAAAATTAATATTTAGCATGATTCAACGATGAATGTAAAAGGGAGAATTGCAGTAATTGGTGGCGGAAGCTGGGCAACTGCCATTGCAAAAATTGTTCTTACAAATGAAGATACAATTAATTGGTACATGCGTCGTCAAGAACAAATTGATGAATTTATTCGTTTGAGCAAAAATCCATCTTATCTCACAGGGGTTAAGTTTGATACAGAACGAATTAATTTTACGAATGATATTAACAAAGTGGTGCGTTCTTCTGATGTGCTCATTTTTGCCACACCTTCACCTTTCTTAAAACAACATTTAAAAAAATTAAGGGTTAAATTAAATAAAAAATTTATTGTTTCAGCTATTAAAGGAATTGTACCCGATGAAAATCTAATTGTTACAGAATATTTTCAGCAATTTTATGGAATTTTACCTGAAAATTTAGCTGTATTAGCAGGTCCATGTCATGCTGAAGAAATTGCTTTGGAAAGATTATCTTATTTGACTATTGCTTGTACTTCGCGTGAAAAAGCCAGAATACTTGCCAATCGTTTGGCTACAAATTTTGTTAAAACTTCTATTAGTGATGATGTAATAGGCATTGAATATGCTTCCGTTATGAAAAATATTTATGCAGTAGCCGCAGGTATTTGTCATGGATTAAAATACGGTGATAATTTTCAAGCGGTGTTACTTTCAAATGCCATTCATGAAATGAGTCGTTTCTGCAATGCTATGAATCCTATTCATCGCGATATTAATGAATCGGCTTATCTGGGTGATTTACTGGTGACGGCTTATTCCAAGTTTAGCAGAAATCGCCTATTTGGTACTATGATTGGGAAGGGATATTCTGTGAAAACTGCCCAAATGGAAATGGAAATGATTGCGGAAGGTTACTATGCCGTGAAATGTATTCACGAAATTAATGAAAATTATCAGATCAATATGCCCATTGTGGATGCGGTTTACCAAATTTTATATAATAAAAGTTCACCTATCCTTGAAATACGGAAACTTACCGACGAATTAAATTGAAAAAATCAAAGGTAAATTTTCAGATTATTTTTTTATTTACTCATACCTTTCAAAAAATAAAATAGAAAATGGATAATATCAAACTTTCAATTGACAATGCATTTGTCACTGCAGAAAAAATAATAGAATATCAGGAACGTGTTAATGAATGTATGGTAGCTTTGCATAACCACACAGGAAAAGGAAGCGATTTTCTTGGTTGGTTGCATTTACCTTCAACTATTGAAGATACATTGTTAAAAGACATTGAAGATACAGCAAAAAATTTAAGAGAACATTGCGAAATAGTAGTGATGATTGGTATTGGAGGAAGTTATTTAGGTGCAAAAGCCGTTATTGATGCACTTTCAAACAGTTTTGAATGGTTGCAACCAAAATATAAATCACCATTAATTGTTTTTGCAGGACACAATATTTGTGAAGATTATCTTTATGAACTTCAGGAACTTCTCAAGAATAAAAAATTTGGCATTATTTGTATTTCAAAATCAGGTACTACAACTGAACCTGCCTTAGCTTTTCGTCTTTTAAAAACTCAATTAGAAGAACAGCAAGGAAAAAAAGAAGCACAAAAATTAATTATTGCTATTACCGACAAATCAAAAGGTGCACTTCGCAAACTTGCAGAACAAGAAGGATATAAAACATTTGTCATTCCTGATGATGTTGGAGGAAGATTTTCAGTTCTTACTCCTGTAGGTTTACTTCCAATAGCTGTTGCGGGCTTCAATATACGACAACTAATAGCAGGAGCCGCTCAAATGGAGAAAATTTGCGATATAGATGTTCCTTTTGGAGAAAATCCTGCTGCTCAATATGCCGTTGTAAGAAATGAACTTTATAAAATGGGGAAAAAGATTGAAATCCTGGTTAATTATCATCCGAAATTACATTATATTTCTGAGTGGTGGAAACAACTTTATGGTGAAAGCGAAGGAAAGGAAAATAAAGGTATTTTCCCCGCAGCAGTTGATTTTACTACCGATTTACATTCAATGGGTCAGTGGATACAAGAAGGAGAACGAATTATCTTCGAAACAGTAATTTCAATTAAGGAACCTAATTATTTGAAAATTTTTCCTTATGACAAAGATAATTTAGATGGTTTGAATTTTCTTGCTGGCAAAAGAATCGATGAAGTAAACAAAATGGCTGAATTAGGTACTTTGATTGCTCATATTGATGGAGGAGTTCCCAATATTAAAATTGAAATTCCGAAATTGAATGAATATTATTTAGGTGAGTTGATTTATTTTTTTGAAAAAGCATGTGGCATTAGCGGTTATCTTTTGGGTGTTAATCCTTTCGATCAGCCTGGTGTAGAAGCATACAAGAAAAATATGTTTGCTTTGCTTGGGAAACCTGGCTATGAAGAACAAACCAAAGCTATTCAGGCAAGATTAAAAAAATAAGCATTTTTAAAGGTGTGAAATACAAGAATTTGACTGATAGCGAGTAGAGACATTCTGTGAAATGTCTCTACTCGCTTAATGACAAATTGTATTAAACAATTTTTCCGGAAATTTTTTCCTCCGAAAAGATTTATGTAATTTTGTGGTGAAAATGAAATGAAAATCCGCGGTTTTTATTCCATTACTTTCATTTTATAAATGGGGTGCCTTAATAATTTCGGGCTGAGATCATACCCTTTGAACCTGCACGGGTAATTCCGAGTAGGGAATAAGCTTTCAATCTACCGTTTTTTTAGGCTCTCATAGCAAAGTATTAACCATTAATTAATTTTTTGTGATGAGACAGTTTGTTTTTACAGCAATTTTATTGTTTGGGACTTTGATGTCCTATGGTCAACACTGGATAAAGGGAAAAGTGTTGGATGAAAATGGTCATCCCCTAGTTGGGGCAGATGTTTACCTGAAAAAGGAAGAAATCGGAAAAACAACCGATAAAGATGGTACTTTTCTTTTTGAAAATTTAAAAAACAGAAATGATGTGCTGAAGGTTTCCTATTTGGGTTACGAAACCCGATGGATAGAAACAACTTTGGACAAGGAAATCACTGTTCAAATGAATAGAACTTCATTTGAAATTGGTGAAATTACGGTTACTTCATTGCGAGCCAACGAACGTTCGGCTGTTGCTTACAGCGAAGTAAAAAAAGAAGAAATTGAAAGCCGAAATCTCGGTCAGGATATTCCTTTCTTATTGGCCGGAACACCTTCTTTTATTGTTACTTCCGATGCTGGTAATGGTGTTGGTTATACCAATTTTAGAATCCGTGGTACTGATGCTAATCGTACCAATGTAACTCTGAACGGAGTTCCGTTGAATGATGCAGAATCGCATGGAACATTTTTCGTCGATTTTCCTGATTTGGCTGCATCGCTTTCATCAATACAAGTTCAACGGGGCGTTGGTACTTCTACCAATGGAGCGGCTGCTTTTGGAGCCAGTATCAATATGCAAACCGAGAATGTATCATTTGAACCGTATGCCGATATCAGCACATCTTTGGGCTCTTTTGCAACTAATAAAAATTCCGTTAAAGTCGGATCGGGCATGTTGGGTAACAATTTTACATTTGATGCCCGCCTCTCGAACATAACTTCAGACGGTTATATCGACCGCGCTGCGGTAGATATGCAATCCTATTATTTTTCGGGAGGCTATTTTTCCGATAAAACAATTTTGCGACTACTTTCCTTTGGTGGAAAAGAGAAAACCTATCAGGCATGGAACGGTGTAGATTCAGAAATAATGAAAACCGACAGAACATACAACGATTTGGGTGCTTATACCGACAACAACGGACAATTGAAATTTTACGATGACCAAACCGATAATTATTTGCAAACCCATTATCATCTCTATTGGTTGCAAAAATGGAATAACCATCTCCATTCGAATGTCGCTACTCATCTGACACGCGGAATCGGTTATTATGAAGAGTATAAAACCGATCGCAATTTTTTGGAATATGGTTTAACGCCTGTTGTTGGTTTAGACACACTTGAAACGACCGATTTGGTTCGACAAAAATGGCTCGACAACTATTTTTATGGCATTACAGCAGCTTTGAATTACGAGAAAAGAAACACGAAAATTTCCCTCGGCGGCGCCATCAATCGGTATGATGGTAATCATTACGGCAAAGTAATCTGGGTTCGCAATGCAGCTGGTTTGGATATAGGAAAAGACTGGTACAGAAGCAGCTCTATAAAAGACGATGCCAATTTTTATGCAAAATTAAATACGGAAACTTTTAAAAAACTGTTTGCTTCCATCGATTTACAATATCGAACCATCAATTATCGAATGGATGGAACCGATGACAAATACGATGAAACACATCAAACCATGCGGAACATTACCCAAGAGCATGAATATCATTTTTTCAATCCAAAATTTGGATTAACTTGGCAGCCCAATTCTCAGCATGAATATTACACTTCCTATTCCGTATCGAACCGTGAACCCAACAGAAACAATTATACCGAAGCCGGACCCAATGAACGTCCTACCACCGAAACACTATACGACACCGAAGTTGGCTATCATTTTCAGTCTCACCGATTTTCGGTCGAAGCCAATTTCTACTATATGAAATATAAGAATCAGTTGATCCTCACCGGAAAAATAAGTGAAATTGGTGAATTTTTGACTTCGAATATTCCCGACAGTTATCGTGCCGGAGCAGAACTGACAGCCGGTTGGAAAATTTCTGACCATTTAAAATGGGATGGAAATTGCACTTTCAGTCGCAATAAAATAAAAAATTTTACCGAACAGGATATCGACGTGTATGATGAAAACTGGAATTACATCGGTACCCGCAACAATGAACTTGGCACTACCGACATAGCTTATTCACCAAATGTGATTGCAAACAGTATTTTTTCGTTTAACGTTAAAAGGTTCGAAGCAGCTTTTCATTCCAATTACGTAAGCCGTCAATATATCGACAACACTTCGGACTTGCAACGTTCCATTGATCCGTATTTTGTACAAAATTTGAATTTGAAATATACGCTTCAACTCAGCCACATCAAAACGATCGAATTTCTGCTCCAAATCAATAATCTCTTCAACGAAAAATACGAGACGAACGGTTATACGTGGTATTCATGTTATGTTGGCGATGAACGGTACAACGAACTGCGATATTTTCCTCAGGCCGGAACCAATTTTCTGACTTCAGTGAGATTGAAATTTTGAAAGTTTTTGTCTGTAAAATCAAAGAGCCGGCTCAACAAACCGGCTCTTTTAAATTCAGATAATTTAAAAAATTACTTTTTAATGATAGTCTGATGGTAAATTTTCCCATTTGATTTTAATTCTACAAAATAAGTCCCGGATGCATAGGATTTCATTGGCAAACAAATCGGATTATCCATCACTGTTTTATTCAAAACTTCTTTTCCTTGCAGATTGAAAATCTTGATAGTAGCAGGATTCCCTTTCCACTCAGGTATTACAATAGATAATTCAGTTGCTACAGGATTTGGAAAAATGATTAATTCCTTGTTTTCCGATGGTTTCACTAAACCGGTAGAAAGATCAACAACCCAGATACCGTTTGCAATAGTTCCTAAAAATATCTTATTATTCATTTTAACTATACTGTTTACAATTATTCCATTTTGCCAATAACCATTATTATGAGTAATGGACCAGTTTACGCCACCATCTGTGCTTCGATACAATCCGAAATTGGTGGCCAGAAGCCACTCATTGTTACCTATATAATTCAAACAATTTCCCACGTAATTCAAAGGCAGACCTCCAGCATTTAATTCTGTCCATGATGAGGTTTTGACATCATATTTATAAAGTTTATCAAGTATACCGTCTGATCTATCTTCTATTACAAACAAGGCGTAATTATTGATATTGTCAACGTCCATCATTGGTCCTGCAAAATCATCTCTTTCTTTATATATTCTTTTTATTGTCTTCATTCCCCATTGAAGATCGTTAAAACCTATGTCCGTAAAACTTACTCCTAAATTATTAACTTTGTAAACATTGTTGAAATAATCATTACTGGAGTATCCATAAAATGCAAACAAACAATTTTTTGTTCCTTTGACAAAGACTGGAACGTCTGTGCTTTGACCGGGTCTTACACACGATCCGGTTTTGATGGACATGGATATAAGTTCATAATTTGCAGTTGCAATATCATAATAATTAATAAACAAAAGAGAATCACATTTCCCTGCAATATGAAATTCTTCGCCATTGTTGTATGGAGCTGGGATATCAAATACCGACCATGAAACTCCGTTATCGGTCGACCGGTAAAGAGAAACTGTTTCTGAAAAAGGATCGGGACTGACCATGCTGAAAAGAGTATCATGAACTTGTGCTAATTCGCTTACAAAATAAGCCATTCCACCAAAACTTGGAATTCCATTATTAGCTGTTGCCCAATTTTCACCATTAACTGATGAAACTACTCCAAGATTTTCTCTGCTGAACAATAAATTATTACCGCTTTTTGCTAAGTTTCCCGTATATGTAGCCATAAATTGTCCGGTATTCGATGACCAATTATCACCACCATTGCTCGAAAAATAAACATCTCCGTATAGACCATTGCCAATGAAAGTATTCGCCGCAGTTTCCTGTATATTGTCAGTCGCTGGAAGAACATTTCCAGATATTGGTATTTCAGTAAAAGTGTTTCCCTGATCGAACGATTTAAAAATTTTCATTTCGAAACTTTGATTCAAAGCATCAAAAAAAATGGCATTATCAGTAACCGAAATTTGTATTATGAAAAAATCATTAGGAATTTTACCGGAAGTAATATCATTCCATTTTTGAGCGACAAAATCATATTTTAATATAGCATTATTGCTTCTGCAAAATAAATTGCCATGAATATCACCATCTATATTTTCTACATTTGAAAAATCGCTCTCGTTTAGTCCGGTAGCCGAAATTGCTACAAGTGAATTGCCATCCATAGTATAATACAAATTATTCTGCAATTTTAAATATAATTTATTTTGATTGAAAGTGTAAAGTTCACAGTCTCCACCAGTCCAATTACCAGACCAAACCGTAGCCTTGGGTATCCAATTTATTCCATCAGTAGAAGCATAGAGTTTTCCTTGATTTCCTTCTTCTGTCATTTTGTAAGTTCCACATACAGCATATAACGTATTGGACATGGCACCAATGGTTTCTATCCAATTAATACCCAGCACGGAAATCTGCTCCCAACTTTCACCATTATTTATACTTTTGTAAATATTTGGAGAGCCATTTCGTGGGTCGGAGCTTGCATAAAAAACTTCTCCCAAACTTACGATTTCATCACAATTTAACGTGGCCTGATCAAAATTCTTGGAAACATTTGTCCAACTAATTCCATGATCGGTACTTTTAAAAATTCCTCCTTCTGTGCCAACAAGCAGACAAGTTGAATTTTTAGCCATAACCTTGATCTTCCCTCCATAAAAAAGCGGGTCATTTAACTGACTGACATAGTTCACTTGACTAAATACCTGAGAAAAAATAAAACAGCCAAAAACAAGCAAATTAAACTTTTTCATAATATTGTCGTCAGTTTTTATCGTGCTGACGCTGCACTTTTTAATGGTTATTAAACGAATTTAATACAAGAAAGATTTTTTTTCAAAATTAAAAATTAATTTTCGTAAATTCAAATAATTACTACAACTTTTTCAGGGAGTAGATTCAACCAGCAAGTGCGAAATTATAAAAAATGTTTGAAAAACTCATTTTTAGGAGAATTAAAGTTTAATTTTTCTCGAGGTCTACGATTCAATTTGTACTGAATATTTTTGATATCC